>JACKQG010005031.1_pt1 | contig 14894 bp, 10 predicted proteins | sample 8237621 | NCBI WGS metagenome assembly JACKQG01 (sample SAMN15677084, study PRJNA649215) | marine metagenome | biome: marine; feature: Black Sea; material: saline water; isolation source: suspended particulate matter (SPM) from the Black Sea western gyre | collected 2013-06-09/2013-06-10 | depth... | reverse complement strand
CCATCATTTTGATCAAGCCAAACAGGGCTACTGGAATCTCCTGCAACCTCAGGATAAGAAGTCGAAGAATCCTGGTGATTCGGAGGATGCTGTTTTGGCCAGGCATCGTTGGCTTCAAACTGGACACACAACATCACTGATCGAAACGCTGCGTCCGTGGCTCGCTGCGAACGGCACGGAGACAAATCAAAGAACGCTCGATTTGGGGTGTGGTGAAGGGTCGTTTGGTCCTGCGTTGTTTCCGGGCGAAGCCGATTCGTATTGCGGTATTGACCTTTCCCGGCGCGCCATCAAGTTGGCTGCACGCGGATGGCCTGCCGCGACTTGGGTGTTGGCTAACGCGGATCGCGTTTTGCCGGCGGCCGATCAAAGTGTTCAACGAGTGATATCACTTTTTGGTCGACGTCCCGTTTCAGAAATACATCGCGTTCTTGTGCCTGGCGGGATCTGCGTGGTTGCCGTGCCGGGCGAAGATGATTTGATCGAGCTTCGCCAGCAAGTCCAACAAGCTGGCCATCGCCGCAGCCGATGGGAGATGATTGCTAACGATATGAGTCAGGCCGGCGTTGAAGTCGTTGATCAAAAACATTGGCACAGCCACGTCAAATTGGAGCCGGACGCGATTGCAGACGCGTTAGCGATGACGTACCGTGCGGTGCGCTATTCCCAGAAATCTCGCTTGGATGCAGTGCAGGCCATGAACGTCACGCTAGCGGCGGACCTGCTCCTACTGCGGCGAAACTAGCAAGATAAAATGCAAATCCGTCGCAGCTTTCGTAGTCACGCGCGACGAACGGGTGGGAGTCGCCCGTTCCATGGCACCAGCTTAGATCCCTTTGCCACCTTGGGATGTAGAAAAGAGCCGCGGCGCATCTCTCGCCCGGCGTTGGCTGTTAACCAGCCGGTCGCGCTACCCGTCTATGGGTGTTTGTCGCTTAGTGTCACTTACGGATACTCGCAAGGCTTATCGAACGATCCTGGGTATGTATGCAATGATATACAGCCTGGTCTAAACAATCTCAAACCCAACTTCATTCCTGGCGCAAGCGACGCGTTAGTTTGGTTTGACGGCGGGGCCCACTTTCACACGGAGGGTGGCGATCACCGTTTGTACGGGAAAGACTTGGACATCAGTTGGTCAGGAAGTGCTGATAATCTGGGGCTTGAAGCGGACCAAGGAAACCTTACGTCGACCGTTCAGACAGCTGGCAATTTGCTGCTCAACATCTATGGCACGATTGTCGACGCGCGGGGAAACAATGTCGTTGTCTATTCCGGTGACGGTGGGATGACAGGTGGCGCGAAAGCTATTGTCGCCGACAATGTCTTGGATTATGCACTGATCGATGGTGGCGTGGAGTCGACGTCTTCAGGCGCGCGAACGGGAATGGTAACCGCGATGGGGACCGTGTCATCTGTGTTTGCGGGCACGGAGATTGATATTGTTAATGCTGGCGGGCTCGATCAAGTTACTGCGGGTACTTACATCGGCCACGTTCGGGCGCATGGGAGCATCGCAGGCAACGTGACCGCTCGCGGCGGTGATATCGGCAACTATACCTCGGAATATAACTATATTCCCGGCATGGAGTACTCGAACTTAGACGAGCCCTTCGTCAGCGGGCCAGAGTCGTTCAACACCGGAGGGGTCTTTGCCGGAAGCGATATTTCAGGAGACGTGCGGGCAGAAGGCGACATCACCGTCGTTCACGCGCTAGGAAACATTAGCGGTGGTGTTCTGTCGCTCGGCGAGATCTATATAGTTCGATCAGAGGAAGGGTCTATCGGGGGTGGACTGGTTAGAGGTTCGACGGTTGGAACTGTTGACGCTGAAGATTCCGTTAGTGCAAAAGTTATTGCGAAGGGTGGAAGCGTCGGTGCGGTACGGGCTGGGGGCGACATTGGATTGCCGGGAGGCGTGACAGCTGAGGACAGCATCAGTTACGTCAGTGCCGGAGGAGGAATTGCCCAAGTAGACATCAAAGCCGTTTCCGGTGCAGTCACCTATCTCGAAGCGGGCGGCGGAATCGCCACATCGCGGATCTATGGCAGCCGACATGTAGGACTCGTCAAAGCAGGATCGATAGCTGATTCACAAGTAATTGCTGACACTGGTCGCATTGGAACCGTGACGGCGGAGGGGGCGATTTCCCAAAGCGATTTCACGGCGAGGAAGTCGCTCAAATCAGTGAGCGGTGCGTCTATCATCGGGTCAAATGTTACTTCAGAAGTGAACTTTATCGAGGGCGTTTACTCTACGGTCGGCTCAATCGATGCCACAATTTCCGCCAAGACGGACATTACTGAGGTTGAGGCGCAGACTTCGCTAAAGGGAACACTTGACGCGCAAAACATCGTCGATGTCGCGACAATACAGCAGGACATCGAGGCAACAATTACTGCATCAATCGCGATTGGCAAGGTTTCCGCTGGAAGAAGCATCAAGTCTCCTATCACTGCGGGCATGTCAGGTGGGGCGGCAGGAAACATTGGGCACGTTTTGGCAGGTACGTTTCAACCTGGAAGCATCACAGCCCCGATCACAGCAGGAAATAATATCACCAGCGTCCAAGCGATCGGAATCCACGGGCCGACTGCCTTGAATCTGGCGCAGTCGGGATGGTCATCGTATCAAGCGGCCCTCGAAGCCTGGAAGAACAGTCCGAATCCCGATCCGAGTACATTCCCCGTTCCACCACGTAGTCCCAAGGCCGTGGCCAGTGTAAGTTAGGGTTGTTTCATCTGGTCAGGCGGAACGCGGACAATTGTGCCGATCCGCCTCTAATGACCTGGCACCCACGACGAACGTCGGCGCGGAGGTGGCGAACATGAAGTGTCTTAGTTGTGGTGCTGATATTTCGACGGATGCATCGAGCTGTACTTTTTGCAACTCGAGTGTTCCGAGTAGCGAAATACGTGAACAAGAAGCGACGTTTTCTCAGCTGAAGGCGTCGGATGAATTCGCCAAGAGCGACACATCAGACCGGCTGGCGAGGCTGCCGAAGTCAGGATCGCTTCAAAAGGGCTTACAAATTGTACTCTTTGCGATGTTCATCGGTGGCAGCGCGTTCATGACTGTCGTTGCGTTAGGGATGGCGGGCGTGATCGGCGTATTTGGTGGGCGCGCTGGCGGAGGGCCAGGAACTGCGATCTCGATTGTTCCTTTAATCTTCGCGTTTTTTCCGATGGGGTTCATCGCTTTAGGCGTCATTATGTTTCGTGCGGCAAGAAAGAAGATGAATAAGTTCGAGAACGATCCCGTTCATGCTGTTCCCGTAATCGTCGTTGATAAACGGACACACGTGTGGGGTGGCAGAGGTAATAGTTCTGCGAACACACATTACTTCGTAACTTGCGAAATCGAAGACGGCTCGCGCGAAGAGTATCAAGTCTGGGATGGAGCGATGTTCGGTAAGATGTCTTCCGGTGATGCTGGTATTCTCTTCAGCCGGTCGAACTATGGCTTGGATTTCGATCGAGTTGTCGTCTGACGCGCGTTACAAGAGCTGAGTCGTGAGTTCACTCTTCCGCGAGGGTTGGTGCGACTTGACGCTCGGCCCATTCATAGTCTGCCTGTTTCCTGTAGCCAGAGAGGCGAATGACGTTATCGGACAAGAGATCGACCGTCGAGTAGCCATTGCTTTCGGCTCCCGCTCCCTCCACCATCGCGACGAGAGTGCAGTAATGAATGCCCTCGATGTGATGATAGTCGTTGCGATGGCTGTGACCTTGGAACACAGCGAGTACCTTGCCTGATTCCTCGAAGACCGTTCGCACCTGAGCCGCATTCTTGACTCCGTAGTGATTCGCGACATCTAGCCTTTGATGTGCGAAGACGATGGTATGCTTTGTCGTCGCACTAAGATCTGCCTTAAGCCACTCGACCTCCGCCGCAGGGATATTAGGATCGGTCCATTCGAAGTTTTTGCGACCGTAGGGTTTCCCGTCGCTGCGGAAGCACGAGTCGAGCACGATGAAGTGGCGGTCGCCAACATCGAACGAGTAGTACGATTCCTTTTGTCCGACGCCTTCGAGGAATTCCTCCTTCGTGAGTGTGTGGACGCAGTGGTTGCCGAGAACGGAGTGTTTCTTCCCCGGTAGCTTCGCGAAATCGCGACTGATTCGTTCTAGGTACGACTTCTCTACTTCGACCGAATCTGCAGCGTCAATGAAATCGCCCAGCTCAACGACGAACTCAGGCTGATCCTTCGCGAACTGCTCGCCTGCCTCCGACAGCTTCTGAATTGTTTCGCGATAGTGTCGAGATCCTGCAGTGGGTTTGTCGGCGTAATGCAAGTCTGAGACTAGCCCGAAACGCAACTCTGGCGCACTCTCTCTCTGCACACCAAAGACCTCTGAGCGGGCGGTGACATTCGCGCCAGCGGCTAGCAGAATCAGACTGCCTTCGTGTAGAAATGCTCGCCTCGTGAAGTCGCCTAATTGGTTCGGCATGATGCTTTGACTCGCGTGAGAGTGACGAAGATAGTTCGGCAACGAGGAGTATACTTCATGCCCATTCCAACCGAAAGGATTCGAGAATGTCGTCGGACGCGGCATGGCGCGAGATCTGCAAAGTCAGCGGTCCGTCGCTACAATGTTCTCGTCTATCGATGTTGACGATTCATCAACTTTCTGCCGAGCGCATTGCCATGGGATTACTTGACCGATTCTTCGGGCCGCCATCACAGAAACAGTTTGCCAACGCGCTCATTGCTGGCTTTCGGAAGACAGGGAGTACGGCGGAGATCGTCTATGATCCGGAGAAGTTTCGATTAGTCCGCACGGAAGGTGAACACGAAACGAATCTTTCAAACATCTATCAAGAGCACTGTTCGCTTCCGCGCAGCGAGCGGCGCGAGCACTTGCTTCGTCTCGTCCATTCATTGCTGGTCGACCACGAGAGTATCCCCGACGATTTTGCCGAAGCCCGCTTGAACTTGCGCCCCAAGATATGGATGCGATCGATGTTCGCGAATCTGGAGTTGGAAGCGCGGCTGAAGGGAGCTGAGCCGTTGGATATTCCCTTGTATCCGATCGGCGAGCATCTGTACTCGTCGCTTGTTTATGACATGCCAACGTCGATGGCTTCGATTTCTCAAGAGAATCTCGATACGTGGGGCGTCACTTACTACGAGGCGATGGAATCTGCCTGCCACAACCTTGAAGAATCAACGATGGCGTGGGCCAAGCTTGGCGACAACTTTCACTCGGCAATGAGCGGCGACAACTACGACTCGTCGCGAGTCTTGCTGCTTGATCGAATCCGTGGCTTTGATGTAATTGGCGATCCGATCGCGATAGTGCCACAGCGCGATGCGATGTATGTCACCGGAAGTGATGACGACGTGGGGTTGGGGGTCATGCTCGACCTTACAGAGAAGATGCTTGCCGAAGAACCACGTCCGCTGTCGCCGATACCAATGCGATTGGTCGATGGCGAATGGCTTGATTGGAGACCGGCGAAGGAACATCCGCTGTATGAACGCTTCGCGTTGTTAGAGACCGAGTTTCTCGGGCAACTGTATTTCGAGCAGAAGGAACTGCTGGATTCGGTGAACGAGAACACGATGGAGGACGACGCCTTCGTCGCCAGCTTCTCTGGGATCAAGAACGACGAGGGCGGCGTAAAGTCATATTGCGTTTGGGGTGAAGGTGTCCACAGTCTGCTCCCCAAGACACAATACATCATGTTACCCACGGAAGCTGGTTTGGCAGCGTCGGGCGAATGGGACGTGGTGCGTCGCGTCGTCGGAGATCTGATGCAGTCAGTTGCTGATCTTTACCCAACTCGCTTTCGAGTACGTGAATTCCCGTCGGAAGAGCAGCTTGCAGCGATTGGAAAGATAGAGTTGTAGGAAGGGAGTTGGTGGCTGGGGGCGAGTCTCCACTTTATTTTGCGGCCTACTTACTCTCCACTCGTCTGAAACATCGCATGGTTGCGGTCACCTCGCGATAGCAGGTATGCCATCAAGTCAAGCACTTCTTCTTCGTCCAGGGTGTTCAGCAACCCTGGGGGCATCATCGAGAGCTTTGAAGGCACGATTTCCTCGATCTGCTTTCGATCGACGCTGGTCACGTTCCCCGGATCTAGCATGTTCGTGCTAACTCGCAAGGCATCGCCTGCAAGATTCACGATGCGTCCGGTGACGACTTTACCATCCTGAGTCAAGATGGTTACCGCGGCATACTGATCACTGATGACTTTGCTGGGTTCGACGACCGATTCAAGAATGTCACGTGGGCTGAATCGACCCGACAACACAGTCAGATCGGGCCCCACGGCCCCTCCCTGATTCTCGAAGCGGTGACAGGCGAAGCAGTTTGCGGCACCAAACAATTGTCTGCCATGATCAAAGTCTCGACCCTGCAATTTGCTCTGGACCAACGGCACAAGCTCTTCCATCTTCCATTCTCGAACAAACGGTCGCGGTGCGGTGGGTTGGGGAGCGTCGGTCGCTGGCTTGGCATCGAGTATGGGCTTCAAAGCCAATCGGTCATCTTCGTCGAGCAATGCAACGGCGTCGTTCTTGATGTTTTCGACGAACAGCGAAAAACTTGCTCCGCCGCGATATCCGGCAGCCTTGGTAAACCACGAGAAATACCGTTCTCGTAGATCCTGTGTCCAACCGACTCGCAAATGTCGCAGCGACTTGGCGAGGTCGATTTGTTCTTCTTGCGTCGGGGCGTCGTTCAATGCCGCGACCACCTTCGAAGCGGCAGTGGGTGACTGTAGGTAAACGAGCATTTGCGCAAGTTCCGAATTCAGCGCTCGCGACTTGGATGGGTAGACAGTATCGAACTTTGAGATCAGTGCTTGTCGTGTTACTTCGTCGGGCGCACCAAGACGCAAGAAGCACAACGTATACACTCGCATCGCTTCAATCTGTTGCTGCACGGAGAGTTTCGACCAATCTAGTCGTGCCAACGATTTGACGATGGCTGGTCCCGGCTCGCGCTGAGCGGGTCGGTCTGCGGCCGTCCAGTCGGGAACAGGCGTGTCGATGTCGGGGGCTGCGCCTTTGTCTTGGCGTTCGTAATAACGGGCCAACGCCAGAAGGCTTGTTAATAAAGCTTGTGTGTTTGTCTCGCCGAGGGCTCGGTCTTTCCACTCCTCAACGGGACGATGTTCGATCGCGACACGAGCTGCATAGCGGGTGAATCGGTCCTGAGAATTCAGGTAGCGCCACGCGCTCGTGTAGCTCACCTCCTTGTCTTCACGGTGCATCGCTTCGAGCTGTCGACGCATCGCCCGTTCGCCGCGGACATCGGCTGACTTGCGAACCGCCGGATGGGTTGGCTCGCTACCTGTATAGGTGACTCGATACAGACCTGATTGAACCTTTCGACCGCCGATCGCAAAGTACATTGCATTGTCGTGTGGGTTTATAACAACATCTGTCAAAGGCAGTGGAGTGCCTGAGATGAACTCCTCTAGCTTCGCGGTATAGGTCGAACCGGAAGGTTCGAGATGAACGGCGTAGAGCTTGCCGTAACTCCAGTCGCAGATGTAGAGAGCGTTCTGGTACTTGGCAGGAAACTTCGAGCCATATCCGAAACAAACTCCAGTCGGTGAACCGAATCCGATATTAACCGTCGCTGGCAAACTATCGGGATAGTGCACCGGCCACTTACCGCCACCGTTGCGCCAGCCGAACTCCGCACCACTGGGGACATGGCATACGCGAGTTGGCCGATACCAAGGCGTGTTGACGTCCCACTCCATATCCGCGTCGTAAGTAAATAATTCGCCATCAGCATTTAATGCCGCGTCGAACTGGTTGCGAAATCCCGAGGCGACAAGCTCCCATTCGATGCCTTTTGGATCGATCTTATAAATCGTGCCGCCCGGTGCCCGCGTACCCTTCATAAAGCCGCGACCATAAGGCCGCGGCAACAACAAATCCTCATCCACAAGGACTGGCACACGGGTGGCGTTAATGATCGTCGGTGCCGTCTTGTTACCGCAAACAACATAGAGCGACTTCTTGTCCTCCGTCAGCAATACGGCATGCGGGCCATGCTCGCCGCTTGAGCCTTCGAATGTGCGGAGTGATTGAAGCGTGTCGAGTTGATCGTCCCCGTCCGTGTCGAAGACTCGGTAGACACCACTTTCATACTTGCCAGTACGATTCACGACGACGTAAAGACTGTCGAACGCCCAAAGCAATCCCTGTGCTTCTCCGATGTCGACATTGATCTTTTCGATATCGACGTCACCGCTGGTCCCGATCGTTGGTGGAGTCACACGAAATAGCCCGCCATACTGATCTGAAACGATAAGGCGACCTTTGGGATCCACACACAAATTCACCCAAGAGCCTTGGACGTCCTTCGGCACAGAATAGAGCAACTCGACTTTGAAGTCCTTGGCGATCTTCATCGACTCGAACGGGGTGGCCGTTGGTGCTTTGAGCGGTGCAGCTGCAGCGAGTGTTGTAGCAGTGATCTTCTCGCCCCAGGGGCCCTTTCCGAGCGGAGCGATTGCTTCGGGAGCCAGCCACTTCTGCTTGAAGCCCAGTTCTTTCCACCCCTTTGCCGGTTTGGTCGATGCTTGCCAAGTCTTGTCGGAGACGACCGACCAAGCATCGCGCCATCCGGACTCCAAGTCGAGTTTCACTAGCAATCCTGCTGCGCTCGAACCATTCTCGGCTTGAACCGCAAGAACGTGCTTTTGGTTTGGTCCTTCGAGATCGATGTGCTCTGTTAAGTCGACGAAGACTGGTTTCTCCCAACTGCCGTGTTGGATGACTTGCTTGCCGTCAACAAAGATCGTCATTCGGTCGTCGCAGACGGCGTAAAGACGAGCGGCGACGACTCCTTTTGTATCAAACTCCTTGCGAAAGAAGACTTGTTTCTCCGGCTCGCCATTTTTTTGAAGCCATACCCACTGAGGAACGGGCTTATTCGCTTTCTTCGCTTGTTTGGGTTTGGATTTTGCGGCTTCGAACTTCTGCAGACGGATGTTGCGGAACTGAGCCTTCATCGCTTTGCCGCGATGAACTTGGAACGCGATAACACCGTCCATCTCGCGTTCCGATTCTTGGTTATCGATAATCTCGACGGTCGTAACGCCATCGAGCTTGTGGGTCAGTTGATTGCCCTTGGCAATGATCGTCAACTCATGCCACTGCGTAAGATCGACGGCTTCGACTGGAACGTCGAGCTTCGTCGGTTGCTTCTTTCCGTCAGCCCCGACGACGACTTTCTCACCACGCTTGGCGATAATGCCGCGCCCCTTCTCGTCGTACAGCATGCCGAGGAAAGGAGGGTTTGCGTGAATGTCGGCCTGATAGCCAACGACGACCCAGTCGCCTCGCTCTTTATCATGCTTGCTTCGATACTGAACACCCGAGTTGTTCTCGCCCTCGAGTCGGAACTCGCATCGCAGCTCGAAATCGCTGGCTGTTCCCTCCCAGATCAGGAACTTGTTGTACTCCAAGTGGTCGGGGCCATTCGTCTTGCCAGTGATGGCACCGTCCTCGACCGACCATAGTGTCTCGTCGCCAGACCAACCGCTTAGATCTTTGCCATTGAACAGACTGACGAAGCCATCTTCCGCAGCGATCGCGGGAACGGATGACAACACTAAGAGTAAACTGAGAAGCTGCTTCACCGGTGACTCCTTGGGGATCATTGAGCGAGTTGTTTAACGGCTTGCCGTTAAACGAGGAGTGACGAATCGATTCAATAAACATGCACGGATACGTTCTAACTCTGTGCAGATCGTCGTGCCATTGTAATTGAAACGCAACGCAACGGCAGGGCAGGGAGTGTAACTCGGGGCAAAGGATCTGGTGAGCGTTCACAAATTGAACGACCTGTGATCAGCCTCAATCGGTCGCCAGCCTCGCTTGAATCCATTCGGCAGTGGTCGCGTCGGGAGGTGGAAAGAGTTCCGCCTTGTAATTCAAGGACAGATCGTAGCGTGCACGAGCGCAAACCGTCTCGAACGCTGATTGCAAGTCGAGTGGGGCGTCATCATCGCCCTTCTTGAGCGGAATCGCAATTTCCGGTAATCGGTCGCGCAATGTCCAGGCATAGACCGCGGCGCGCGGACGTCGATAACGGCGACTGACGATGGCATAGAAGTCGCCTACAGGCAGCGGGCTGTTCATTGGCATGCGTTCGCCGCCGCGCAGCAAATCCAGTTCGACGAGATGAGCCTGGCTGGCTAGTACTTCTTCACGCTTCTTCAAGTATTCGCGCCGCCCGTCGCCGCTCCGTTTGTTCGCGGGCGACAGCGTCTCGATCACGGTAATGACTTCCATGTCTTCGCGATCGCGCACCACCAGGTAAGTCTCGCGTCGCTCTGTTGGCATCGGGACAATGCATTCGGCAGGGGCTAACGCTGTCGCGGATGCCGGCACGGCCAACGGCAAATCGCCAACGTCCGTTGCCACAATCGCGGCATCAGCGCGACGCCACTGCTCGTGCTCTTCGCCTGGTCCTTCGAGATAAACTCGACGCTCGACACGCACGACGTAAGCCGGCTCTATTCGGGGAGATAGTAAATCGGCCAGGACAGTATTGAAGCGAGTATGAAAATCTTCCCATTCCTGACCTTCCAGGAAAGGGTCCATCCCAGTGAACGGCGATCGCATCGTTGAATCCTCCTGTACTCATTCTACCCGAAATGCAAATCATTCTGAAGGAACACGATTTCATGGAAGCGATGATTCTTTGGTGGGCTCGGTGCCGTGGTGAATGGCTCTGGGACATGGACCTGCTCCTGCGCTGTTAGCGCAAAGGCTGGCTCCCGACCGGTGTAAGCTCTTGGAAGGCGGTCACTAGGGCCGCCCGGCCACGGTTACCCGTACTACATCCTTTTGAGATGTAACGACCCGGAACTCACACTGGCCGAGAGCCAGCACTTCTAGTGTTTGTATTTCCATGTATGTGCTGCAAGCAGTCCCGTAGAGACGGGCAGAAGTCCTAGTGACGCGGATCAGCTTGCAGCATTCCGCTTGTTTTTCCAGCACATAGTGTTGCGGAATCAGCTGGATAAATCAAGCCACTACCGTCGGAGCGTGGCCCCAATGGAGAGCATGTGGTAGATCACATCCTGCTCATTGGGATACGCAGCGTGGCCGATGTTGATAATTCCCAAGGCCGAGTACCCGAATGACAGTTCAAGGCAACTGCTGGGCTGAAGGATGTATTCCAGGCCGAACTCACCGAGGAAGGTTGCTTCGTCCTCAATACTTGCGATACCGCCCTGATTCCGTTCTATCCGATTATAGGCAACGGACGTCTTGGCAATCACTTCAACTCGACCACCAGGGGCGAAGGCCCAACCTTGCGCGCCAAGTTGAGGGCCGATGATGCGGTTTGACGTTGTGTTGGCGGTGCTGAAGTTGGTGGAGGTGTAGGTAAAGGCTTCATCGATCGACATCGCTCGAACACCCAAAAAGGTTCTCGTTTGGCCGAAGTCCGTTTCAACTGCAATTAATGAGTAATGGGCATCGGCTGATTGCATCTCGGTCACATACGTAACAGCAGCGGTCGTGTTGCTGTCGAAGGCTCCGACTGGATCTCCCGATGACAGTCCGGACATGAGGAACGGGGCGGCGAGCACGCCGGTAGGATCGGTGACAGACGAGAATGCGGTCCACTCGTCGGTTTTAGTGAAGCTGAACTCGAGGCCTTAGTTCCCCGTCCCAGTAGCCTACTTTTGCACGACCAGTGATCGCAGCCTCTAAATCAGGGATCTTGAGCGTGGTGGTCGATCCAACCACAAACGAACCCGTGCCCACGCCCATCGTGTCCAATACCTCGGTCTGATTACGCTGCTGGACATTGGACGAACCTGAAAAGGACCGCCAAGCTGAGATTGCCTCGAAGCGACCATACCACTGGGCAGACACGAGGGAAGGTGACAGCAGAATGAGGATCGCGAGAACGGTGCGCATGGTGGAAGCCCTGTACGATTGTGACATTCAACACCATCGTCTTAGGTGGCATAACCGATGTATCAAAACCAACTGGTACCTAACTACTCGCGCAACCGGAGGATCTTGCCACGAAAGAGTGGCCGCAGAGACGCTAATTAGCCCTTTACCGATTTCATCGAGCTATTCTTCGCGTCAGTCGACTTCTGCGAGACCATGCTTACGCAAGTACGCATCCGTCTCGTCGACCAGATCCTGCTCGCTATCTGGCACTTCGAACAATTGTGGATCGAGATCGGGACGGAGCCGGACCTCAAACAGTTCCATGATCAGCATGGAATGCGACTTGTCCAAATCAGGATCGTGTCGCGAGAATTCGACGCGATAGGGGAAGAAGGGCAGGGGGCCATCGCGTCCGACAACCAGCGAGACTTGATGGGGGAGTTGCGCGGGAAGTTGATTAACTGCTGAGTCTCGATTGGCGAGAACTGCTACACTTTGTTCAGGAAGCAGTTTCGCTAGCACCTCCGGCTTCCAACGTCCCCGCATTCTCCAAACATTCACGCCGCTGATCGTCTCGAGTTCCGGATCGCTGAATGCAAAGTTGTTGGCAAGGCCATGAAGCAGTTGTGACAAGCCACCAACACCCAATGATGCGAAGCTTGACGGAGTATTACCTGGCCCGCTGTTCGCCTGTGCTTCTTGCACACGTTTCAAGTCGATTCGGCTGATCGTTTTCGTATTGCCGATGTCACGGCGGATATATAGATAACGGTTGTCGGTGATGTGCTGCAGGCTGGTCAGTCGTTCGCCGACTTGGAGTCGTAGCTCCAGGCGAAACCGTACGTCTTCACCATGTCGAACTTGCAGGTACGCTCCCGAACCGACCATGTATTGCTCTCGAATGCCGACGCGTTGGCGCATCTTCGCTTCGAGCGACGGATGCAGGGTCATCTGTGCCGCAGCTCGCTCGACGATCTCTTGACCGCTTGTCGGTGATGCTGCCGTTGGTTCCTGCGCAAATGCTAGCGTTGCCAACGCGATGTACGCGGCTGGAAGGAGTAGTAGCCGCGCCCCGAAAGTCGCAACGGTAGGCCGGAACAAGATTGCGCCGCTCCGGGCTACATCACGCTTCTGGTTTGACGCCAAACTAGGCAATTTATACTTCATCGCGCGGTTGTGATGGTTTTGCCAAAGATTCGTGTTGTATCAGGCCGAACATATCCCACAGGGAAAGAGTTTTCGCACCCGTTGTGGCGTGAACTTAGATCTCTGCGGGCGTTTGACGACCGCGTGAGTTGATCGGAAAACGGATTGAGCGTGCTACAGCGACGATTCTAGCGAGTCTCGCAAGCGACTCCCACTCCAATCAGCGACCCGACGAAACACCAATCAATTGCGAATACGAACTGGCTCTCGTCGCCCGGCCTTACGGGTCGGCAGCACGGAGGGGGAAAATCATGAAGGTACGACTGACCCTTTGGTCCTTGTTCACTGTGGCAGCCATCACTGCGATGGGCTGTGCATCGGACATCAGGTCCCACAATCTTCCTCCAGCCCAGCAGCTCCTGCAGCCTGGTCCTGGTGTCGGAGGCCCCGGTCCTGGTGTTTTGCCTCCGGCGATGCCGATGGGTGTATCGCCCGTTAGCATGGTCAGCGGAATGCCAATGCAACAGCAAACCGTCCAAATGTTGTTCAGCCGACCTGAATCGATGCAAGTCCAGTGGGACGTCAGCGGTGTGGGGCAATTTGATTCGGAGCCACTCATCGTGCCCGGGCGTAAGAACTTTCCAGAAGGCGGAATCTTCCGCTTGAAGGTAACCAACATCGGTGGTCGTGAAGGTGTTGAGCTGTATCCGACACTCGAAGTCGGTCCAACGACGCCTCGAACTGCCGCTTATCTTGCCCACAACGCGATTCCCGTTCAGCTAACCGAAGAAGACTTTGACCAGGTGCTGAGCGGCAACTTTGTGACGAAGGTCATCTACCTACCAGATCCCGAGTTCCAAGAGATGGCGTTGGCAGGTGTCGAGACTTTGGTTAGCACTCGACTCGATCCAGGCATCGATCCAATTGTCGAAGCAGATCGTCGCGGTTCGATCATGGCTGTCGTCCGTCTGGGCAACAAAGATGTTGAGATGCCTGGTGTTGGTGGCGATCAAGTGATGGCCGCTTCATTCCAAGATCAACTCAACCGTACCGCGCCAATGGGTGTGATGCCGATGGGAGCTTCGCCGCTCGGTCCTGGCGGCTTGACACCTCCATACGTCTCCGGAATTACGACACCACAATATGGTATGCCCATTAGTGGTACGCCGATTGGCTTGCCAGGTCCGCCACATATTCCGTTTGGTGGTCCAGCCGGTCTCCAGAAGCACGTCATTCGTAACAAGACACACGTGAATATTCCTGGACCGGTCGAGCAGTTCAATATTCGGGTCAAAGAGACTCCGGGTTACAGCTATCCGCGTCCGCCATCTCACATGAGCATTCGCGAACAACACATTCACCCGAGCTTGCCATACCGGCAACCTCGCAGCAACCAGACGCAAGTCATCCCGATGAATGAGACGGGTTATTCCAGTGGCCATCATGGTCATAACCACTAGTCACGGGATGTTCGGATAAAGGTTGTGTTAACACGAAGCGATACCCGGCATCTCAAACGTGCCGGGTATTTGCTTCTAACGACGAAGCCGGGAGTCTTCTTCGGGAAAGGTTGGTGCGTGATGAAATCGGACGGTCGTCGTACAAGCCTTCCCGTTCCTTTCGAGTTGCGTCGTATCAAGTCTGCTGTAATCGCAGGTCTCCTACTGCTCGCTGGAACGGCGGTTGGCCCACCCCCCGGTTTACACTTTTACAAACCGCACTTTCCCCCCGGGACCCCCGCGTACCGGCCACCGCCACCACACACGCTGATGCGGGGGCAGTATCACCCCCCAGAAGGCACTGGCCCCCCCGGGGGCAGAAGTTCGGGGGACGTCCCAGGCCAGCTGTGCCCACCCC
>JACKQG010004198.1_pt1 | contig 14896 bp, 17 predicted proteins | sample 8237621 | NCBI WGS metagenome assembly JACKQG01 (sample SAMN15677084, study PRJNA649215) | marine metagenome | biome: marine; feature: Black Sea; material: saline water; isolation source: suspended particulate matter (SPM) from the Black Sea western gyre | collected 2013-06-09/2013-06-10 | depth... | reverse complement strand
CAGAGAAAATCTCCTCTTGCTTCATCGCGGCGTAATGAAATGAAGACGGAAGAGGAGTACTCCGATTTATCGGAGGGAGGTGTGTCTCATTTGATTTTCAATATTTTTCCACTCAGAAATACGATAAATCTCATTAACAATTAACCAAACCAGAAAATCTTTATAAATGTAATGAATTTATCCTTTTTTAACTCCCTTTTTCTCATTGGGCTGGCAGCAGCAATAATCCCCATCCTCATCCATCTTTTTATTAAATACAAGCCCAAAATTGTTTACTTCAGCTCTCTGCGCTTTTTGAAAGAAGTTCAGAAAAAAAAATCACGGCTTCTTAGATTGCGCGAACTTCTGTTGCTCATAACAAGAATACTTATCATAATTTTTTTCATCCTTGCCCTTGCCCGACCTGTCCTGAAAGCTCTCCTTCCGCAGAAAAGCACATCTCATGCTCCAACTGCGATAGCTCTAATTTTGGATAACAGCTTCAGTATGAATTATCTCGAAAAAGAGAATCCTATATTCTCTGATGCCAGGCAGAAAACCCTGAAAATTCTCGATCTTTTGAATGATAAAGATAGGGTGATGCTTGTGAGTCTTGAGCCAGCTTACAATGCTGGACACGATTATTTTACAAGTCCAGCCCATGCAGCAAAAGAACTTCCCTCGATCTCGATTTCCGATAATACACAAGCATTACAGCAGGTGCTCGAGAACATGGAGCAAGAAATTACGAATATTGATATGATCAATAAAGAAATATACCTCATCACCGACGAGCAGCGTGTCCCGTGGAAGGATATTCAGGATGCAAAATTGACTGCTGACCTTTTTGTGATACCTGTTGGTGAGGACAGTGTAAGGCAAAACATTAGCTCTGTAAGTGCACGGTATGTTCCCAAAATTTTAAGCGGAACAAATGAACCTGTAATTCAGGCAGTAATAAAAAATAATTCATCAAAACCACTTTCTGATGTTATTGTGTCTCTAATTCTGAATAATATTACCCGGGCAGAAACTGCGCTCAATTTGAGTCCCTATCAGGCAAAACAGCTTACCTTTGAAGTGCCACGGCAAGGCGAACGGTTTCATTTCGGAGAGGTTCGTGTAAAAGATGAAGCACTTCCCGATGATAATGTATTTTATTTCAATTTTCCCGTGCAGAGCAAGCCGAAGATATGCGTGATTTCGTCCACTCAACTGCCGGCAGCCCTTTCATCTATTCTTGATGTGATAGCTCAGAAGCAGTGGGAACAGAAAACTCCGCAGGAAATTAATGAGCAGATCATCGAGAACAATCAATTATTCATATTGTATTCAACGAATGCTTTTAATGAAAAATTACGTTTCTTTGCAGATGAAATTTTGCAGAAAGGCAAAGCAATATTTCTTATACCCGATGAACACGTATACCAAAGAAGTGGGTTGCAGGAATGGCTTATTGAAAAAAATATACATTTTCAGAATATTAAGGAGAAATATTCAGCTATTGATTTTGTCAACCGTGCTCACCCGATCTGCGCTGTGCTTACTGAGGAACATTTCCAGTCTGCAGACATATCAAAAATGTGGAAAGTGGACGCACCCGATTTTGTCCCGCTCATTTCTTCAGACACCGGCAATCCCGTGCTTCTGATAAAAGATAATTTGTTACTTTCTGCAATTGATCTCACAGAGTCCTGGAGCAATATAATTTACCAGACCGTTTTTCCAGTTCTTTTTTATAATATTGGATACTATCTGGGGGATGTATCTTCAGAGATCACCCAGTACACTGTTGGCAATCAACCGACAGGAGGTCTTGAACTGGAGGGAGAGTTTACCTGCCAGATGCCTGATGGAGAGATCGTACCGCTGATCTTTACAGGGGAGAGAAGCTCATTCACGCAAACCGACAGACAGGGGCATTACTTTATTTATGATGACTCCGGCCTTGTGAAAGTGCTCTCCTTTAACGCACCAAGAGAGGAAAGCGACCTCACAATATTAAGTCCTGCACAGAAAGAACAGATAATGAAAGATCAGCCCCAGATACATTTTCTCACTGCTGAAAACTGGAAAGATGAAATATTAACCTCGCGTTACGGATATGAGTTTTGGAAGCAGCTTTTATGGATAGTATTGGCGTTGCTGATCATAGAAATGGTTCTGGCATATTCAGGAAAGAGTATCATTAAAAAATGAATCCAAGAAAATATTTAGCGCCGGAAGTTGCAGCCAAGCTTGATCGTTTCGAGCTTCGAGCTCGTTTGATCGTTGAGGGATTTATTACAGGTTTACATAAATCACCCTATCACGGATTCAGCGTAGAATTTCTTGAGCACCGTGAGTACCTGCCGGGAGATTCGATCAAGCATATTGATTGGAAAGTTTATGGCAAAACAGACCGCTATTACATCAAGAAATACGAAGAAGAAACAAACCTGAAGGCATACATTCTGCTGGATTGCAGCAACTCGATGAAGTTCAGCTCTCAGAAAATTTCAAAACTGGAGTATGGGAAAACCCTTGCTTCTGCGCTCACCTATTTGATGATCAGGCAAAAAGACGGCGTCGGGCTTTTGACTTTTTCCGAAAAAATACATTCCTACATTCCTCCCCGCTCTACATCCGTGCATCTCAACACCATCTTCAAAGAACTCGATAAGACACAGGCACGCTCTACGACGAACACGCCGGAGGTATTGCACAATCTTGCAGATAGAATAAAAAAGAGGGGCTTGATAATTCTCATTACAGACCTGCTGGATGATCCGGAAAAGGTCATGCTTGGGTTACAGCACTTTCGGCACGAGAAGCATGAAGTGGTGATTTTCCATCTTCTTGATCAGGAAGAGATTGATTTTTCCTATAATAAGAAAACACGATTTATTGATATGGAAACAGGAGAGGAGATGATCACCCAGCCGTGGGAAATAAAGAAAACATACCAGAAGAAGATCGAGGAGATGAAGGCATATTTTTCTTCAAAGTGCCATACTTCTTATATCGATTATGTGCCGGTTACGACTTCCACTCCTTATGATAAAGTGCTTTTTGCCTATCTGATAAAACGACAGAAATTATTGTAATTATTTGAGCTGTTATGGACCACCCCATGACGGGAACATTAAAAACCATTGTCATACTGAGTGAAACGAAGTGGAGAGAAGAATCTATTTATTAAGAAATTATTAAATTTCTTCAAAGATACCCGTTTTGCGGTTTTTCTGAACTTTATCCCACTTAAAATATTTGCCGTTCATAGAAACATACACACCAGGTGGAAGGGTCTGCACAAAGGCAAGTGCGCTTCCAAGATTGAAAAGCCCGTCCGAGCTGCCGAATTTATATGGGATCATCGCACCGGTAAGTACAATAGTTTTGTCCACAATGACTTCACCGAGAACCTTCGCAGTAGCAACCATCATATCGGTGCCGTGCGTGATGACGATCTTGTCTTCAGAGGCGCTCAAACAATTTTCGAGAATGATCTTTCTGTCTGCATCGGTCATGCTCAAGCTGTCTTCCAGCATAAGAGTTCGGATTTTCAGATCTAATTTGCAGCGACCAAGAAGAAGCATTTCATGGATGTGTGAATCCTGGAAAAAGAGCTCGCCTGTGAGTTCGTTATACTCTTTGTCAAACGTGCCGCCTGTTACAAAAATTCGTATTGCCATAGTGCCCTAAAAACTACATCGGGAACATCTGTTTTCCCATGTCAAAGTGCCCTTTATTGAAGCGTTTCATCATTTTTTTCATCTGGTCGAATTGCTTGAGGAGCTGGTTTACCCGCTGAAGCGAAGTGCCGCTGCCCTGTGCAATTCTATGACGCCTGCTGCCGTTTATGATATCCGGATGCTCGCGCTCTTTTGGAGTCATTGAGAGTATTATTGCTTCGATATGCTTGATCTCGTTCTCATCAACTTTGATGTTTTTCATAAGCTTTGAATTGCTGCCGGGTAACATTTTCAGTATCTCATCCATGGGACCCATATTTTGCATTTTTCTTAGCTGATCCAGAAAATCATCAAGAGTGAAGAGATTTTTTTGGAGCTTCTTCTGCAGTTTCTCTGCCTCATCTTCTTCAAAGACTGCTTCTGCTTTCTCAATGAGCGTGAGCATATCCCCCATGCCGAGAATACGTGATGCAATTCTGTCCGGGTGAAATGCTTCGAGATCGCTGAGCTTTTCCCCGACACTTACAAAGCATATTGGTTTTTCTGTGACTGCTCGTACCGAAAGTGCAGCTCCGCCGCGGGCATCACCATCGAGTTTTGTAAGGATAATACCTGTGAGATCGAGCCGCTCGTTAAACTCCTTTGCACTGTTCACCGCATCCTGCCCGGTCATTGCATCAGCCACATAAAGGATTTGATCCGGAGATATAACTTTTGCAAGATCTTCAACCTCTTCCATCATCTTCTCATCCACATGCAATCTGCCTGCAGTATCGAAGATAACAATGTTGCGGAATTCCTTCTCTGCATATTTCAAAGCGCCTTTTGCGATCCTGGTGACTTTTTCAGTATCTTCTGTATATACAGGAATATCGATTGATTTTCCCAGTGTTTGGAGCTGTTTGATCGCTGCAGGTCTGTACACATCAGCAGCAACCAAGAGCGGTTCATAACCATTCTTTTTATAGTGCAGTGCCAGCTTGCCGCAGGCGGTTGTTTTGCCCGAGCCCTGCAAGCCCACGATCATTAATTTTGATGTTCTGTTCTTAGGAAGCGGCTTTGTTTCGATATCGGAAGTCATCAATTGAACGAGTTCTTCATTGACGATTTTCACGATCTGCTGCCCGGGTGTTAGCGATTTTTGGACGCGTTCTCCAAGTGATTTTATTTCAACGCTTTTGATAAAATCTTTTACAATTTTATAGTTTACATCTGCTTCCAAAAGAGCTAAACGAATCTCTCTTAATCCGGACTTGATATCTTTTTCCGAGAGTTTTCCACGAGATTTAAGTTTTGAAAAAACCGAATTGAGTTTATCCGTAAGTGATTCAAACATTGCGCAATCCTGCTATTGTCTTTGCATAATCATCACTCTTAAAAATGAAACTGCCAGCCACAAGAATATTCACACCGGCTTCTTTAACGAGTTTTGCAGTTTGAAAATTTATCCCGCCGTCGATCTCGATCTCTATCTGTCTCGAACCGATGATCTCTTTTGTTTTTCTTACTTTTTCTACAGATTTTTCGATAAATGTCTGTCCCCCAAAGCCGGGATGGACGGACATAATGAGCACGTAATCAATTTCGTCTATGATTTCGGGAAGCGTATCGAGGGAGGTTTCGGGATTTATTGCAATACCTGCTTTCACTCCTAACTTTCTGATCTTTCGGAACAAGCTCACATAATTTGCATCGGTTTCAATATGAAAGGACAAATAATTCACGCCGGCATCAATAAATTTATCAATGAAATCTGCCGGGTTGGTTATCATGAGATGTGCATCGATGGGAAAATTTGTGATAGAGCTAACTTGTTTTACGAGCCCCGGACCAAAGGTCAGATTTGGCACAAAATGCCCATCCATAATATCGAGATGAAGCATATCTGCACCTGCTTGTTCCATTGCATGGATCTCCTTTTCGAGGTGAAGGAAGTCTGAAGAAAGTATTGATGGTGCGATCTTAAGTTTCATATATCGGATTGTTTATACAGATATTTTTTTACTTGAAAGAGAAAAAATGATATTTTTAATTTGATAGGGTGGATCGAGCTGGGAGTTGAGCCGATCCAAAATCTCTGTCTTTTTCAGCACAAGCTCTTGAAGCCAGATATTATTTTCGACCAGTATGTATAGCACATCATTATCAAGTTTCAGTATTCGTGTTTTATTGTCGAGAATATCTCCGACGATCCTCCGCCAGAGGAATGCAGTTTTTATTTCACGAGAAAATCCCTTTTCGGATAAGCTCTGAATAAGATTTTCTATGATCGAGCTAATTTTTACAAAAGATGACATTTACTCGATTTTCTTGGTAAAGACCATGGAAAGCCCTACCCAGGAGAAAATCGCAAGCAGAATAACTAGATAATAAACAGTACTCAGTGCACCGTAGCTCAGGTCATAACCGGACATTGCGATGGCTGGAAGAAATGCAGCGATGAGCAGCAGGAGATACCCAAGAACGGAAAAGAAACCGCCGTATTTATTGATGATAAGAACTGCAAAGGCGCCGATTGCAACGAGGATTGCTGCAAAAACGAAGATAAGAAGCAGGGTGATGAAGGGGAATCCAAAATTTCCAAATACCTGAGCCGGCAATAAACAGCCGATAAGTACTAAAAGCGCACCGATAATTTTCTTTGTTATGAGATAACCTTTTGTAGTAACCGTTCTGCGCCTTGAGTGTTTTTTTATGAAGAAGCCAACGGCAAAGATCACGATCGCAAAAATTATCCAGATAATACTAGTGCGATAGGGATCATCGCTGGCAAACCCGATAGCAGCAAAGGCACACAGAATAGCTATCCACATGATTGCTTCTTTGATAATGCTAATAACTTTTCGCATATTTTACTCTTTCTCTTCTTTTTCAACCTTGATTTTCAAGGTTCCTTGTATTTCACCTTTAAGCTCAATGATCACTTCGTGGTCACCAAGCTCTTTAATATGTTGTTCCATTTTAACGTTGTGCTTGTCAATAATTAAATCTTTTTCTTTGAGTTCGTTCACGATATCCTGTTCGTTTACAGACCCATAAAGATGACCGTTTTCGTCTGCTATGCGGGTGAAGAGTATTTGGTTTTTTTCGATCTGCTTGATGATCATCTCTGCCTGTTTCAGTTCTTCGGCAAGACGTTTCTCTTCTTCGTCTTTGAATTTCTCGATCAATTTTTTATTTTTGTCGGTCGCCTGTATCGCAAGTCCTTTGGGGAAAAGGAAGTTTCGCGCATAGCCGTCAGCAACCTTTACTACATCACCGACCGTGCCGAGACTTTCTACATTTTTCTTCAAAATAATATTCATTCTTTATCTCCTCTATGATATGCAAATTTTCGTAATGGTAACCAGTTGTCAAGAAGACCTGCAACTGTGATAACAAGTAATAATATATAACTGAATATTGGAATTATCAACATGACAATTCCCAGGAATTTACTTTTTTTCATCATCGATTCTACATAACAATATAGAACCGAATAGCCCTGAATAAGATACAAAAGCCCGACAATAAAAAGCACATTGTAACTGATAGCTCTAAATTTGAGGATGAATAGGATCAGTCCAATCGCAATTCCCAATTGAACATAATAGGGGAATTTTATCTTGTTGAAGTGCCACTTGAGAGAGTTTCTTTTTGAAAAGATAAGTGCTCCCGCGAATATACCGATCACAATGCCAACCATCCACAATGATGCGTTGCCGTAGATCATAATATTCTTCATTGCCTCGAGTGTTGGGTACATCGACTCCATCATTTCAGGTGAAAAAATATTCTCAATACCGCTCATAAATAGTTGATTGCTTTCCTCGGCTAAGAGTTTTATATATGGAAAGAAAAAGAGATTCTTTAAGCCGATGAAGAGTAATCCGGGAACGAGTGCATAAAGAAAAGCAGTCTCATACTTTCTGTACCGTAGAAGTGCTGATGCAAAAACCACAGGGCATGCGCCGACGCTTATCCATATTTCCAAAGCTTGTAACAGAGGAAGCAGTTTGACGATAACGAGCAGCGCACAGATCGCAGTAAAAATTCCAAGGTATTGGAGAAGAGCAGGAGATTTCGATGTGCTCGGGACCTCCTGCTCTTCTAATGCAAAAACCAGTTTTGTAACGAAGGGAACAGCGATGAGGAGTGCAAAAAACTTAGAAAATAGCGCAACAACCGCTATAAGAACGCAGTAGAGAATCATTGGTATCAGTTATTTAGCCAATATAAGGAATAAGAGCCATTTGACGGGCTCTCTTGATTTCACGAGCGAGTTTTCTTTGGTGTTTGCTGCAGGCACCGGTGATTTTTCTTGGTATGATTTTTCCAGACTCAATAATGTGTTTGCGCAATACTTCTGTGTTTTTATAATCAATTTCAGTATCGGGATATTTGCAGAATCTGCAATATCTTTTTCTCATGTTTTTTTTAATGTATCTCATGTTCTGTTAGATCTCCAATCTTGTTTAGAAGGGAATTTCGTCATCCGATTCCTGGTCGTCCGAAGGGCTTTTTTCTTCCGGGGCGCCTTCCTGGGCTTCTCTTTCAAGGTTCTGGATTCTTCTCGCAACTATTTCAACAGTAGTGCGCTTATTATCCTCTTTGTCCTGCCAGGTTCGCGATTGAAGTGTTCCTTCAATAATGACAGGTGCACCTTTTGAGAGCGTCTCTGAAGCACGTTCTGCAACACGAGCCCATGCAGTGATACGGAAAAAGCTCGTATCGGTTTGCCAGTTGTTATCGGAATCACGGTACACCCTGTCAACCGCAATGCTCATTGAGGCAACGGGTGTTCCGGAGCCGGTATAACGAAGTTCGACATCTCTTGTTAATCGTCCGGAGACGATAACATTGTTAATTCTCGGCAGATTAAGTTTTTTTGCCATTTTGGGTCTCCTCTCTCCTTTTAATTGCTGTATGCAATTTAGAAAGCATCGGTTTTTAACCTTTTTCTTTTTTAATGACGTTAAATCTTATGATATTTTCGTTCAGGCGATAGAAATTTTCAAGAGCGGTTATGTGATTCGGTTCAATGGAGAAATACAGAATTACATAATAACCCTCGGTCTGTTTTTCAATTTCATAGGCAAGTCTGCGCAATCCCCAGATGTTCACATTGTCAATTTCAGCTTCGCGTTCTGTAAGAAAATTTTTGACTGTTTCGATTGTCTGATTTGTCTCTTCTTCAGAAAGAGGTTTGATGATGATCATCGATTCGTAGAATTTTTTCATAGCATTCCTTTCGGTTTTATTTTCCGCTAGCGGAAGAGCAATCCGTCATTCCACGGATAAGGAACAGAGTCTGCTATATGCAGCGCTCATTTTTTCATAATTTTGATATATAAAGTATGATGCCAGTTCCACTGCTGTAGGAATGATCTCCTGAACGCATTTGTCTTCTTCTTCCAGAAAATTCATCAATACGAATTCTTCCAAAGGCATTGTAAGACCTGAAGCTGATTCATAAGCTTCCGGGAGAATTCCAATACGCATTCGGGAAAAGTTTTCAGAATCCAATGCCTCGATCACAGATTTCAGCCCGTTATGTCCGGCATCCGAACCTCTGCGGCGGATCCTGATCTTTCCCAGCGGAATATACACATCATCTAATAGAATTAAAAGATCACTTTTTTTTATTTCAAATTCTTTCACGACAGACGAAACGGGCTGTCCTGAAAGATTCATATAGGTGAGAGGTTTAAGAAAAAGCCACTCATCCTTTCGGGCAAGGAGGTAGTTCTTGAACTTCTTATAATCAGGAACTCTCAACTTTTTACATATAGCATCAAGAGTAATAAATCCAATGTTATGTCGCGTGGATTCGTACTCAGGTCCCGGATTTCCAAGCCCGACAATTAATTTCACGTATATTATTTTTCTTTGCTATTCTGATTTTTTCTCAGAATCTTCTTCGCCTGTTTCTTCAGCGCCTTCAGCAGCTTCTTCACCTTCAAGCAATTCTTCCCCTTCTTCGGGCTCTTCAACTTCCATCTTAGGAATCAATACTGAAATTAGGGTCGTATTTGATGGCTGAAGGAATTCTACATCGGGATATTTTTTCTGAATGTCTTCAATATGAACGGAATCACCGATCTGAAGTTCTGAGACATCGATCTCGATTACATCCGGAAGGTCTTTTGGCAGACAACGGATTTGAAGTTCACGAATTCCTGCTTCGAGCATACCCCCCTCTTTGACTCCAATAGCATCTCCAAGCGTCAAGACAGGGACTTCGACATCAAGCTTCTGCCCTGCGGTAACTTCCTGGAAATCGAGATGAACGATCTCTCTTGTGACCGGATCGATCTGCATATCTCGCACAATGCATCTATATTCTTTCTTTCCTATCTGAAGAAAAATGAAGCTTTGATGTCCGAGACTTTCTTTATAATAATGATAGAAATCGGAATAATCAACTTCCAATGGTGCTGGTTCTGCACCTCCTCCATATAAGATCGAAGGAATTTTATTTTCGCTGCGAACCTGCTTGGCAGCTTTTTTTCCAGTTTCTCTTTTGACAGCTTTAATTTTCATAGTTTATGTAACCTCATCTTCTATTTTGAATAAGACACTGACCGATTCCTCGTTATGGATTCTCAAGATCGCCTGAGCGAGTAGAGAAGCAATAGAAAGCTGCTTGATCTTTGAGCTTTTATTTTTCTTTTCACCAAGAGGAATAGAATCAGTAACAACTAATTCATGTATATTTGACTTATCAATTCTTTCTACTGCATTGCCACTCAAAACTGCGTGTGTACAGGCACAATATACCTTTTTTGCACCCTCGTTTTTAAGAGCGTCAGCCATTTTGATGACAGAATTTCCAGAATCGATAATATCGTCAATGATTATGGTGTTTTTGTTTTTCACTTCGCCGACAACGTTCAGGAGCTCAAGCTTTCCCTTATTTCCAATGCGCCGTTTATCACCAATAGCAATATTTGCATTGAGAACCTTCCCAAGCATTCGTGCTCTCTGTGTGCCACCAGTGTCAGGAGCAACCACTACACAATCTTTGAGATTAAGAGGTTGAAAATAACTTAGAAATATCGGCAGCATTGAGAGATGATCTACTGGTATATCAAAAAAGCCCTGTATTTGCTCAGCATGGAGATCAAGAGTAACCACTCTGTTCGCACCGGCAACTGTGAGAAGATTTGCCACGAGTTTTGCAGTTATCGGTACACGGGGCTGATCCTTTTTGTCAGAACGGGCATATCCGTAATATGGTATGACCGCAGTGATCATTCCCGCAGAAGCTCTGTGCAGTGCATCGATCATAATAAGGAGTTCCATAAGATTGTCATTGACGGGCATGCATGTGGGCTGAATGATAAAGACATCCGTACCCCGAACATTATCCAGAATTTTCACAAAAGTATTATCGTTTGAGAATTTGAAAACCTCGGCGCGGCTGAGAGGTAACCCAGCATGTTCCGCAACTTTTTGGGCTAATTCCGGATTTGCATTTCCGGTAAAAATATGAATTTTTGATCTCATAATTTAATTCGCTTTTTGTTCGATTTTAGTTTCAAATAACCAATAATTATATTTTTTGAAATATTTTTTTGCGTTTATAAGCTTCTCTCTCGAAGGAAAAATTCCAAAAACTGTTGCTCCGCTGCCAGACATCAAACTTCCCATTGCACCCAGTTCAAGAAGTTGGGCTTTGATCTCTTGCAATATGGGATAATGAGCAAAGACACCCTGTTCCAGTCCATTGTGCAGATTTTTACATATCAACTCAATGTCATTGTTTTTTAAGCCGGTGATCATTGCTGATTTCATTTCTTCATGAAGTCCGCCTATGACCGACCACGAGTAAGCATTCCTGCTGGCGATCTCAATCCCAGGATTTACGAGTAGTATATTCTCAATATATGGAGTAGGAAAAGTTTCACGGACGATCTCTCCTCTTCCTTTTAGGAGCGCAGTGTTATTTTCAAGAAAGAAATTAATGTCGCTCCCAAAATGCGAGACGATTCTATGTATGTCTGTCATTGAAAGATTGAGTTTCCAAATTGAATTCAGCACCTGAATTGTTACAGCAGCGTTCGAACTACCACCGCCCAATCCTGCAGCGAGCGGGATATTCTTTTTTAATTTGATTTCAACACCATTTTTCACATTATATGTATCTTTTAAAAAACAAGCGACTTTGTAAATAATATTCTCTGATTCTTGAAGTGTATCAGAGGAGCAATAAATTTTTACTTCAGATTTATCTGTCAATCTAAATATCAGATTGTCAGCAAGGGAGATGGGCGCAATAATCGTCTCAACTTCGTGAAAGCCATCATCCCTTTTATGAAGGATATCAAGAAAGAGATTAAGCTTTGCGCGAGAGCCGTGAGTGACCTTGAGTTTTTCTCTTTTTCTTTTTTGCACCTTTTTCGTCGTCGGCGTAATAATAGTAATAATAGTAGTAATAATATTTATAGCCGCTATAGTATTTCTTCACCTCGATACCGTTCACCACAACGCCTGCAACTTTCACGTCAATATTATTAAGAAGACTCTTTGCCTGCTCTATGATCGCCCGCTCGGTGGAATTAACACGGATAACAAGTACCAGTTGATCAACCTTTTTGGAAAGGATCAAAGCATCAGTCACAGCAATAATGGGCGGAGAGTCAATGATGATATATTCATATTCTTCACGCAGTTTTGTAAAAAGTTCATCCATTTTTTTAGAAGAAAGCAGTTCGGAAGGATTAGGTGGAACGTGACCGGCAGTAATAATATCAAGATTATCCATGACGGAAGGTTTTATAATATCGTGTAAGTCGATATTGTCTGTAGTTAAATATTTTGAAAGTCCATTTTCTCTGGAAACTATAAAAAGATTATGTATCATTGGACGTCGCATATCACAGTCAACAAGTACGGTTTTTGAACGCATTTGTGAAAGTGTTATAGCCAGGTTGCCGGCGGAGGTTGATTTTCCCTCTTTTGGTCCAGAACTCGTGACAAGAAATATTTTTCCACAGCCCGGGACTTTGGTCGGTAAGGAAACTACATTTGTTCTGAATGTTCTGTACGCTTCTGCAATCGGCGATTTTGGGCTGTAATGCGGAACAAGACGGGCAACCATTTGTCGCTGTGCAGTGGTTAGTTCCTGCAACCTTTCCTTATCCTTTTCTTTGCCCATCCGCTCTTCAATATCGGCAAGTTGCTTTTCGTCAAGCGGAATGTCGGGAATCGTGCCAAGAATTGGCAATTTAACGTATCGTTCTACATCAGAAAGATTAGTTATCTTAGTATTTAAAGATTCAAGCAGAAAGGCAGCACCGATACCAAGTCCCAGTCCAAGGAGAAGCCCAATGAGAATATTCATTTTCACTTTTGGTGAAACAGGGGCACGGGGAGATGTTGCGCTATTGATGATCCTGATGTTGCTGAGTTTTCCCTCTTCAGAGATTTTAGCTTCCTCGTATCGCGTAATGAGCATACTGAATATCTGCTCATTTATTGCTTTTGAGCGTTCCAGTCGGGCAAGTTCCAATTCTGCATCCGGAAGACCTGACATCCTTACGGAATATTCTTCCACAACTGTTCCAAGTCCACTAACTTTTGCCGTGGCTGTTTGAAACTCGACCTCAGAAGTGATAATTTCTGTAAATAATTGCTGTCTCCTATCAAGGGGATTGAAGGAGTATTTATTTACTTCAAGGATTTTATCTATTTCTGCCCTCAACTGACGCTTGATATTGTCGATTTCGTTTTGAAGAGAAACGAGCTGAGGATGGTTTTCAGTATATCCTTTTTTTGTCAGGAAAATTGCAAGCTGGCTTTCGCTCTCGATGAGTTTTTTACGTAATTGTTCCGAAACGGGGGAGGAAATTGAGGCCATTTCTTCGCCAAGAGCTTCATCGATCTTGGTGAGTTCATTTTTGAGGTACGCAAGTTTTTTATCAACGATCTGCAGTTCTGTTTGGGCTGAGCTTAATTGTGCCTCAAACTCAACCATGTTAGTGATCATCTCTTTTGTTTCTTCAGAAAGGGCGAAAACTTCGTGTGCGATCTTATAAGCACGCAGGTCTTCTTCAGAGATCGCTAATTTTTTTGAAGTTACGTCCAGTTGTTTCTCTAAAAATTCACGTACGCTTGTCACTTCGGCTCTGGCATATTTCAAGCTTTCGTCCTGGTAACTGTCCATAACTGCATTCACTACTGCTTGGGCTTCGTTTGGATTTGTGGATTTAAAAGAAACATCAACGATGTCCACTTCACGTTTTGCAGAGACTTCTGTTCCCCCAGCCAATGTACTTATAGGATTATCTGAAGAAAGAATCGGGAAATTTTCAGCTTCCTGGTTTCTCTTAAGTTTCTCGACTGCACTTTCCATTACAGAAGGGCTTTTTATCACTTCCATCTGGTTGTTGAGATCATTTCGTCCAAATCCGCCGGTACTGAAAAAGAGATCTGTTTGTTTGTTGAGCTCTAAAAGGATCTTTCCGTTACTTTCATAGATGCGAGGTGCGCGTGCAGTATAATATATTGTTGCAGCCATCACCAGCACAAAAATGATGCCGATGAGTTTTATGTGTCGAAGGATTATCCTATAATAATCTCTTAGTTTAATTTCTTGTTCTTGTTCAGGAAATTGCTCCATATGTATCCCTCTGTTTATTTATTTTGAATTGTTAAATACAGGTTATAAATACTCAGCACGGTTGCAAATTTTGCAACGAAATCCGCGACTTGTACCATGCCATAGAAAACCGTTCCGGATACGACAACAGTATCCCCGGCTTTTAACATTGGGATAATGTCATAATTTCCCGTATCGAGATATTTTTTCATGTTGACCCAGATTACTTCACCCTGTCCATTATCCTGGCTGGGTCTGACAATTCGAATTTTTGAAAGTTTTGCATCTTCTGTAGGTCCACCGGCTAAGGATAAAAGAGTCAACAGGTCAGTATCATCCGGCAGAAGATAGAACCCGGGTTTTTTTACTTGCCCCCATATCTGGGTGTAAATTCTTAGTTGATCTTTATCCCCCATCGTGCCGGAATATGAATAGGCGGAACTTCCCGCAGATGGAGTAATCGAAGGACTATCCTGTGCAAAACAGGCAGTACTGAAAATTATAATACTTACTATTATAACAAAAAGGTGTTTCATATTGAACTCCCTTTACTATTGAGGATGTAAAATTCCAATTGATAATTTTCCGTCAATTTATTTATTGTGTAAAATGGATCAATCGCTCTTCAGATTCCGATCCTACCGCTTGCCCTATTATGAAG
>JACKQG010005030.1_pt1 | contig 14898 bp, 11 predicted proteins | sample 8237621 | NCBI WGS metagenome assembly JACKQG01 (sample SAMN15677084, study PRJNA649215) | marine metagenome | biome: marine; feature: Black Sea; material: saline water; isolation source: suspended particulate matter (SPM) from the Black Sea western gyre | collected 2013-06-09/2013-06-10 | depth... | reverse complement strand
GGCTGCTACAATTTTGGGCATCGCCATGATTTTGCTTTACGGATTCATTTTGACTCAAAGAGTAAATCTGGAGTATCTGACCGCGATGCAACTTTTGACCGCCATAGTAGTCTGGAGCGGGCTTTTTATATCTGCTTTTAGCTTACTGTTTGCAGGATATAATGTCAATAAAATTAACTTTAGATTCGCGGCTACTGTTGGGATAGTGGCTACAGGTGTAACAATGGTAGGTGCGCTCTTTTGCCCAGAAGAAACGTTTTTCCAAATATGGATGACTTCAAAGATTGGAATTTCGATCGAAAAAATGATAGGCCTCGCGGGGAGTCATTTATTCTTAGGAATTTTATATGGTTTCTTACCGGCTATATTTTCGGCCACCGTATTAGGCTTCAAATGCCAAGAGAACATTGCCAGAAACGGTCTCACAGCCGCTTTTTCGTTCGTCGTACTCATGCTCCCGGCTGCATATATTCAATGTGAATATTTGTCGTTGTGGGCAATAATGATAGGCTTTTCTGTCGGTTCATTATCGGGAGCGATTGGTGGTATATTCACTGGACTTGGTATAAGCCACCTGGGATTAAGATGGAGTAGCGCATAGCCAACTCAAAGAATAAAATTCTGCTTTTACCGTTACTTTTCTTAGTATAGATTGTATTAGATAAACAAAGCTAAAAGATAATACTGCTACCCTTTCTAAACGATACTACTAAGAAGGTGAAAAAGATGTCTGAATTCAAGTGTTTAATGAACCGACGGGACTTCCTGAAAGCAGCATCTCTCGGGGGATTAACAATTCTTTCGGGCTGTTACGACGACGGTGAAAAGGTAATTGACTTGATGCCGACACAGCCCGGCGAAGACTATTTGAAAAATATTGTAGGCCAACCACAAGATACCTTGACGACCAAACTAAACGTCGCAAAGGTTGAAGATGTAGGGGATTTTCAGTTTGAGCCAACTAAAGTAGAAACTGTACGTCCAGACATCTTTAACCCGGGGTATTTTTCACTATTCGACGTTCTCGCCCATTTAGCCAACGAGGGTAAAATAGACCTAACATATCATTTCGACGCCGAAATGGATACCAATGTTATCGATAACTTAAATGGTTCATCTAACTGGTGGTACCAGGTTTGGTACGACGGCGGCTGGCCCGAAAGGTCGTTCCACCGTATGGATTACTACCCGGTCAAGGAAAAAATGCGTATTGCTTTTAGTAAGATTGACCCAAGTGAACTGGAAAGCCGGTACAAGATCTGGAGGACCGAGATGCATCGACGAACTGCAAACGGCGGTAAGATAATCATACCCGAAGTCCAGATAAGGGATAAAGGCAACGACAGTATTTGGACTTTCGAGAACGTAGAGGTCAAGCCTCACAATCTGAGGCCCGATTTCTTCGTCGAAGGTACAGTAACGGCTGCCGACGTGATTATGAGCCTGGGTGATATAAGCGAGATAACTTACCAAATGCTTTGGTATGATAATATCGGAGACGCCGAGATAAAAAACTATTACGTCGAGGGTATAAATAACCGGACTCACTCTGGGATGTGTGGATTTGTTTATGAGTTAGGAGAGAAAGATACGATTAGGGGTAATCACATTCATGTAACCCCAGATATACGAATTATCCAAAGTCCTGGTTATGTCCTATTTTTCTGGATTAAACTAGGACCATGCAATTGACTTTTAAGCCGTTATGATTACATTTTTCCAAAGTTCAGAATTAGGGTTTTCGGAAGCTAAAATTAGGGTTTCCCCTATTGCACAATCGCCTAGCATTTATATATAATTTTATTTGATGTCACATCATTTCTGCGTACATTCTGATGTCACGTAACGAATTTGATTGCCATCTTTCATACTACGTTCCGCTTTGTACATTATTGTAAAGGAGATGTAACTAATGGGAAAGACGAAATGCAAGTTTTTACTTGCGTTTACAAAACTTCTGATGAGCGCGATTTTTATTCTATTTGGTGTAGGTTGTGGGGACGTCGATACGTCAGAAGAAGCCAATGACAATCCATTAAAAGAAATTGTGCAAACTAAAGGAATTATAAGAGGTGTAATTGCCCCTCAGGATATCGACGCTAGTATCATAGTAGTGCAAGAAGGTGAACCGATTCAATTAGTAATGGCCGATTCAGAGGGAGAATACATTATTTCTGACCTTCCCGCCGGTGAATTTGACCTTGAAGTTATAGCGCCCTTTCACTTCACCGATATTTCACTTAAGCGCGTGCAGGTAATTCCGGGTCAAACGATGCTGGTGGAAAAAGTAACACTTCGTTCCTGGGCGGACGCCGCCACGCTTACCGGTTTAGTGCTTGATGAACAAACGGGGGATGCTATTGAAAAAGCGAATGTTATAATCGAATGCTCTAGCAGTGTTTGTAGCGATCTTTTCACTGCTACTGAAGCTGATGGTTCCTTCAAAGCTGATATTTGGCCGGATTTGGAATCAAGGATTATCATCAATAAAATTGGCTATAAGATAGAAAATGTCCCTCTCGAATCACTCGGTAAGAATGGCAAATCGCATTTAGAATTCAACTTAGAACAGAAAAACTGATAAGAATGTCACAAATGTTTGTATCTTTAGCCAGCTTTTCGACTATAAACCTAAAATAGTTCTGGCAGGATTAACGACTACTCCTTTGGCCGGTATAAATCATCATACCGTTTGGACAGAAATAATCGCCGAAATCATTGCACACAGGAGAATAATACCATGGGTTATATTCACACTTTTGATGGCGATAGTAATATAGAAAAAATAGTAGATAAAGAGTGGCTCGTAACTAATGGTATCGGCGGATATGCTTCTTCTACTGTTTGCGGACTGAACAGTAGAAGATATCATGGCATATTGATAGCCGCAAAGAATCCACCGACACAAAGGAGGGTTTTAGCTTCAAAAGTTGAGGAAATCGTTCAAAAGGAAAATATGTCTTTAGCCTTAGCTTCCAATCAATATCCTGGGATAATCTCTCCTGATGGATATAAATACCTCACAAGATTTGAAAAGAATCCTTTTCCTCAAATGACTTTTGAGTCTGGTTCTATCAAAATTTCTAAGTTAATTTTTATGCCTCATGGATATAATACGACGATTATCGAATATCAAAATCTTTCCGATGAAGCTCTTGATTTAAAACTGACTCCTTTTTTTGCCGACAGAGATTACCATTCACTCCTGAAGAAAAGCGATTATTTCAATTTTTATTATACCCAAGAAAAGAATATACTCACAATCTATCCTTATTATGGTGCAGATGCTCTCTATTTTGGGTATTCTCAGGGCACTTTTCAAGAAGAAAGATTGTGGTATTATAATATGGAATATGCCCAGGAACAGTACCGAGGTCTGGATTATCAAGAGGATGGATATACTCTGGGATATATTACATGCACTCTGGAACCTGCAGAAAAGTGTTATTTAGTCTTTTCAACTGATGAAGAAATACTTTTCGAAGAACCGAGAGAGCTCAAAAAGAAAGAACTCCAGAGAATAAATACTTTATATCCGAAAAATATTAGTTATCCCGAGAAGCAAGAACCTTCTTTTAAAGAATTTATCAGAGAATTATATATAAGTGCCGATCAATTTATTGTAAAAAGAGAGTCAACTAAGTCTTTTTCCATCATAGCTGGTTATCATTGGTTTACCGACTGGGGAAGAGATACTATGATATCATTGCCCGGTTTATGCCTTGTAACAGGGAGAAGACAAGAAGCAAAATCGATTATTGAGACATTTTTAAAATATATTGATAGAGGGATGCTGCCTAATTTCTTTCCCGATTCTGGAATATCACCAGAATATAATACTGTGGATGCTTCGCTTTGGCTCTTTATAACATTATATGAGTATTATCAACGTTTTAAGGAACTTGATTTTATTCAAGAAGTAATGCCGTATCTAAAACAAATAATTGAGCATCATATACAAGGTACTAGATTTAATATCCATATCACCGAGGAAGGATTTTTATACGCCGGTGATAAAGACATACAATTAACGTGGATGGATGCCAAAGTGGGAGATGTTGTAATAACTCCTCGATATGGCTGTCCGGTTGAGATTAATGTACTCTGGTATAATGCTTTAAAAATTTACGCATATTTTGGTAGTGAATTAGGCATACAACAAAATCATTTTCAGGAATATGCGACTAAATTCATGGCAAATTTTAAACGCTATTTTTTCAATAAAGCCGGATATTTGCATGATGTTGTCATACCTAATGAATTCATTGATGATACCTTTCGTCCCAATCAAATTTATGCTGTTAGCTTACCGTTTTCTGTACTCAATAGAGAAGAAGAACAGTTGGTAGTCGAGCATGTCCAAGAAAAATTAGTTACTCCCTATGGACTAAAAACGTTAGCAAGCGCCCATCCATTATTTGTAGGAAAGTATGGAGGAAATCAATGGGAGCGAGATTCAGCTTATCATCAGGGTACTGTGTGGACTTTCCTTTTAGGAGAATACTATCTTGCTTATTTGAAGGTTCATGATAATTCAGCAAAGAGTAAACGTGAAGTAGAGAGCGCTTTAAAGCCTCTGGTTGACCATTTTTATCAAGATGCTTGTATACAAAGCATTGCGGAAATATTTGATGGAGAGGAGCCGCATAAGAGTCGCGGTTGTATAGCCCAGGCATGGTCAGTAGGAAATCTCCTAAAATTGATTGTCAAGAATAATCTGTTTCAATAAGACAGTTTAAACATTTTGGCGGGTAAAGTAATTTGACTTGTAGCCGAATTCGCAAGAATTCGGGGGCACAAATCCGAACTTTAGGCGAGTTCTGTTACTAGAATAGGAAAGGAAAAACATGATTCGATTAAAACACGGTTATGGTTTATTAGCTCTCGTTCTGATATTCATCCTGGTGAATTGCGGTGATGACGATAATGGTAACGACATAAGCACATCCGAAAATGGCAACGGTGTGGAGTTTCCGGATGAAAAATTGAATGTCTTACCTGGTTTGCCTGATGATGTGGCAGCATATCAGAAATGGCTGAAGTTGAATGACCAACCCATTCCACCATTAGAAGGCGCAGACCCGCATCGGGGAACGAAAAACGTTTATCTTAATCGAGAGCGCGCGGTAATTGTCATCAACGGTCAACAACAGTTTCCATATCCGGATGGGGCCATTATCGTTAAGGAATCCATTCCTCCAGGGGAAGACTTTATTGGACTTATCGCAATTATGCGCAAAATGCAAGGGAGTAATCCAGACCATAACGATTGGACGTTCGTTGAATATACGCGCAATGATTCGGATGAGGCTTTCCAAAAAATTGCCTCGGGCGCATCCTGTTGGGGATGTCACTCTGAAGCGGTAGATACGGATTATGTGTTCACGCTGCTCGAGTAGATATGTATGTTATAGTGAATTTAGAAGTAGATCTTTGAAGTTATCAGTTTTGCAATTGGTATGGTAGAACGGGCAACTTGCCCGTTCGGGAAATTGATAAGGAGGTAGTAAAAAATGATTCAAAAGCAATTCGTAGGCATGTTAGTTTGTCTGTTTTTAATTGCTGCTGTCGCTTCAGCACAGACTATAATACCCGGCGGAGATGTATCAGGTACCTGGGATGTTTTGGGTTCTCCGTATCTTATAGAAGGGGATATTACTGTGCCCAGCGGTGAGACACTGAACATCAAACCGGGCGTGGAAGTGATATTCCAAAGTTGGTACAAATTAACCGTAAATGGTTACCTGGAAGCTGTGGGAACGGCAAGTAACCTGATTCTATTTACTGCCCCGGAGCCCGGCCCTCCCGGCCCAGGACCGGGCTGGCTCGGCATTCGGTTCATCAATGCTCCCGACAGCAGTCATTTATCGTTCTGTATTATCGAACATGGACGTGCAAGGGCAGCTGCTCCATATGACCGTGGTGGAGGAATCTATTGTGAGAATTCCAATCCAGTTATCAGTGATAGCATCATTAGGGAGAATTTTGTTAGCGACAAGGGAGGAGCTATATATTGTCTTCAATCTGCCCCAATCATTTCCGGTAATATTATCATTGATAACTTAGTCGGTTACGGAGCAAGTGGTTCTGGTGGCGGGATTTATTGCCAAAACTCCAATCCCCAGATAATCGGTAATATAATCAGTGAGAATGAGGTAAGTGTGTTTGGAGGGTTCGGCCCAGCTCGCGGATTGGGTGGTGGGATTTTTCTGGATAACTCCAATGCCACTATAAGTAACAACATTATCAATGAGAATAATGTGCATTCGGAGGGTAACGCGGGAACCTATGCGCGTGGTGGCGGGATTTACTGTGGTCACTCTGCCCCCCAGATAATTGGTAACACTATCAGTGGGAATGCTGTGACGGCATTTTTTGACGCTGGAGACGGTGGCGGGATTTACATCTCTTATTCCAATCCGACCATTGTGAATACCATTGTGGAAGGCAGTACAAACGGAGGCATCTACTTCTATGAGTCTCAAGACGCTTATGTTGCCTACGGGGATTTCAACAACAATAACGACGGTGATTTCACTGGCGACAACATCCCTCCAGGTTTGGGCGAGATAGTCACTGTAAATGCAAATGGTGACCCATGCGACGTAAACTTTAACATATTCCTTTCCCCGATGTTTATTAACCCCACCGGCGGTGATTATCATCTCGAAGATTTGAGTCATTGTATTGGTGCCGGAATAATAACTCCCGAAGCGCCTCCTTATGATTTTGAAGGTGACCCAAGACCCAATCCACCAGACTCTTATCCAGATATAGGCGCTGATGAAAATCCCAACGATAAACCGTCTTCTATAAACGGTGCTATCAATGGTTATGTCACAAACATAGCAGGGGGACCACTACGGGCATTGGTAATAGCTGTTAACGATAAGACAAAAGTTAAAGCTGTAACTGATGTTGATGGTTACTACGAAATCTTAGATTTAGAAGCAGGAATTTATTGGGTACTTTGTATAAAGAAAGGCTATAAACCTGGTATAAAAAAAGCTGAAGTAAAATCTGGTGAAACCACTACTGTAGGTTTCCAGCTATTACCCCAATAAGCATGAAAAATCTGAACTTCTGCACGCTTAAAAGCGGTCGGTTCACGAAGTAATCGTCCTTTTCAGGTTCAGAAGGCTGAAGGTTTTTAGGGCACAAGAACTGTCCTGAGCGAAGCCGAAGGATAGAAAGCTGAAGAAGGAGGTGAAAAAAATGAAGAAGGTGTTTGTGATTCCACTTACATTCGTAATTGTAATCCTTGTCGCTGTTATGATTACAGTGACAGTGATTGAATCCGAAACGATGTCCGAGAAAGAAGCTATGGTAGATACAGAAGCCGAGCTTAAGAAAGTCGTTGAACAGGGCAAGGCTCTATTCAATGATACTACTTTGGGCTCAACAGGTATGAGTTGTAATAGCTGTCATCCAAATGGTGGAACTGCCGGTGGCGAAATGATGGGCATGAAGGTTAAAGATTTGCATGGCGCAGCAGCAACGTTCCCGAAATACAAGAATCAAACAAAGTCTGTTATTACTCTTTCACAAATGAATAATATGTGCATTACAATGCCGATGAAAGGTAGAGCTCTGAAGCCTGATAGTCCAGAAGCGATTGCTCTAGTTGCCTATGTAACTTCCCTCAGCAACGGTATGAAAATCGAAATGGGGGAAGATATGCATTCGATGAAAAAATAGAAATAAGAATAATCTCATTTCAAAACTACCTAAAGGCAGGGAAAACAGAAATCCTTGCCTTTTTCAGAACCTTAGTGCAAGCGCCATAAATGCAACAGAAGCACGATTATTCACCTAAGATTCATTCACATTTGAGAGAAAGATTGAGTTTCAATGCTGCTCTGACATACATTCTCACCGACAATACGGGGGTGAAAAATGCACCATCAATCTTATCATGAACTGGAAAGAAGTCTTCATGATACTAAAGCCACGCTGCAAGGGGCGGAAATGCAATTAGCTATCTTGCAGCATCTCAGTCACCTCTTGCACAGCACCCTGGATTTGAATAAGATTTTATCAGTTCTCCTTACCCTTGTCACTGCTGGACCAGCTTTGGGGTTCAATAGAGCAATTTTGCTGTTGAAAAATGAAGAGAATAAAGAATTGGAGGGTGTTTTAGGTGTCGGACCTGATAATTTGGAAGAAGCTTATGAAATCTGGGCGCGCTTACAAAATAAGTCGCTTGAAGAGATAATAAACGAGTGTGAAAATATCGCTAATAATCGTGATTTAGATGATATTGTGAATCAACTGAAGGTTCCATTAACACAAGAAGGAGGCATATTAGCTATAGCTGTCGTAGAAGGTAAACCGTTTAATGTAACTGCAGATTTAATCAAATCTGACGTGGATAAAAATATCGCAACTATTCTAGAATCCGATACTCTTGTTATTGTTCCACTTAAGGCAAAAGAGGAAGTGATCGGGATTATTATAGCAGATAACCTGTTTACACAGCGTCCGATAACCAGTGAGGATATTCAACTTCTGTCAATCATTGCGAATCACGCGGCAGTGGCAGTGGAAAATGCTAGACTGTATCAACGCTCAGAAAAACAACTAAAGAGAATGGAACAGATGCAAGATAGATTGTTGCTGATGGAAAGGCATATGGCGTCTGGTGAGATGAGTTCGGTCATCGCTCATGAAATAAAAAATCCGTTGATAGCTATTGGGGGATTTGCTAAGCGACTTCATCGAAAGATGGCACCAGTTGATCCAAATTGGGAAACGATGGGAATAATCGTCGAAGAGGTAAACAGACTGGAACGTTTGCTTAAGCAACTTCAGAGTTTCTCACCAACAGTGGAACACGGTGAGGAGAACTGCGATGTAAATCTTATCATCCAAAAAATCCTGACGCTTTTGAAAGGTGAATTGGAGGTTTTAAATATTAAGTTAGAAGCAAACTTCGCTGATGGGTTGCCGAAGGTGTTAATCAGCGAAGATGAGATAAAACAGGTATTCCTCAATCTGATTCAAAATGCTATCCAGGCGATGCCCAATGGTGGACATCTAAAAATAGATGGTTTCTACGACCAGGACGCTATTATGATACAGGTCAAAGATAATGGTACGGGAATACCTTCTAACATTCAGGAAAATATTTTCCAGCCACTTTTTACTACTAAGGAGGAAGGTTCAGGTTTGGGTTTAGCTCTCTCCTCTCAAATCATAAAAGCGCATGGTGGTTTAATAAAAATTGAGGAAAGTGAACCTAATAATGGAACTACTTTTAGTATTTGTTTGCCGGTGTGATAAAGAATTAGATTTTGAGTTGATTAGATGATCGAGAAAGGATTGGTGGATTTATTGGCTGAAGAATTAGGAGCAGGCTATGTCCACAATAACGATTAATCAGCCCGAATTGCCCTTGATACTGTCCCTGGATATTGGCACTTCGTCCGTGCGAGCTATGTTATTCGACCGGTTAGGACGCGCTGTGGAGGGTTTGGCAGCGCGCGGGACTTACAATATTTGCACCACGGTCAATGGTATGTCTGAAATAGATGCTGACACTATACTACGGATTGTCTGGCGTTGTTTGGATGACCTCCTCGTTCAATCAAGTTTCCGGTCTGGGCAGATTGGTGGTGTGGCCACCTGTACATTGGTATCCAACATCCTAGGCGTGGACCGCGCCGGACGAGCCATTACACCTATCATCACCTACGCCGACACACGCCCTGCTAATGATGTTGCGACGTTGCGAACAATGTTCGATGAGGTGGAAGTGCATAATCGCACGGGGTGCCTTTTCCATACCAGTTACCTGCCGGCCCGTTTGCTTTGGATGGCTCGTACACAACCGGAACTCTTTGATCAAGTTGCCCGATGGTTATCCATCGGAGAATACATGGAGTTACAGCTTTTCGGTGAAGCCTCGGTTAGTTACTCCGTTGCTTCCTGGACTGGCTTACTGAATCGGCGGCTACTAGTGTGGGATGAAGCACTTATAGAAAAACTTCCGGTGCGAGGCGACCAGCTTTCGCCTCTGACCGATGTACACATCCCACGCCGAAGACTGCGCCAACCTTTCGCTGAACGCTGGCCACCTCTGCACGATGTGCCCTGGTTCCCGGCTATAGGTGATGGCGCGGCAGCCAACGTGGGGAGTGGATGTGTTTCTCCGGCTCGCGTGGCACTCACTGTGGGTACTACTACAGCCATACGGGTTGTAATGCCGGAGCCTTTAGAAAACGTGCCTTGGGGGTTATGGTGCTACCGAATAGATCGACAGCGTTTGCTGCCCGGTGGTGCTCTGAGCGAGGGTGGTAACGTTTTCGCCTGGCTAAAGTCAATCCTGCGATTGCCAGAGGTGTCCAAACTGGAATCCGACCTGGCTGCTATGCAGCCGGATACGCACACTCTAACGGTGTTGCCTTTCCTGGCCGGAGAACGAAGTCCTGGCTGGGCCGGTCATGCGAAGGCTACTATCCACGGTTTAACCCTGGCCAACACGCCTATGGACATTTTGCGGGCGGGATTGGAGGCTGTGTCCTACCGGGTGGGACTGACTTTCGACTTGCTGAAGCCTTTATTGCCGAGTGATGCTGAGATAGTGGGCAGCGGTGGGGCGCTATTAAATTCACCTGTCTGGTTACAAATTATGGCGGATGTTCTAGGGCGGCCAGTAGCTGTGTCCCAGGTGCAGGAAGCCTCCGCTAGAGGAACGGCCTTGCTCGCGCTGGAAAGCTTGGGGGCGCTGGCAGATGTGTCAGACGCACCCGCTTTTGTGGGCGATGTTTACCAACCGGATGCTGATAGGCACATCCGCTATCGGCAGGCCATCAAGCACCAGGAGGCACTGTACGAAAAGCTGCTTCAACAGGAGTGAGACCAAGGAGAGGAACACTGTTCCGAACTTGGGCATCAAAAGTGTCATTGAATTTTTCTCTAATTACGCCGTCCAACGACAGTGTGTGTTAATGAGGAACTATCTATCTTGACTTTGGTAGATTGCCCCACAAGATCAGATTGAACTGCGCTGTTCCCGACTGCAAGTCGGGCGTCCTGGACGACTTGCTTCAGCGAGGGTTGGGTGCAGTTTCAACTGGTGTTCTACCACTGTATCTCGGTTTCTATTTACCAAAGTCAAACTATAATGGAATATTGAAAAGCGAATCTTCCTGAGATGCCGAACACTTGGTGAACCTTGACTTTGAAATTATGTTTCGCGGAAATACCATCTAAACTTCCTTTAGGATATCTAAGATGCCAACTATTGAAACTATTCCCATTGATGAAATTGTAAAGATAATGATTCAGTATATCGCATACTTAGCCGAAGGGTTAGCAGCATTAATTATCATTATCGGCTCTCTGCAGGCTATTTGGATATACTTCCGACGAGTTTTATTTACATCAACAGAATTATACTGCAAAGAAATTACCCAGAGTAGAATCCAACTGGGTCATTCATTGTCACTCGGACTTGAATTTTTAATCGGCGCAGACATTCTCAAAACCGCTGTTGCCCCCGCCTGGCAGGATATTGGGCAACTCGCCGCTATCGTAGCTATACGTACAGTGCTCAATTTCTTTCTGATGCGTGAACTGGGACAATCAGAGAAATCAACTGAAGATTAGTGAATAGATCTAAATATTATCTTGACTTTGGTAGATTAAAAATCAAATTATTACTCATACTTGTAGCTTAGGGCTTCATGCCCGTCGTTGTGGCAGCCGATGCCAACCGGACGCCCATAAGGGGCTATGCTACGATTGATTAACGGATAATTATGGAAGGAATTTCGGAATGGATAATATAAAGAACAACCGAGTCATCTGGGCTGCTATAGCACGTATCATACTATATATTATAGTTGTGATTACTCCTTTGGTTCTGGCGGCGGTTCTTCGGCCACAATCGATTGATAATTTTACCTGTGAGTTGAGCCGGAACTTTGCTCTCCTAGCATTCTCGATTTTGGCTATGCAATTCGTTGTGAGCGCGCGTTTTAAGTGGTTAGAACGACCATTCGGACTGGATGTTATATTCCGGTTTCACAAAGCGATGGGTGTGTTTTCAGCTACTCTTCTTATCCTTCATCCCATATTACTAGCTGCTGGTAAGAGTTGGTATATACTGCTCAATACCACTTGGTATATTTTGATGGCCGAGGTCGGTCTGCTAATCTTGCTGATTCTCGTTTTTATAAGCATATTTCGCCTGGCCATCCGGCTTGAGTATGAGAAATGGCGTTTCTTACATAACATCATGGCCTCCCTTATACTCTTGATTGGATTCCTGCATAGCTGGAATGTTGGCAGCGATCTACGCGGTGATTTAATCATATATCGGTCACAGATTCCAATGCGGTTCTTGTGGGTAGGAATGTTGGGAGTTGCAGTCCTAGCATATGTTTATCATCGCGCCTTACGTCCCTTGTGGCACCGCCGCCGGGCCTATCGAGTAATTGAAGTGATGAATGAAACACATGATGTGTGGACCATCAAATTCGCCCCTCCCGAAGGTGAGAAGTGTTACGATTATTTGCCTGGACAATGCCATTTCATCAAGCTTTACCGGGGAAGTAATCTGCCAGTTGAGGAACATCCCTTCACCATCTCGTCGTCTCCTACCGATGAGGGCTTCGTCAGTTCTACGATTAAGGAGTCCGGTGATTTTACCGCTACCATCGGTCAGACAAAGCCGGGTGATGCCGTTTCCGTACAAGGGCCGTATGGACGGTTCTCCTATGTTTGCCATCCTGACGAACGAGAACTCGTTTTTATCGCGGGTGGTGTAGGAATAACGCCGCTGATGAGCATGCTACGTCATATCCGCGACGCACGGGCTGACAAAGATATTCTGCTCCTTTATGGTAATAGAACTGAGAAAGACATTATCTTTCGTGACGAATTATCCGCAATGGAGTCAGGTGAGCATCCTCGTCTTAAAGTCGTCTATATCTTAAGCCAAGCTGGAGAGGACTGGAAGGGCGAAACCGGATACATAGACCAGGAAAAGCTCGAGCGATTATGCAACGGCAGAATGGCAAATAAGGCGTTTTATGTTTGTGGCCCGCCAGTATTGATGGAAAATGTACTTAGGGCTCTTCGGGTTCTTGGTGTACAGGAAGAGTACGTGCATTACGAGCGCTTTTCCCTCTGAAAATGAAAAGAGGTGAATCTTTCTATGCGACGAATTAAAAACCTGAAACTGACTGTAGGAATCGTGGTTGTTTTGACCTTGGCTGTTGTCATAAGTGTAACGCTTCTGCGTAGTGTAATATAGAAATTACGGAACTACTACACTGTCAAATATATATTGAGTTGTTGTAGCCGAATTTGCCAAAATTCGGGTCTACGGTTTTCCCTAAGTCTTGCGACTTAGGCTACTAATCGGGACTTATTTGACAATGCACTATCTATGTTGATGAGGTATGATGTTGTATCCGGGATTTGCTAACAGAGGATAATAGTGAAACAAACTCGGAAATTGGAAGATACTACCCATGAATGAAATACTGAAAGTGCTGCCAGATGACGAGCATAATGAAAGGCTTGTTTCCAATGTGCATCCATCTGACTGGCAAAATCCCGAACCTGCACCAATGTACAACCTCGTCGTAATAGGGGCAGGCACCGCAGGATTAGTTTCTGCTGCTGGAGCAGCCGGGCTTGGTGCCAAAGTTGCGCTCGTGGAAAAGCATCTCCTTGGCGGAGATTGTCTCAATTACGGTTGTGTGCCATCGAAATGCATTATCCGTTCTTCTCGAGTTTATGCTGACATCCAAGACGCACATAAATTTGGGTTGCGAGTTCCAGAGGGAACAGAGGTGGATTTCCCGGCTGTCATGGAGCGCATGCGGCGTTTGCGGGCTCGCATCAGTCATCACGATTCCGCCAAGCGATTTCAGGAAATGGGAGTAGATATATTTCTTGGGGAAGGTCGGTTTTCAAGTCATGATACCGTAGAGGTCGCTGAAAATACCTTGCACTTTAAGAAAGCGGTGATTGCCGCAGGCGCGAGGGCGGTTCATCCACCCATTGAAGGGCTTGCTGATGCGGGCTTTCTAACCAATGAAACAGTTTTCTCCCTGACAGAACGCCCGCGGCGTCTCGCAGTAATCGGCGGAGGGCCAATCGGCTGCGAGTTGGCTCAAGCTTTTCGGCGCTTGGGATGTGAGGTTGTTATCATGGATAGGAACCCACATATCTTGCCACGAGAGGATAATGACGCGGCGGAAATTTTACAGAATGCCTTTATAAGCGAGAGAATTCGACTTATACTGGAATGCACGATTAAGCGCGTTGAACAAAAAGATGGTGAAAAAATTATCCACCTTGAGTGTAATGGCAAAGATGAAACATTCACTGTAGATGAGATTCTGGTGGGTGCCGGCCGTGCTCCCAACGTTGAGGATTTGAATCTCGAAGCCGCGGAAGTTGAGTATGACGAGAAAAAAGGTGTTATAGTAGATGACCATCTGCGGACTACTAACTCTCACATATACGCCGCTGGCGATATCTGCATGAAATACAAGTTCACCCACACCGCTGACGCTGCGGCGCGAATTGTGCTTCAGAATGCCCTTTTCCCTGGACGGAAAAATTTGAGCGCTCTTACCATTCCCTGGTGCACATACACCGACCCGGAGATTGCCCATGTCGGTATGCATGAGAGTGATGCTAAAGAACGTGGTATTGAAATTGATACTTTCGTGCAACCATTAGGCGAAGTAGACCGTGCCATTGCGGATGGAGAGGAAGATGGGTTTGTCAAGGTGCACGTAAGAAAAGGGAGCGATAAGATTTTGGGTGCAACCATAGTCGCCCGACATGCAGGAGAGATGATTAGTGAGATTACCCTGGCAATAGTAGCTGGTGTTGGTCTCAAAACAATTTCGAATGTCATCCACCCATATCCCA
>JACKQG010005029.1_pt1 | contig 14899 bp, 9 predicted proteins | sample 8237621 | NCBI WGS metagenome assembly JACKQG01 (sample SAMN15677084, study PRJNA649215) | marine metagenome | biome: marine; feature: Black Sea; material: saline water; isolation source: suspended particulate matter (SPM) from the Black Sea western gyre | collected 2013-06-09/2013-06-10 | depth... | reverse complement strand
TTATGTGACTATATGTACCTACAATCACATCGCCTGCAAGGATCAAAAGTCAATATTTTCTTTTTAAAAACCACTTCCAAAACGAAATCGCAAACATGACCGTCAATAGCATCTACCTCAAGTGAAATGATCCCCATGATCGGATTTCCATTTACATCTACTGGCGCTGGGTACCGCGGAGCCCAATCTAGAACTTGGGTCAAGGTTGTTTTCGAGGTGTTGATGTGAGGGAGCTGCAGCAAAAATGAGTGCTATAAAAAGATGTGTCATAAGAGCCTTACCGTACTCTATTAAGGTCATCAAAAATGACAATAAATAGGATTCAAAATAAGACATATATGGTATGATTTCTACATTAAGAACATTCAAGATCTGTATCCTGAGAATGATCGTTTATGGCACCGTTTGCCATGATTTGCACTCACTTCGATAGGAACTACATCAGGCATGAGAGCTCAATTTACTCTCAAAAAACAATCGGAGATAACCGATCCAATGAGCAAGGCAACATCAACCAACGGCGCTGCTCCAAGCAAGCCAAAAACGATAGACCAACACATTGTTGAGATTGTGTGCGACTCCGGTGAAGGAGCGCAAAAAGCGGGTACTCTTTTCGCGACAATCAGTGCAAAAATGGGTAACGGTATTTGGACTGTGGAAATCATTCCTGCAGAAATCCAACCTCCTGCTCGATCTCGTCAGGGTGCAAGTGGAAATAGGATTCGTGTAGGAAGTTCAAAAGTTACCAATGCTGGTGACACAGCGGATCTTGTAGTAGCATTAAACGAGCAAGTTCTATACGGCAGAATTTCTCAAGCTGCTTACGATGAAGGAACAACCATCCTTCTAGAAAATGTCTGGGCAACTGATCCCGATGTTAATATCCGCGAAGCATACACAGCAGCAGTTGCTAGCTTTACTGCGCGAGGATACAACGTTATAGAACTCCCATTGCATGAGGCATGCTGTGAGTTAATGAGTGATCCCCGTCTCGGAAAGAACATTTTCGTTTTGGGCATGCTCTGTTATATCTACCAGCGTGATGTTGAACTCGCAAAAAGTGAGATCGCAAGCATATTCGCCAAGAAAGGCGAGAATGTAATAACAACCAATCAAAAGTTGCTTGATGCTGGTGTTGCCTTTGCACAAGAACACATTCCATTCAAGTATGAAATCCCGAAGATGGAGAATTGTAAAGATCTCATCGTAACCAATGGCAATATTGCAATCGGTCTCGGTGTGATGGCATCAGGTATGGATATGGTATCTATGTATCCAATCACACCTGCAACTTCTGCCTCACATTATCTTGCAGGTGTTTTCGAACAAGTAGGCGGATTCGTTCATCAGGCAGAAGATGAGATAGCAGCAATTGGTTTTGCAATCGGTTCTTCTTATGCGGGAAAGACAGCTTGCACAATTACTTCTGGACCAGGTATGGCGTTAAAGACTGAGTTCATCGGTCTTGCAGTCATGTCGGAAATTCCTCTAGTGATTGTCAATGTTCAACGAGGCGGACCATCTACTGGACTTCCTACAAAAGTTGAACAAGGCGATTTGCTCAGTGCTTTGTACTCATCACCAGGTGATGCACCAAAAATCATCATGGCACCAGCCACAATTGAAGAATGTTTCCACAGTGTGATAACTGCAAGACAGCTTGCTGAAGCATTTAGAATTCCAGTAATCATTCTTACAGATGCAAACTTAGCAACAGGTACTGCGCCATTTGAAAGACCTAATCCTAAGCACGAATGGCTTGCTCCACCGATCGATCAAAGCGATTGGAATGGTGGTGTACAAGCATATGCTTGGAATGAGGAAACAGGCATTTCACAACGACCAATACCGGGTCAAAAAGGTGGGGAGTACGTGCTAACTGGGCTCGCTCATACTGAAACTAGTTGTGTAGCGTATGACCCCCAATCCAACCAATTGGGTTGTAACATGCGAAGTCTTAAACTGAGTTCCCTTGAACGAACATTTACTCCACCAAAGTTGTATGGTGAAGACTCAGGAGATTTGTTAATTGTTGGTTGGGGTTCAACAATCGGTGCAATTGAAGAAGCAGTCGATCGTGCAAGAGCAGATGGCTTAAAAGTTTCATCATTGCACATTCGATATCTCTCACCCATGGAAGTTGGGCTAGAAGAGATCTTTGCTAAATTTAAGAAAGTGATGACTGTTGAAATCAACTATAGCGACCAGCCAAACGCATCATTGCATCCACGTCCAGCTCAATTAGCACTTCTATTGCGAGCACATATGATGCAAGAAATTGACTTTTGGTCGGTTGTTCCTGGTCAACCACTAAAGCCAGGTCAGATACATCAAGTCATACGCGACAGAATAGAAGGAAAGGTGACTCCTCATTTGTTGAATGACACATCAATGGGAGCATGTAATTAATTATGTTTGGACTTAAACAAGATTGGTCTCTGGATGTGCTGCCTCGATACTTCACACTTGAAGATTATGAAGGGGCAAAGGCTCGTTGGTGTGCGGGGTGTGGTGATCACGGCATCCTGAGTGTTGTGCAACGTTTGTTCCGCGATGAGCAGATGCTCCCAGAAAAGACCGTATGTGTTTCAGGAATTGGTTGTTCCAGCCGTTTCCCCCACTACATGTCAACGTATGGGTTCCATGGGCTTCATGGCCGTGCATTCCCTGTAGCCTGTGGCATTAAATCTAGGCGACCCGATCTTGATGTCTGGGTTGCAACTGGAGATGGAGATTGTTGCTCAATTGGAGCGGGCCATTGGATCCACGCTATACGCTACAACATGGACATGGTTGCCATCCTTTTTGACAATAATGTTTACGCATTGACAAAGAAGCAAAGCTCACCGACGAGTAGATTTGGCCAATCAACAAACACACATCCTACTGGTGCAGTGTTGCCCCCGATGAACCCGAGCACGACCACGCTCTCTGTGACAAATTGTTCTTTTGTTGCACAGACAATTGATTGGAACCCAGTTCATATGCATCAAACTTTGCTTGCAGCTCATAAACACAAAGGGTTTAGTTTCGTACGTGTCTTTCAGCGATGCCCAATCTTCTCTGAAGAAGTATTTGCCGATGCAAGACAAGATAGCAACTTAGTCCAACTACTTGAGCATGATAATGGCATCCAAGTACCTGAAGCAGGAACTAGGAATTACAAAAATACTGCAAATCATGATCCTTCCAATCTTGTGAAGGCAATGGAAGTTGCGAATCAAACCGAAGTACTTCCAATTGGATTGTTATATCAAAATGAGAGTTTTCCTAGGTATAACGAGATAAGTTCTGTTGGAATTCATGCAACTCCTGAAGAAAAAATCGCAGGACTCAATCATCAGCTTGATCGCTTTGCGATCTAAGGAGAGACGATGAACACAACTGTAGACCCGTCTGATACTACTCAAGTTACAGAAACTCAAGTGATCAATCTCGAGGGTTTACATATACCTCCAGACTCGCCCATGCCAGATGGAGTAACAGCGCATGATGTACTTCGTGATGCACGTAGATTTCATTTTGGTGACCCTTCAACAGAATCGGCAGTAAATGCAGAACTGTTACCTGCTCTCATGCATAGTCTGCGTAAACCTGAGCTCATCCGAACAGACTATCCATTAGTTTTGTTGCAAGATGGTAAGGCGGTACCTCTATTTTCATACTTCAAAGAACTTGTCAACCAAATTGGTGAAACCAAAATTCTCACAGACAATCTTGTTCGGGTAGAAAAGCAAGTACGTGACACCTTAGTAACGGCGGGTGATGCTGCTGCTGTCATAGGAGACGCTGGTGCGTTGGTAGCTGATGCGTTGAATCTCAATGATGAGGCAGATAAAGTATTCAGAGAAAAAGGTGCAGAGTTAGTAAAGGCAATACCTGCAGGAACTACCCTTGTTCCATGTAATCAAGTCGCAGGTCCAACGGTTGCTCTTCACATTATCGAAGCGAAGACGAAATCAAACACGCTTCGTTCAGATGCAGTTTCTGTAAGAGATGCACTCCTTAGTATGAATAGTAAGGAGAAATCTGTAGAAGCACCTGGCCTTGATCAATCGAAGTTACAAGCAATTCTCAATAAAACTCTGTCGGGTAGTGTCTCGTTGGATGACGCTCGGGTAGCAAGAATTGACAGTGCTATTGAGACCATCAATTATTGGTTGGAGAATGAGGACGATACACCTCTATATATTGTCAAGAGCGAAGATGTCACTGATCTAATCGAACCGCATGGTTCAGTGGTTGTCAAAGCTGGCGGAGATCTATGTAAAGTTGCATGTGACACTTTTGAGGATATTGCGAAACGGTATGCCCCGCTGTTCGGTGCGTTGCGAACTGCTCGGCTCGAACTAGCAAATGCTTTTGAGAGCCCCCGCCATAATCATCTCTTGGATACATTCACCAGACACAATTTCTCTGAAACTGAACTGTCACTACTCCCAACTGTAGTTGGGGTTGGAACTGTTACTGATGGGATGTCAAATTTAGAATCCCTCTCAGCAATTTTACGTTCGACACGTCCAGTCACTCTTTTATTGATTGGTGACGATCTGGCATCATTAGATCATGAACGTATTGAACTAGCGTACTTAGCAGTAGCGCATCGTAAAACATTCGCATCTCAAGTATCAATTGCTCACCCTTCACATATGATTGATTCATTTGTTGCTGGAATGAGTTCAACAAGACCAACGCTTCACACGATCGCAAGTGAGGTCACACATCCACTTGGTGCGTGGTTGGAAGGGAATGCAGCGATTGAAAGTCGAGCATGTCCACTCTTGCGTTATGATCCATCCAAAGGTCGATCGTGGGCGGAGCGTTTCGATCTGCTCGATAATCCACAACCCGAACATGACTGGCCTATATGTCATGGTACTGTAGGTGAACTTGACTTAACACTTTCATTTACATTTGCTCATTGTGCTCTACTCAACCCTGACATGCATAAGTACTTTTCACTTTTGCCAGATGGGCTAGACTCAAACGATTTAATGCCTATTGAAGAGTGGTTACATCTTAGTACAGAAGAATCTATTCACGCAATACCTTATCTTTGGGCAGCAGACATAGACGGAGCAATACATCGAGTTGTAGTTGCAAGAGCAGTTACCGATGTTTGCAAAGAACGTTTAGATTATTGGAATACTTTGCGTGAGCTAGCGGGTATCGAAAATGAGCATGTGCGCCTTGCACTTGAAAATGAGCGTGTATCTTTTTCTTCTCAGTTAGATACTCTTCAAGAGACACTTACTACTGAGCATACAGCAGAGATCGAGTCAATTCGAACTACAGCTTCGCAAGTAGCAATGCAACAATTAGCCCAAGTGCTTCTTAGCGGTGGTGCAGTGATGCCGATGGCATCTGTACCCACCATGCAGGCAGCCCCACCACCCGCTGTGCCTTCAACGAACGGAGCCATTCCCTCAGATACTGCATCTGCAGAACCTGCAGATGCCGCAGCCGAAGAACCAGAATCTGAAGATCTAGGTGAACCATGGATTGATAGTCCTATTTGCACAACGTGCAACGACTGCATGTCAATCAATGCACAGGTCTTTGCATACAACGATGATAAACAAGCATACATTAAGGATGCAACGGCTGGAACATTCGATGAAATTGTACGAGCTGCAGAAATATGTCCAGCTCGGTGTATTCATCCAGGAAGTCCTCTAAGCGCAAGTGAAACTGGTCTGCCTGAGTTGATCCAACGAGCTGCAGAATTCAACTAGGAATACCAGTGGAAACCACACTTACTGCAGTAGTGATCATGTCAAGTATCGGCACTTTCTTTGGTGCTTGCTTGGCCATTGCGCACCGCTATCTAAAAGTGGAAGAAGATCCACGTTTAGATATTGTTGAAGAGATGTTACCTGGCACAAACTGTGGTGCTTGCGGTACTCCTGGATGTCGCGCTTTTTCAGAATCAATCGTTAGTGGTGACCAACAACCAAGTGAATGTACCGTGGCCAGCGCAGGTGACGTCGATATCATTGCAAACTTCTTGGGGGTTGAAGCTGGCGAACAAGATAAACTTGTAGCAAGAATTCATTGTGCAGGCGGGTTAGGTTTCGCAAGACAAATCGCCGAGTACGAAGGCTACTCAAACTGTCGTGCAGCCCACCTAGTTGGTGGCGGAGGCAAGGGTTGTAGCTGGGGATGTCTCGGGTTAGACGATTGTATGATTGCATGTGATTTCGATGCGATTCAGATGAACGAGCATAAGTTGCCGGTAGTGAATGTTGAGAATTGCACCGCTTGTAATGATTGTGTTGAAGCATGTCCAAGAGATTTGTTCGACTTGATGCCGTTGTCACAGAAACTTATCGTGCAATGCAACGCGCCGCTTGAAGGTGATGATGCCAGAGCAGTTTGCACGGTTTGCTGCGATGGGTGTGAGCGCTGTGCAGCAGATAGCGATGGGAAAATTACAATGGGAAGTAACCTGCCAATCATCGACTGGAGTAGTGCTACAGAAGCCTCTCCAAAAGCAACATGGCGGTGTCCAACAGGCGCCATAAAATGGGTTGAAGATGGCCAGTTTGTTCAAGCAACAATTGAACATTCGATTCGTAAGGAAGCAGCAGTATGAACAGCATAGCAACGATTACATCGAGATTACTAGATCGATTGTTTCAGCGATCAACTGACCCAACACTAGGTGCTGAACCATGTGTTATAGATGGACTGACCGCTCTCGCTTTGATTGAATCTAGATATGCAGGGTGTACAGCGCTTGGTGGAACAACACCTAGTACTATTGCACAGCAGGTTTTCTCCAAGCAAACAAACTTGCATGACTGTGACGAGTTAGGGGAAGCCTTTTCACTCATCGATGCACCAAACCCTCGTAGTGCTTTTGCATCTGCAATGGGGTTAGCAATGTCTGGTCGTAGAGCAACCATTTTTCTTTCTGGATCAGATCTCCTCTGTTGCCAAGATCTCATAGCACGCTGCGTTTATCAACGACTACCTTTAGTAATGCATGTTGCACTTCATCAAGAATCAATGATGCCATCTCACGATGCATATCACGTTTCCTCAAATACTGGATGCATGCAATTCTTTGCTATCAATGTGCAAGATGCAATTGACCTAACAATGATCGCAAGGCAAGTTGCAGAAACAACTCTTGTTCCTGTCATCATCGCTATCGATGCCCATACAACAGCTGTGGGTTCCCAGACAGCCATATTGCCAACTTTAGACGAAGCTGAGCTTTGGCTTGGTTATCCCGCGGACGAGATCAAATCACCGACTGAATCTCAGCGTATTATTTTTGGCGAAGCTCGAAGACTTGTTCCAAGAAGATGGGATGTGGAACGTCCCCTACTGCTATCACCAACTCACAGCAGTGAATCAAGAGCGTTTGCTGATGCAGCACGTAAACCATACTTTGATTCGGAAGTCGAAGCAGTACTAACATCTGCGCAGTCAGCATGGCGAACTGCAACTCGAAGAGCAGCAACGAATCTACATTGCTTTACTCCTGATAACGCGAAAACGTTGTACGTCACGCAAGGCTCCTTAGTTGAAGATGCAATATCCGCTGCACAGGCTGTAAACAATGAGAATGAAAACGATCAGGTTGCTGTTGTCGGAATTCGTTGTTTACGACCGTTTCCAAATGAAGAAATACAACAACTTCTGCGATGTTATGAGCGTGTGGTTGTTTTAGAGACATCCACACCACAACTTTGTGGTGATGGCCCACTCACGACTGAAATCCGTGCTTCGATAGCAGGCTTGACCTGCCAAGTAACGGGAGTGACAGTGGGAATCAGTGATGCAAAAGAAATCGCAACGTATATGGCATCAGCAAAACAGAATAGTGATTTGCCAAGCACTTTGGGTATTCCATTCTCTACAGACTCGACAGAGTATCCAAAGCGAACTGCTGCTATGGATGAGTTGGAGCGAGCCTACCCCCATCTTGCGTTACACACACAATTCGATACAAAGAATTTTGATCTTCGACCTGCTCAGTCCTGCACCATTGCAGTCCATCGGCTTGCGGGCGAACAAAATGAAACATTTGCTAATGAACTTGCACACATGCTTCACGCAACTGTGGGTGGTTCCATTCGTACAAGATACGCAATGACACAACAACGGTTTGATGAACCATGTGTTGACTATGTGGTTCACTTTGCAGGAGATGCTTGTTCGTTTGGTGTCCCAGCCGAAGTCAACTATTCTGTAACACCTATCGGGAATCCGCTACTTCATCAACGATTACCAAGTACCGAACTCATTGCTCCAAATACTTCAGGACAAACACCTCATTGGCATGCTTCTGAGATCGCGTTAGCTTCTACCATGAATGCATTTCTAGAGGAGTATGCAGGCGATAGAGTTGGGAACGCGACAATCGTAGAAACTAGGAAGGCATATCTTGAAGAACTAGGATTTGATCAAGTAGAAGAGAGAACTTCAGTTTTTGAAGCAGCACTGAATTCTACTACTTCACCAGTTCAGACGAAACGAGTTATACATGCAACTTCGCCATCACCCTTGCTCGATTCAAACCTATGGGATGATCAGCTTGGTAGTTTGCCAAGATTTTGGGATCAAACCGGCGTCCTCTATAAAGATGGAAATGAACACCTTGCCGTCTCTGATCCATACAGAGGGATTGATGCCCTTCCACCCTTAACTGCATCTATGCGAAGTGTCTGTGGTGCTTCTTCAATACTCCCACTCATCAATCCTATGAAGATTGATGGAGATCCTTCACTCTGGACTACTTGTCCGGATGGATCAATTGCTGCAATGGCGATTTCATCGAAACGATTAATTGAAGCAGGTATCTCACTTGCTCGAGGCCCTGCTTCTTCATTGAGATCGATCGCAACCCCCCTAGCAAAACACTGCAATGCTGTTGCGCAATCAAACATGCAACCAACAGCGGGAGATTTACTCACGCTCGCTTTTGAAGCTGTGGATCCCCCCGCCGAAAGGCGTGAGTCTCTGCAAGTAGGTCTTGATGCGGTCATTCAAGCAATAGGGTCAGTGCCTTTGTCTAAAACTCCTGTTTTCTTTGATGAGTTAGAGAATCAGAAAAAGGGTACAGGTGAGTTCCTCATTGTCACAGTCAATCCTGATGCGTGTAAATCACCGGAGTTGATTCTTCATTCATGTAGCGAGCATGGTATAGAATCGACCCAACGATCAGAAGCAGCTGTATCGGCAGCAAAATCAGTATTGCAACTTGTACATTCACTTCCAGATACTTCTGGTGAAACTATACAAAGAGTAGCGCAGATTGAAGGGATGCAACTTCCAGCAATATTACTCTCACGTCATTGTCACCACGCAATGTCAGCTGGTGATGCTGCAGAAGCTGGATCTGGAATGAAGTTAGCAGTTCGACAAACACTAGCACTTGCTGAATATCAAACACAACCAAGACTCCAGAAGTTAGTTGAGCAAACTGAAACAATTCGCACTCAGTTGCAAGAGCGTGCTACTGCTCTATTGACAGAAGTTATTCCAACAGACAAACTTCATATTATTGCAAGTGCAATTGAATCAAGTGGGCAAGATGAAGTAGATCTTGGTTCCATTCTCTCCTCTATATCTCAAGATGTCGATGGTTTACAAGTCGATGGCGAGTCAGTGCGATTGATTGCTTCTTTGGTTACTGAGCTAGAGGATATCTCGCACCGTTTATTACATTCTGCTGGTGGTCTTGGGCGGGCACGATCTGGTTTAATCGTATCTGGTAGCACAGTCGCATCTCAACTGAGCGCCTTTCCTTGGAATCCATTTGCAACTCCTGTTGCTGTAGATGTAACCAATACAGGAATTAGTGTTGCTGCAGGGCTGTTTGAAGGTCAGCAGACACAATTGCTCGCTGATTTAAACACAATTAGAAGGGCTCAAGTCGCTTTGGACAATCCTCTCAAAGCGGCGAATCCGGATGAACGAATCGAGGCTCGTTCATATCAGGAACTTACTGAAGATGAGCGAGCTCTTTGTCCAGCCATGATTATGATCGCCGATGGTGCTTCACTTCAAGGCAGCAATATGTCTGAAGTTGCTTGGCTCATGCATAGTTCCATACCAATCACTCTCATTGTTCTTGGTGATGGAACAACGAACACCGCAATGGAAACGCTTCTCATTCCAGAGGCATTCGTTGCACAATGTTCAGTTGCGTTCCCAGATCATTTTGCGAATGCGACACTTGCTGCTATCCAGTCAAATGGACCTGCACTTGTACATGTCTACGCTGCAAGTCCTGAAGCACATGGTTTTACGACGGAATTGCTGATGGAGCAATCACGCTTAGCTGTTGAATCAAGAGTTCATCCACTATTCACCTATGACCCCTCCAGTGAAGGCGTCTTTGGAACATGCTTAGACGTCTCCATGAATCCATCACATACCGAACCTTTTGTTATTCATGGTGAAACCGAGTGTTCTCCTTCTGATTGGGCCTCAAAGCAACAACGGTTTGCACTTGGGTATTCCGATGATGAACTCATGCAGCAGCGATGGAAGGTCTTGCAAGAACTAGCAGGTATTGTTACTCCATTTGATGCTATTGCAAGAGCAGAGATTGATGCAGCTGAAATCAAGCATCAACAAGAGTTACAAGAACTAGCCTCTTCGTATGAAACACAAATTTCTCAATTGAGGGATCAGTATCATGCTGAGGCATTAGCCTCAGTTACGCACGGTTTAATAAACATGGCTGCAAGTGCTTCAATGGAGGATACGCCTTCATGAATTTGGCACAACTTGCTGGATCATTTCGAAACGGCATACATCCACATGAAAACAAAAAACTAACGGCACACCAGCCGATTTGTCGTATGCCTTTTGGAAAGAAGTACATACTTCCACTTTCACAACACCTAGGTGCACCTTCAAAGTCAGTAGTGTCGTCAGGTGAAGTTGTTCAAAGAGGTCAACTGATTGCAGAAGCTGGTGGTTTTGTTTCTGCCAATCTTCATGCACCTGTTGATGGAACTGTTACTGCCATTGGTCCTCGCCGACACCCACGAGGTGACATTACTACTGCAATTGAGATCGAAACTGATCCATTTTCTACACAGCAAGTCCATCCAAGTCGACCAGAAGATCCATTCGCCATCTCGATTGATGCGTTTGTTTCATCCATTCAACAATCAGGTCTCGTTGGTTTGGGTGGTGCAGCGTTCCCAACTCATGTGAAATACAAGTTACCTGAAGGAAAATCTTGCGATCGATTAGCAATCAACGGTTGCGAGTGTGAACCATTTCTGACATGTGATCACCGTATGATGGTGGAACGAGCTGAAGCAATTGTTCGAGGCATCTTAATCGCTGCAAAAATCCTCAAAGCAGATAAAACAAGCATTGGTATCGAACGAAACAAGCCCGATGCTATTCTCGCAATGCAAAAAGCAACAGAGAATCATCCCGACATTGAAGTATGCCCGTTGAAGGTGAAGTACCCACAAGGAGCTGAGAAAATGCTCATCAATGCGATGTACGGCATCGAAGTACCTGCGGGGAAACTTCCACTCGACGTTGGCATTGTTGTGAACAATGTTGCAACGATGATTCAATTCGCTGACTGGTTTGATCATGGTGTACCGCTAATCGAACGTGTAGTCACTGTTTCAGGTTCAGCGATCGATCGACCTGCAAACTTAATCATTCCAGTAGGTACATCCGTCCGAGAAGTTCTTGAATATTGCGGTCTAGATATGAACACGCAGCAAGTGATCATGGGTGGCCCAATGATGGGTATGCCGTTAAGTTCGCTTGATGTACCTGTACTGAAAGGCACAAGTGGTTTACTTGCTTTTACAGAAGCCCCTGCTGGTCATCATGCAACACTTGCATGTGTCAGTTGTGGTCAATGTTTGGAAGCATGTGGGTATTTTCTAAATCCAGCGCGACTTGCAAAGTTATCCAAAGCCAGACAATGGGAGGCTATGGAAGAGTTTCACCTAAACGACTGCATGGAGTGTGGGGCTTGTAGTTGGGTTTGTCCCTCTTCTATTCCAATTGTTCAACTCATTCGAACTGGAAAAGGTGCTTTGCGCGAACTGAAAGCGCAGGAAAATAAATGAAGCGAAACCCTATCCAATTATTGCTTCAAACTTCACCATTTCTCCGGCGTGGGATGTCAACTCCTCGTTTGATGACTGAAGTGATCATTGCTCTGATTCCAGTTGTTATTACCGCATGTTGGTTCTTTGGGATTGGTGCGTTACTGATCATTCTTGCAGCAGTTGCAGGAGCAGTTCTCACTGAATGGTTCTTTTCTCCAAAGCCGCGAGGTTATTCACTCTTTGATGGAAGTGGAATCCTCACAGGTATACTCCTTGGTCTCACATTACCGCCAGGTATTGCTCTGTGGATGGCGTTCGTTGGTGGAGCTGTAGGAATAGGTCTTGGCAAACTTGTTATGGGTGGACTTGGACAAAACATGTTCAACCCAGCATTGATTGGTCGAGCGTTTCTTCAAGCAGCATTTCCAACTGCATTAACAACATGGAATCCACAAGGCACAATCACAGATTTTGCTGCAATTAGACCGAGTAACCTCGCACTCCCTTTGATGCAATCATCAGCAGACGCTGTAACCACAGCTTCCCCCTTAGGGTTGATGAAGTTCGAACAGGAACCGACACCATGGTTTGATCTGTTTATTGGAAACACAGCTGGATCGCTCGGTGAAACTTGCGCAATCGTCATCATCATTTGTGGAATCGTCATGGCATATCGAAGAAACTTCGATTGGAGAATTCCTGCTTCAATAATCATTGCAGTACTTGCGTTCTCAGCAATTCCATGGTTAATCAAACCAGAACTGTATCCAACACCACTTGCAATGGTTCTATCTGGAGGTTTGTTGTTCGGCGCTGTGTACATGGCAACCGATCCAGTAACTTCTCCAGTGACTCCTAGAGGAGCATGGATCTTCGGTGCAAGCATCGGTCTGTTGGTAGTGGCGATTCGTTTGTGGGGTGGCTTACCTGAAGGTGTGATGTATGCGATTCTGTTAATGAACGCAGCGACACCACTCATCGAAAAAATAGCGCAACCCAGAGTCTTTGGGCGTGGTAAACAAGATTGTTCGGGAGTTTCAACATGAGTGAAGTTGAACTCACAATTTCAGCAAAACCAAATGAGCCTAGTTCATTGCGTTTAGTACTTACACTCGGTATTGCTGGAATGCTATCTGGTTTGATTCTTGTGTTTGTGTATCAATTTACTGCACCGATTATCGCAGCAAACAAAGCTCGCGAGTTACGAATCGGTGTCCTTAAAGTTGTGCCAGATTCAGCAGTGTTAGAAGAGTTGACATTTGTTGATGGAAAACTAGTCGAAAACATAGACCAAAATACTCCTCCAAGTGAGATCATCTACGGTGCATACACTGAGGATGGTGTCTTCAAGGGATTTGCAATAGTAGGTGCAGGTAACGGATTCCAAGATACGATTAGTTTGCTGTATGGGTACGACCCTACAACTCGACTTGTCACTGGGATGCACATACTCAGCAGTAAAGAAACTCCTGGCCTCGGTGACAAGATTTTTAAGGATCTCGATTTTGTTGCCCAGTTTGAAGCACTTGCTGTAGATCCAATTATTGAGTCGGTCAAAGGGGGCGCAACGAGTGACAACCAAATCGACGCGATTACCGGTGCGACTATTTCATCTAACGCTGTCGTGAAGATAATAAACGTTGCACACGAAGCGTGGGATGAGAAGACAAAGGGTACTCCTCCTGCATATACTCCCCCACCCCCAACAAGTGACGAACTTTCTGAAGATGGGGGTACAAACGAATGAGTTCTACTGAGAAGAGCATCTTGCATGAGTTTATGAAGGGCATCTGGAAAGAGAACCCTGTCTTTATTCAGGTTCTCGGCATGTGCCCGATGCTAGCAGTTACCAATACCGCAAAGAATGCAATTGCAATGGGTGTTGCTACTGCCTTTGTGTTAATCGGATCAAGTTTCCTTGTGTCACTCCTACGCAAAGTAATTGCTAAACCAGTTCGTATTAGTACGTACATTGTCATCATCGCAACATTTGTGACGGTGGTTGATTACGCAATCGAAGCATTTTCACCAGCTTTGCACAGAGACTTGGGTGCGTTCATTGCACTCATTGTGGTGAACTGCTTGATTCTCGGTAGACAAGAAGCCTTTGCTAGTAAAAACACAATACGTTTCGCACTTGCTGATGCTTTTGGAATGGCAATTGGCTTCATGTTCGCACTATTTTGCCTTGGGGCCACAAGAGAAATTTTGGGCTTTGGAACTCTTTTTGACAAACAACTCTTCGGAGAAAACTTTGAACCTTGGGTAATCTTTGCATTGCCTCCAGGTGGCTTCTTGATGTTGGGCGGCATTTTGCTCTTCTTCAATTGGCTTGAGCAGCGTAAGAAGGGAGCAACAGCATGAGCGATTTAGCTTGGATCTTTATCAGTGCGTTACTCGTAAACAACTTTACACTCTATTACTTCCTCGGACTTTGCCCATTCTTTGGTGTGTCTAGCAAGTTAAGCGTGGCAGTACGACTTGGGTTAGCGACGATCTTTGTCATGATCATCACGTCACTTGCTGCTACTTTCCTCACAACCTTTGTGCTTCCGTATGCTCCATACCTGAAACTCATCAGTTTCATTATCGTGATTGCCAGTACAGTGCAATTTGTTGAGATGGTGATTAAGAAACTCAGCCCTACACTCTTCCGAGCAATGGGTATCTTTCTTCCTTTGATCACAACCAACTGTGCGATTCTTTTCTTAGCTCTCACCCAAACAAGCAAGGAGTACACACTTGTTCAGGGTCTTGTCTTTGCACTGGGCGCTGGTGGCGGATTTACAATCGCACTAGCTTTGATTGCAGGTTTACGGGAAGAATCTGAATTGTCTGAAATTCCA
>JACKQG010005027.1_pt1 | contig 14902 bp, 16 predicted proteins | sample 8237621 | NCBI WGS metagenome assembly JACKQG01 (sample SAMN15677084, study PRJNA649215) | marine metagenome | biome: marine; feature: Black Sea; material: saline water; isolation source: suspended particulate matter (SPM) from the Black Sea western gyre | collected 2013-06-09/2013-06-10 | depth... | reverse complement strand
TAACTTTTTCAGAAAACGCCTTCCACTCATAAGATTAATGTAACCATTCTTATAGGTAGAGAGGCATTATTTTTTGCCTCAATAAATTCCATAAAAGGAGAAACGATCATGCAGAATAAACATGAAACCACATTTAGTGCCTAGGGGACGTTCGTGCAGAACGTGCCTGCCTGATGCAATCTCTGCACGAACATTATATAATACCTTTCCCACAGTTGTAAAAGATGGGAGCAATGACTTGCGAAAATAGGTGAACCAGGTCCGGCCGAGAAGGCAGGAAGGATATGAACCCTTGACAGGAGATGCACCATGTGGGATTACCCCACCATGAGCACATCTACCGTTGATACCAAAAAGCGGGTCATCCTGCCTGCCTGCCGGCCAGGGGATATCTTTGACATCCAACAACAGGCGGAAGGCCGTTTCCTGCTCATCAGGCTGGAGAAGCCGGAACGCGCCGAACGAATGAGCAGAAGGGCATGTATGGAAGCCATGCGTAAAGCCCCCCTGCGACCGACGATGATGTGGGGAAAACTCCGCGAACTGACCCGTGAGCCATGATCCTTCTGGACACCAATGTTCTCATCTACGCCTTCGACCCGGACGCGCCTTTTTGCCATTGGGCAAAAGAGACGATCGCCGAGGCTGTGGCGGGTGACGGCGCCGCTATCAATGCGATGAGCCTGGCTGAGATTTGTGTTGGCGACGCGGACCCGCCGACTGCCGCCGACCGAATACGCAGTTGGGGTATCGAGATCCTCGATGTGCCCGCTGCCGCAGCCGATGTGTGTGCCAAGGCATACCGCTAGTATCGGAAGCGGCGGATGTCTCAGTCCGATGTACCGGTTCCTATCATGCCTCTCCCTGACTTTTTCATTGGAGCTCATGCCAAGATCATGGGCTGGGAACTTGCCACTGCAGATCGAGGCCGGTTCCATACCTACTTCCCTTTTGTCTTTCTCAAAATGCCGCAATGACCAATGGCCGAGTAAGCAAAACGTATTCGGTCGAAAGAATCTGTCCAAACTTCGCTGCATCGTAGGGCTTGCGGGACATAAAATTATAAGTTTCTATTTATTTAAAGACACGAGGGTCGCATCTTAATTGTTACCTCAATTGATCGTAAACAAAACGAAGAAACTCTGGATCATACTAAAAATAAACCACTTTTTTGCCTTTCTTGAATGCATTCGTCAAAATTTATCTTGACAAATATATTTTTTGGACAATATTCAACTAAATGTTGAACAACATTATGTTGATTGCAGATGCGTTGATTGAAATTGTCTCTTGATCTTAAATTGAATTGGGCCTATGAAAAATCCATTTTCTTATTCAGGGATCGTAACAGGGGCTTTGACGCTCATCAGAATCGGGAGGCTGAACTCGCAGACCTGACCCGTCGTATTTTTGATTCACAAAATATTTTACTGTACGCTCATCGTCGCACTGGTAAATCTTCTCTGATCCATAATCTCATCACCAGCCAAGAATTTAAATCACAGGTTCAAAGATACAAAAAAATGCGGGATTCCGCCTACATCCAACAGTTTTTATCAGAGCTTTGGTATGTAAATAAGATCAGTCTTGCTGCAGTTGATGAGGTCGAGGAATCCCTTTTGCGTGAAAATCAACCAACGTTTATCAAGGAGTGGGATACGCTGACGGTTAACCAGAAAAAAACTCTTAAACTTATTGTTACAACAGATGGTAAAGGTATGTTTACAACCGAAAATTTGCAGTCTGTGGGGTTCAGCTCTCCCGGTATGCTGACCCGCACACTGAAATCTCTGGTGGAAAAAGACATCATACGCAAAAATGATGCCTATAAATTGCAAGACCCGATTTTCAAAAAGTGGTTAATGCTACTTTCTTCTAAATTCAGAGCGGTATAGCTGTATTGATGCAGGTTTTAGGTTAAATAGAATCGGCCTTGCCAGCCGGAATTTCAGAACCGGTCTTTACCAAAGTCTTTTCCGGCAGGGGGGGCGGGAAATCAAACTCTGCCAGCGTAGACTTTCCCAATTGGCTTTTCAACCACTCCAGGGCGAGAATACCGCTCCGCTCTTCCATGTTGAGCACGTTGGCATAGCCTCCGTCGGCGATAATGCGGGCATAGTCTTTGGGGGACATGCCTTCATGCTTTTTAGCGATGCGTTCGAAGTTTATGGAATATTTCCTGATTTTGGTGTCGATTTCTGCTTCGGGTAGTGCGCTGATATAATCCAGCTTTTGCGCCAAGGCGTCTGCAGCGGGCAAGGAGTCGGATTCTATAACCTCTTTGAGTCCCTCGATAAAACGCAAACTACCCTCATAAATGTGGCTGCGTTTGACCATGTTTATGTCGGCCCAGCCGGCCTTGAGCCACTTGAAGAGCATTATCGTGGTGCGGGGTTTGGCAGAATCTGTTTCGTATAAGATCTTTACCGATGCTGAGTCATATATATACGTGTTCAACATACCTATCAGCCTGATTCCCAGGCCTTGGATACCGGAGTAAAAATAGTTCCAGTTCTTTTCGTCGATAATGACCGCCTTTTTGCCGGCCTCGGATGGGTTCGGCATTTTGGATGCCGAAATCATCACTTTTTTTCCATTGTGCTTCATGAGAATAATCAGGCGGTTGAGGTCGTAACGATAGTATGATCCGGAGAAGGAGTCCGGTGTATTCACCTCAAACTCCTTGCCCCACAGGAGCAGCGGCTTATTCAGGGTTGACAATTTATTCCAGAGTTCAACTTTATTGGCAACAATATCGCTTTCCGGGTACCAGCCGCTCAGGCGCAGAACGTTCGGAGAAATCAAAAAGGTTGGTATGCGATGATTGTATTCGTAGCGCAGTATGCGCTCCAGCGGTGCTTTGATCTGCGCCCGCAGGCAGGCGCCGTTGCCGCTTTCCCGCTTTGAGGGTATGAGTTGCTCGGGGTCATCGCCGCTTTGGACTACAAAATTGAGCAAAGGCAAGATTTTTGCCGGGTCGAATTTGGAGCCTTTTTTATGTATCAGTTCCAGCAAGTAGCTCAGTCCGGTCTCTATCTCTTCGGGCAGGGAACCGTTACCCTGCTTTTGCTGGTTGCTGATTTGTTGCGCCTGGATTAACTGAGGCCCGACCAGTCCGGCAAAAAGGGCCAGGGCACATATCCATGCTGTAAAATTTATTTTAAATTTTGACATAAGATGGACAACTCTCTTAGATGGAGTTTATTAAAATAAGCAAGGGCACTCTTTCATAATAAGATAGAATGCCCTTTTTCTGGTGTATTTATCGGCTAAACAACAGTGACGTTAACTGCTGACGGACCTTTTTCCCCCTGTTCCATATCAAAGGTAACCCGGTCGCCTTCATGCAGCGACTTGAACCCGTCGGCCTTGATTCCCGAAAAATGGACGAATACATCCGGGCCATCATCTTGTTCAATGAAACCAAAGCCTTTTTTCTCGTTAAACCATTTTACAATTCCATTTGCCATCGTGACACCCTCCTTTTAAAAAAACAAACGCAGGCTTCAAACTTCAGGTTGCCATTTTTAACAAATGGATATTTCCTGCAGAACGAAACCGACCCTTTAACAAAAACAAACCTTTATTAATTTGGCAATAATAATATTTTTATTTATATTGTCAAGTTATTGTTGCAGCGAGCTTCAACGAGTTCCCCGATTATCAGATGGCTTTGCATACATCTTGATTAAAAAAATTGAAAAAGACCTGTTTTAGTGCTAACAGTGCCATAATGAGTATTTCTAAACATTTACATGCACATGAGGATACAGGAGGTTCAATCATGGGAAAAGGTGACAAAAAGACCAAGCGCGGTAAAATCGCCAGAGGTACCTACGGTAAAACCCGTCCCAAGAAGAAGTCCAAGAAAGAAAAAGGATAACTATGAGAAGCGGTTCAATGGTTATTATTGGATCCGCGACCATTGATACGATTGTACAGGACGTTAGTACCTTCACCGGATAGAAAGGCAGCCTTGCTTGCCGCACAATTTTATATCCTCTTGACAGATGATCTGACATTGTTTAAAGAGATATTCAAGGTGCCATTTTTGGCTTAATAGGGAATTCCGTGAAAATCGGGAGCGGTCCCGCCGCTGTAACCGGTGACAAAATTTGCGAGATGCCACTGTCTGGTTTTAACCGGATGGGAAGGTGCAGAAAGTAGGATGATCCGGGAGTCAGAAGACCTGCCTTAGTAAATAGCAATATCTTTGCTGTGAGACAGAGAGCTATTTTTACAATATAAAAAGGGTTAAGAAAACTGGGTGCAGCCCTTCAATCTTATGAGAAAAGATTGAAGGGCTTTTTTTATGCAATTTTTTGCATCCTCGGCGGGGCTTAATTACATATGAAAGGAGGTGAGAAAGGATGAAATCAGGTTTAATCATTTATGTTGTCGGCAAAGAACCGGCGAATTGGGATGCAGATTACGAATTGATGGTCATCAAGCAAACCGCTAATGCGGACTTGGTTGAAATAATCACTGCTAAAACCGGTCATTTTGATGTTCTCGATGCCTGGTGGTCGCTATTGACCAGAGGTATGCAACGCATTACCTGCATGATCGGGAAGTTTTCACCAGCGGGTAATCTTACTCTCACAGACCGTAAACTTCGTCTATGCGGATAAACACGACATCAAAGAAATAGGAGGTTTTGAACCATGAAAATGAATAAGCTTTCAAATTTTATAGTTATATTGTTCATTATCTTTTGTTGCAACAGTGCGTTGGCTTCGGGTCATAAACATAAACGCCCCGTGAAAAAAGGAATTCTGCTGGTTGCATTTGGCTCCAGCATACCGGAAGCCCAGGTCTCATTTGAGAATATTGATAAACAGGTAAAAGCAGCATTTCCGGGTATACCGGTTCGGTGGGCGTATACCTCTTCGATGATCCGGCACAAACTGGCAAAACAGGGAAAACATCTGGATTCACCGGAAGTCGCCCTGGCTAAAATGATGGATGAAAAATTTACACACGTGGCGGTTCAGTCCCTTCATACCATTCCCGGAGAAGAATTCCACGACCTGCGACGCAATGCCCATTTTTTCGGCAATATGGCTGACGGATTTGACCGGATTCCGGTCGGCACTCCGCTCCTTGCAACGGATGAAGATTTCGGCAGCGTCGTTAGTGCGATGATCAAACATATACCTAAAGAAAGAAACAAAAAGGACGCTGTTTTGTTAATGGGGCACGGGACCCCTCATCCCAGCAACGCGTTTTACGCGGCATTGATGTATCATTTTCAGCAAAAAGATCCGAATATATTTATGGGAACCGTAGAAGGCTTTCCTGGAATTGACGATATTAAAGCCATGCTTCTTAAAAAGAAAATCAAAAAGGCGTATCTGATGCCGTTTATGTCGGTTGCGGGAGACCATGCCAGAAACGACATGGCCGGCGAAGAAAAAGATTCATGGAAATCCATTTTGACCACAGCCGGCATAGAGTGTGTACCCATACTAAAGGGTACGGCTGAGTACGATGAAATCGTTGCCATATGGGTAGATCATTTGAAAACCGTCATGTCACACTTTTAAATTTATTCTGCCCATTTACATTTAAGTGACGCTTTTAACGGCGCTGCAGGTTTTCATGTGTTTCAACGGTATGAAAATTAAATTGACAGCCACATTTTTTTTAGATAAAAAATCGCCTGTTCAAATGCAGGTAGAAGCCTGCTCCAACAAAAATTACTTTATTACAAAACTAAAGAAATCAAACCACGAAGGTATTGGTATCATGAAGTTACCATATTCTCGTGGTTTTTTTTTCGCACAAAGGAGAATAAAAATGGCACTCAAAAAAAAATGGCGCATCATGACCATTGTGGCGATCATGGTATTTTCTCTCTGCCATGCCAGCGGATATGCAACGGAAATTACCGATAAATTTTCAATTGGCGGTGTCCTTTCCGGTGCGTACCAGTACCAAGACGTTAGCGATGCTCCCGGTTTCGACAGTAAAGGCAAGGGCGCAATGACCTTTCAGCCGGAGCTAAGTTTCACACCCACCGCCAACGATGAGATCTTCGCCAAGTTCGGATTTGGCGCCGGCAATGCCCTCAACGACGGAACATCTCCCTTTACACTGGCCACCTGGGCGGCTACTTTGGAAGCCGACGTTCAAGACATCAACGGCAGGAACCGGGACTACTTGCTTGAAGCATGGTACAAGCACACGTTCCAGTTTGGCGAAACTCATTCCCTGGGAGTTACCGGCGGTTTGATCGACGCCGCCGGCTACCTGGACGAAAACGCCTATTCCAACGATGAGTTCACCCAATTTATGAATGAAGCATTGGTCAACGCCTCCAATGCATTTGCGCCCTCTTTTGATATCGGCGGAGCGTTGGAATGGGAATACAGCAACTTTGCCGTCAAGGGCGTCATCATGCAGGTCGGTGATACCACCGCTGACCAAAGAGCCTATCATTTTTACGGCGCTCAAGTCGGATACACTTTGAATACCGGCTTGGGGGAGGGCAATTACCGCCTCATTATAGAAGGAACCAGCGAGGATTTTACCGATCCCCAAGGAACAAAATTCGAATCGCGTGGAGTTATGCTGTTTTCTTTTGACCAGCAGTTAGGTGAAAAACTTGGTGCTTGGACCCGGTTCGGGTGGCAAGATGACAAGGCTGAAATCAATTACCATAGTCTATACTCCGGCGGGGTCGATATCTCGGGCAAGCTTTGGGGACGGGAAGATGACAATATCGGCATCGGCTACGCCTATCTCAGCGGCGGCAATGCGACCATTGATAAAACGCAGGTGGCCGAAGCCTATGCGCGTTGCGTTCTCAATGAGATTTTTGCCCTTACCCTGGACGTTCAGTGGATGGAGGATGACTATGTTGTCGGTAACGGCCCCAAGGGGTTCATTTACGGCGTGCGCATGGCCGTGGAATTTTAACCTTTAAGTTGACATTCAGGGGCTCCAGCAGAATAATCGAAACCACCTGTAAAGGAAAAGCTAATGACCAGCAGCGAAAATATATGGAGAGAATTCAACGCTAATCTCAAACAGTTGATCTTAAGACGTATTTCAGACAGAGATGAAATCTAAAGAAACAGACCGTTTTCTGGAAGAAGCAGAAGATATTTTACGATATGCAAATAAAAAAAGGGGCATCTTTGCAGAGGCCCCTTTTGGTGTTAAAGTTTTAAAATCGTTTACGATACTCCCGAGACTTCTTCTTTTATACTGACAGCGATTTTGAACAAAGCCGTTAGAACCAGAAAGCCGGTTGCCCATACCCCGATGGAAATTGCAAGTTCAGGAATGGTAGGAACATATTCATTGACATGATGGAGGGGATTGGGGACAAAGCCGCCGGAAATCATTCCCAGCCCCTTGTCGATCCAGGTGCCGATAAAAACGGTAATACAGGCGGCAATCAGAGTAGTCTCATTTTTGCGGGTTTTAGGGTTGACCAGCAGAATAATCGAAATTCCCATCAATATCATGGAAGCCCACATCCAGGGCACCAGGGCACCATGTCCGTGCAGGCCTGCAAAAAGATATACCAAGTGATCCATGTGTTCGGGAATCCTGCTGTAGAACACCACAAAAACCTCGCACAAAAAGAAGAACACATTGATGCAAATAGCGTAGGCCACGACTTTGGCCAGGGACTGGATCTGTTCTTTGCCCGGATCAAACTTGGTCAGTTTACGGACAAGCATGCACAGCAGGATCAAGAAAGCCGGACCTGCGGCAAAGGCCGAAGAGAGAAATCGCGGTGCCAGAATGGCAGTCAGCCAGAAACCCCTGCCCGGCAGACCGCAGTAAAGAAAAGCTGTGACGGTATGGATACTGACGGCCCAGGGAATTGAAAGATAAATCAGCGGTTTGAGCCAGGAAGGCGGGGCAACATTGTTGCGCTCGGCTTCAAGCACATTCCAACCGATGATAATGTTTAAAAAAAGGTATCCGTTTAAAACGATCATGTCCCAGAAAAGAACCGAATTAGGGGTCGGGTGTAAAAGAACATTGAAGACCCGGGTAGGCTGACCAAGGTCCACAAAGATAAACAGGATACACATGGTTACCGAAGCGACCGCCAGAAATTCTCCCAGAATCGTAATCCTGCCGAATGCTTTATAATTGTGCAGGTAGTAAGGCAGAACCACCATCACCGCTGATGCTGCCACACCGACAAGGAATGTGAACTGGGCAATGTAAAACCCCCACGATACATCCCTGCTCATGCCCGTAATACCCAGGCCGAATTGAAACTGCCACAGATAACAGACAAAACCTACGCCGACAACGGCCAGCAGGGCCGCTATCCATCCATAATATTGTTTGCTTCCTTTGAGCGCCTTTTCAAGCATAACCACCTCATACAATATAAAAAACTGATGGCCCCGCACCCAGGGCCGGTTTACGACGAATTGTAAAATTGGAACTTAACAGTTCTCTGACTTTTGATTTTGAATCCCCAAGGTCACCGAAGGCCAGAGCACCTTTGGATACCTCTACGCATGCGGGCTCTTTTCCTACTGCCAATCTTTCAGCACAGAAGTTGCACTTTTCAACAACCCCTTTCATACGGGTGGGAAATTTTAGGTTGGTCTCCTTGATGAAAGGACGCGGATCCCTGAAATTGAAACTTCTGGATCCGTAGGGGCAGGCCGCCATACAGAAGCGGCAACCAATGCAGCGATGAAAGTCCATCAGTACAATACCGTCTGCGCGCTTAAAGGTTGCCTTGGTCGGACAAGCCCGGACACATGCAGGTTTTTCGCAATGATTGCACAGCGTTAGAAAGGGCAAGTCTTTGACTCTTTCATCAAGAAAATCGTGTGTCTGGGAGGAAAAGATATGTTTGAATTCTTCCGTCCAGAGCCACTTGATCTCATGCCGCTTATTTTCAAGCTTGGGAACATTATGGATCTTATGGCAGACCTCAATCATCGGTTCCAGGTCTTTCTCAGACTTAAATTTGCGGGTATCGATGACCAGGGCCCATCGTTTGGCTTGCAGGGCATCTTCACCTTTCATAACCATCGGTTTGCTCTGCCCGCCATCGGAAGAGGCAACTGCATCCAGCACAGGCTTGGCTCCCAGACCCAGCGCTGAAATTCCAGCTAACTTCAAGAAGGTTCTTCTGCTGCTTTCCATCACATGGCCTCCTTTGGATCAACGTGGCAATCCCAGCAGTAAGGGGTTACCGCAGCATAATTATGGCACTTGTCACAAAATTCGGCCTTTTCGGAGTGGCAATCCAGGCATGTATTGGAAAGACTCATTTCAAATTTCTTTCCTTTGCTGTTTACATAAACTCTCTGGGCATTGCGTACAACCGTTTCTCTCCATTCATTAAGAAGCTGCATATGTTCGGCCGTCATGTATGCTTTGGACTCGACGCACTCTTTGGCAGCTTTGGCTTTGTCGCTTAGTTTTAGTTCAGGTGCCGGAGCGGCCTTGCCAAGGTTGAGCAAGAAAGGAAAGGAGAGCAGGACCACAAAAATTGCTAGGCCGGCAAAAACTTTCCCCTGGTCATACATCTTCTTCTTCGGCATCATCCTCCTCCATTCCCGGCAGCTCCTCGCTGCGCAGGTTCATCGTTCTCTTTCCTTCGCCGGGCAGAATCAGGGCATTGGCCACCAACTCGGTCATGCCGGTAACTTCCACATCGGGAACCCAGTATTCCATGGATGTCGTTAAGGCCGCCCGGTCGATGGCGCACACACAACCCAGCATGTTTACGCCGTGTTTTTCATGAACATATTTGACCGCATTGGCCCTGGGCAGGCCTCCCTGCATCCTAAGATCCATATTTTCACCGGCATTCAGACCCGAGCCGCTGCCACAGCAGAATGTCTGTTCCCGAATGGTATTTGCCGGCATCTCATAGAAATTGTTGCAGACGTTTTTGATGACATAGCGAGGCTCTTCGAATAGACCCATGCCGCGAGCAGTGTTGCAGGAATCGTGAAAGGTAACCGTCAAATGGTCATTGCGGCTGGGGTCCAGTTCAAGTTTGTCGTGCTTGATAAGATCGGCGATGAACTCGGCAATATGCACCATCTTGGTCGATTTGGCGTTTTCAAAAACAGTACCGGTAATGGGGGAAACCGGTACTTCCAAGAAATCAGCAGGACCGTTCATGGTGTCCATGTACTGGTGAATGACGCGCCACATGTGGCCGCACTCTCCGCCCAGGATCCATTTAACGCCCAGTCTTTTGGCTTCGGCGTACATTTTGGCGTTGAGCCTTTTCATGGTCTCATGGGAGGTAAAAAAGCCAAAGTTGCCGCCCTCGGACGCATATGTGCTCCAGGTGATATCTAAGCCGTATTTCTCCTTCAGATAGTGAAAGAGCATCATGTATCCCATACATGTAAAGGTTCCGGGATCGGCAAACACATCACCTGAAGGAGTGATAAAAAGGATGTCAGCGCCTTTTTTCATGAAGCTGGGCTCTACCTTGATACCGGTGATCTCTTCGATGTCATCGGTGAAAAAGTCCATCATATCTATAAAGGCGTGGGGCTGAATGCCAAGATGATTCCCGGTGCGGTAGCAATTGGCCACCGGAGTGGCGATCCAGTCAATATTCAGGCCGATAAGATTCAGCAGCTCCCGGCCCATGATGGTAATCTCGGCCGTGTCGATGCCATAAGGGCAAAAGACCGAGCAGCGCCGGCATTCGGAGCACTGAAAGAGATAGTACCACCATTCTTTCAACACATCCACGGTCAGTTCGCGGGCGCCGATCATTTTTTTAAAGTTCTTGCTGATAGATCCGATAATTTTGCCGGCAGCCGTAAAATCGTTGCGGTACACCGAACGTAAAAGTTCGGCCCGCAGCACCGGCATGTTTTTGGGGTCACCGGACCCGATAAAGAAATGGCATTTGTCGGCGCAAGCCCCGCAGCGCACACAGATGTCCATGAAGATTTTAACGGAGCGAAAACGGTCAAGCCGTTCCCTGAAACCCTGGGTGATGATTTCCTTCCAGTTTTCAGGCAATTTCCAGTCTTCCTCGGCAGGATTCCACTGTCTGGCGTGGGGAAGACTGAGGTATTCAACGCTTTTGGGATTTGCAGCGTAGGAATAGATCCCTTTTTTTATGTCGACAGGGGTATCCATCCAGCCCGTTTCCGGAGGTTTGGGGGCTATACTGGACAACAGTTCTTCCGGGGTTAGATCCTCTGACATTATTTACTCCTTTTCCTCTGGTTCCTCTGGTTCCTCGGGCGCTTGGGCCTCTAACATTTTATCTACCGGCAGACCAACATCTACCATTTTTCCCCTGAATTCATCTTCATAATGTTCGTAGGTATGAATCTTTACCGGGGAATTCCACGGATTGATGTGTCTTCTGGCGCGGGTGTCGGTGGTCAGGTTTCTCGTGGGGCTCATAAAGATTCCTCCCAGATGCATGAGCTTGCTGAAGGGGAAATAGACCAACAGCACACTGACCAAAAATAGATGAGCATAGAAAATGCCGCCGATACCATTGGGGATGTGAGGTTGGAGCGTCACCAATCCCATGGTGAACGCTTTTACGTTCACAATTTCCACCTTGGTAAAATAGCGCATCAGGATGCCGGTAAAGGCGATGCCCATAATCAGAAAGAGCGGAAAATAGTCCGAAGCCAGGGAAATATATCGCACATGTGGTGTAAGTATCCTTCTTAAAAACAAAAACGCTGCGGCCGCAAGCAGAACGACGCCGGAAAGCATCAGCCCCGGCTGACCGATCTGCAGAAACCCGTCCAATTTGTCCAAAAACTGGAGACATACGGGAACCGGTTCCATAAAAAATCGCAGGTGCCTTACGACTACGGTAAAAAACGCATAGTGAAATGCCAAGGCGCCGACCCACAGCCATATCTCCCACCGGTAGGCAAGCTTATCGCCCTCTTTCAGATCACACGTGGTATTGCGGAATAATGATCGGAAAAGAACGACTTCCAGAAGCATACGTATAACAACACCGCCGGTGGTGGTGGGGTTTTCAATGCAGGCTGACTCGATCCAGGGAAGGGATTTCTGCTGGCCGCAGGTTGTGGGAATTCGAAAGGGTACCGGCGAACGCGCCCAGTCCACTATACGGTAGATAAACCCCACAGTGAAAATGAGACCGGCAAGCAGCGGGAAGATAAGTCCAAAAAGAGCTTCACCTCCTCCGAATATAGAGCCCACGTAGGCAAACAGAGCAAGTACGATAACCGCTATGAGGGAATACAAGTAACTGATATTCATTCTACTATTACCTCACTTGGAGGGCCTCGCAACAACATTTTTAAATCCGCCCAAAATCTTTTCCAGCAGCCGGAACATGCTGGATGAGTTTGCGCAAATCTAATAGTTGTTTGAAGCCTCCTTTGTAATATTTATAGGTTCAAGAGCCGGCTCAACATCCGGCGCTTCACTCACCAAACCCGCTCTCTCAAAGGCCTTGAATGTACTATTTCTCATCTCATTGGCTTTGAGTTCGTAAATTTTTTCTCTGCATTGCATATAAAGGTTAAAAGCAATCAGACTTAGTTGATCAATCTTGGTTTCAAAAACAAGCAGCTCATCGGCAATCTGTTCTTGAGTAATCTTATTGTGCAAATTTTCTCGAATGGCGTTTTTTAAGAAAAAAATGAAACCAATGGCGCGTGCAGGGGAGAAACTTTGAACAGCCCTGATCCTGATGATCGGATCGAGGAAGGTTGCGATGGTTTTATAATCCATATCACCTAAGAGTTCGTCGAACACCCCCTCCAAACCTTGTGATATGCTTCGGCCGACAGGGTTGGCAAAAGGGTCTTTCTGTGTTTTTAGAAATTTGCCGGTATCGGAAGGGTAGGTCTCAATCACCAAGGTAAACCACTTCTTGATAATAGCGGATTTTTGTCGCGTCAATATGCTATTCAGACTCATGCTTCTGGACCGCTCCTGATTTTCCAATTCCTGCTTAGGTGCTGATACCAAAATCTACTTTAAAAACAATTGCAAATAGCCCAAACTGCTTTGGTATCTCGCCGGGCAAATTACGTTTGCGGCAAAATCTATAAACAACTTACAAATTCATGTCAAGGATAAATGAAAAAAGATTTGAAGCTACCGGCAGTTCTCAGTGGGACGGGGAGTCTTGGATCGTATGGAATTATATCATTTTAATGAATTTAACCCCAATTCAGTGGTTTTGGCCAAAAGGGTGTTGCGATGGATGCCAAGCTTATCGGCCGCTTTTTTTCGATTCCAACTAACGCTTTCGAGAGTTTCCGAGATGTACCCCTTTTCAAAGAGACTCACGGCTTCTTTAAGCGTCATATCCTTAATTTCAGTTTTATTCACATTATCAGGGGCAACATCTTTAAGGCGAATGACAATATCCTTGGTAATGGTACACAATCGTTCCACCAGGTTTTGAAGTTCTCTGACATTTCCGGGCCAATGATAGTCTATTAATACTTTCATGGCCCGCTCGGAGATTTTTTTGGGAGGCTTCCCGCTATTTTGGGCATTCAACTTTATAAAGTGATTCAGCAATAATGGAATATCATCCTTTCTTGCTCTTAAGGGCGGCAGCTTGATGGGAAAAACATTGAGGCGATAAAAAAGATCTTCGCGAAATTTGTTTTGAGATATCATGATGTTGATATCTTTATTGGAGGCCGCTACAAATCTTACATCCACCTTGATTATCTTGTTGCTCCCCAGCCTTTCAAATTCCTTCTCCTGGATAATTCTTAGCAATTTAGCCTGCATATTGATATCCAAAGAATCGATATCATCCAGAAAAACGGTGCCCTTATCGGAAATTTCAAGTTTGCCGATACTGGTATTGCTGGCTCCGGTAAAAGCTCCCCTGTTATAGCCGAAGATTTCACTCTCCATCAGCGTTGCCGGGATGGCGGCACAATTGATTACCACGAAGGGATTGTTTTTCCGCGGGCTCCGGTTATGCATGGCTCTCGCGACCAGTTCTTTGCCGGTGCCGCTCTCCCCTTGTATAAGGACTGTACCATCGCTTTTCGAGATCGTTGATATCAGATCAAAAATTTTCAGCATTTTTTTATCTTGACCGACCATCTCTTCAAAAGGTTGATACCTTTCGAGCTCATTTCTAAGATAAGCGACTTCTTTTTTTAGGCTCCGCTTTTCAAAAGCCCGCTTGATCACGGTTAAAACTTCATCAACCACAAAGGGTTTGATGATGTATTCATACGCGCCCAGCTTAATCGCCTTCACTGCTGCCTGAACGTCGTTAACAGCAGTTACCATGATTATTTCCACGTTCGGATCGGTCTCCTTAAGATTTGCCAAGAGGTCCAGACCGTTGCCGTCCGGCAAAAGGATGTCTAATAAAATCAAATCTACTGAATTTTTAGTAAAAATTTCAGTCATTTCCTTCCCTGTGCCTGCCAGCAGGACATTGTATTCATCTTTTAACACCATGTTAAATGACTGGCGAACACCATGTTCATCATCAACAACCAGAATCGTACTCCTGTCATCTCTGTTCATAATATGCTCTTTCTGTTTGCAAGTCTCCGTATTATCTGATAATGCAAAGCCTCAGGGTCGCCAAGTACAGAACCGCTACTGTACTGTAATAGAGTAACTCTAACCCAGGTTTTTAATGAGAAATGCGGGTTACGCTTTGGTTTTAACAGCCCCTAAAGCTGTAATATGTTTTTAGCTCGCAATCTACATGCCATCATTTTCGTTTGGATACGGTTAGGGGTTTAGGTTTCGATTTAAATTCCAGATCCTAGCGGTATTGCTTAGAGAATATTCAGGTTATTACATACCTGAAATTCATTAAAAATCATATCAACATAAAATATCAGGTCCGTCAATCAATCAGCCAATAAAAAAGATGCATAGAAAATTGTGCACGATGCACATTTTTTTGTGCATATTTTAATGCCGCTGCAGACTG
>JACKQG010005026.1_pt1 | contig 14907 bp, 14 predicted proteins | sample 8237621 | NCBI WGS metagenome assembly JACKQG01 (sample SAMN15677084, study PRJNA649215) | marine metagenome | biome: marine; feature: Black Sea; material: saline water; isolation source: suspended particulate matter (SPM) from the Black Sea western gyre | collected 2013-06-09/2013-06-10 | depth... | reverse complement strand
CGTGTGTGTACACTGGAGTTGTTCGGTTGCTTTCGTGGCCAAGCATTTCTTGAACAAAACGAAGGTCAGCACCGCCGATCAGTAAATCTGTAGCAAAGGAGTGCCTCAATGTATGAGGGGTCACGTCAATTGGTAAACTGCATCTCTTGGCGTATTTTTTGACAATTTCTTCGACAGATCTCACCGTAAGTCGCATTTTTTCGCCATCCTTTGTATTGTCCACGGCGCCACTATATCGGATAAACAGTGGTTTGAAATTATCCCTTCGTGTTTGCAGGTAGCGATCAAGCCAGTGTGATGCAGTATCTGACAGAAAAACGACTCTTAATTTATCTCCTTTGCCTCTGACGCCGAATTCCTTGCGGTCCAGGTTTATCTGGTCACGATTCAGCCGTGCTAACTCTGAAACTCTCAATCCGGTGCTGAACAGAGTTTCTAGGATTGCCTTATCTCTAAGCCCGACCTCGTTTGATATTTTTGGGCTGTGCAATAGTCTTTCCAGTTGCTCTGGGTTAAGGAAAGTGACTAAGCGGGGGCTTTGCTTTGGGAGTTCTATTTTGTCTGGAGATAGGGTAGGAATATCACGCTGAACCAGGAGATAGCGGAGGAAGGCTCTCAAGGCGATGATGTGGTAGGTTTGGGTGATGCGTTTTAATGGTTTGCCGTTTTTATCACGCAAATGAGCCAGGTATAATCGGTATCTTCTGATAAGCTCAGATGTTATCTCCCCAGGCTCTGTTGCCTTGGAGTTTGCCTTAAGCCAGTTGAGGAAACGGTTGAGGTAATGCCTGTATTCACGAATAGTGAGAGGCGATCGTCCCTTTTCAACCTCGAGGTATTCGAGGAAATCATCGATTAGCGGCTCCAGGCTCATGTTTTTGATTTATCTCTGGTTCGCAAAAGTGTCATTATCCGAACCGATTTTATATTAATACTAATACACCGTAATGTCAAGTGTCTGTCTTCGAGATTGCTTAGCAACTCCTTTTGTGTCATTGCGAGCGAAGCGTGGCAATCTCTGAGATCGTTTTCGCGATGCATACCCCATCAGCACACTTCCTCGGCTGACATTTTTCGTGAAGATATATGGGCAAGGCTCATTCCTAGCCTTATTGAGCACCAGGCTGCTGGTTTAGGCAGGCAGCAATTCTATCCAAGAGCTTGTCCAGTCCCCAACCTTTTAACGCTGAGACAGCTACCATCGTGTCATCTGGCGGTTTATCAGGCATGGTTAGAGCTACAGCTGCCATTTCCTCCGGGGCTTTCATAACCAAATCTATCTTATTAAGAGCCGTGATCTGAGGCTTGCCGGCCAGGTTGAGGTCGGCAAGTATTTTCTCCACCGTCTGAAACTGCTCAGCAGCGTCATGATGCGTTATGTCAACCACATGCAGGAGCAGGTCGGCTTCGGCTAATTCCTCCAGCGTAGCTCTAAAGGCAGCGATTATGGGTGGTGGCAATTTGTGAATGAAACCTACGGTATCGGTTAGCAGAAATTGCTGACCATCGGACAGAGCCAAACGGCGAGTCACCGGGTCGAGCGTGGAAAAAAGTTTGTTTTCTACCAGGACATCGGCTCGGCTCAAGGCGTTTAGCAAGGTGCTTTTGCCGGCGTTGGTGTAGCCGACCAGAGCGACTACAAGAATATGGCTCCTCTTGCGCTTTTGGCGATAGAGTGCACGATGCCGTCTTACTGCTTCAATCTGCCCCTGGAGACGGTCGATTCGTTTGCGGATGAGACGGCGGTCTGTCTCCAACTGTGATTCTCCCGGGCCTCTAGTTCCAATGCCGCCGCCTAGACGTTCAAGATGGCTCCACTGTCCGGCTAGGCGTGGTAAGAGATATTGGTGCTGAGCCAATTCTACTTGGAGTTGACCTTCGCGGGTGTGGGCTCGTCTGGCAAATATATCTAATATCAGTGCTGTACGGTCGATGACCTTGACTTCCAGGGCTTCTTCTAGATTCCTCTGCTGTCGTGGTGATAGCTCGTCATTGAAGATGACAACATTGTATGGACATTGCTCCCTAAGCTTAATTAGCTCCTCTAACTTTCCCCTGCCCAGATAATGAGTTGGAGAAGGCTTTTTCAGTTTCTGGGCTAGTCTGCCAACTACTTCAGCACCGGCTGTCTTTGCCAGATAAGATAATTCCTCTAAAGAACTGTCAATCGACCAGATGTCGGCAGAGGTTTTGCTGTCAACACCAACCAGAAAAGCCTTTTCTGTTTCAGCTTGAGTCTTAAGCAAGGTTTGTCGCATGGATTAAACCATTATGTTAACTTATTTTCTTTTGGCCCTGTTCCAGTTCAGCAGTCGGCTTATGCCTTCATCAAGGCGGTCATCGGGCAAGGTTAACGATAAGCGGACATAACCTTCACCGGCATTACCATAGCCGACTCCTGGAGTAACTGCCACATTAGCCTTATCCAGTAATTCGGCGGTGAACTCTACCGATGTATAGCCATCTGGTATTCTAGCCCAGATGTAGAAGCTGGCTTTAGGCAACCTGGCTCTCAAGCCTATATCGTTGAGAGTTTTAACTAGTTTGTCTCGACGTCGCTGGTAAATGGTGTTATGTTCGGCAATGCAGTTCTGAGGACCAGTTAACGCTTTTATAGCTGCTCGCTGAATTGCCTGAGGAATACCCGAATCCAGGTTGGACTTGAACCGGAATAGAGCGTCTATCATCCGGGCATTGCCTACAGCCATACCTATTCTCCAGCCAGTCATGTTATAAGTTTTGGACAGGGAATGAAATTCTATGCCAACTTCTCTAGCCCCAGGTATTTGCATAAGGCTTGGTGGTTGATAGCCATCGAAGGCAACCTCCGTGTAAGGAGCGTCATGGCATATAGCCAGGTTATGTTTCTTGGCGAAACGCACTGCCTTCTGAAAAAAAGCGATATCAGCTACTGCCCCAGTGGGATTGTTGGGGTAATTTAGCCATAGGAGTTTAGCCTTCTCAGCTATTTTCTTAGGAATGCTTTCGAGGTCAGGCAGGAAGTCATTCTTCTCAGTCAGTGGCATGAAGTACGGCTCGCCACCAGCCAGTAATGTACTCATGGAGTAGACCGGGTATCCCGGATCGGGTACCAGAGCTACATCGCCAGGGTCAATGAAACAGAAAGAGATGTGTCCTATGCCCTCTTTGGAGCCAAGGAGCGGCAGCACTTCTTGGTTCTGGTCAAGTGTCACTGCAAAGCGTTTTTGATACCACCGGGCGATGGCCTGGCAAAGTTCGGGCAGTCCTGCAGTTTCTGGATAGCGATGATTAGCCGGGTCATGCGCTGCCTGACATAGCTGGTCTATTATGTGTTGTGGCGTTGGCATGTCAGGGTCGCCGATGGCGAAGCTGATTATATCCTCTCCCTTAGCCTGTTTCTCTGCAATCTTTCGATTGATTTCTACGAATAAATATGGTGGAAGCTTGTCGAGGCGATGCGAAAGTTTCATTTCAGCCACTCTCCAGAAAAAACTTCTTCAACCGGTCCGCTCAGATATACCTCCCCTACTCCATCCCAGTTTATGGTTAAGTTACCACCTGGTAACATTATGTCAACTTCGTTGTCTGTATAGCCTTTAAGCCTGGCGATTACAGCTATGGCGCAGGCACCGCTGCCGCAGGATAGAGTTTCGCCGGCTCCTCGCTCCCAGACTCTAGCCTCAATTTTGTTTCGATTTAAGACTCTGGCTATCTCAAAATTAACCCGTTCCGGAAAAATGGGATGGTTTTCTACCTGTGGACCTATTTCAGAAAGAGGAAAATCAGCTACTGGCTGTGATAAAAAGCTTACGGCGTGAGGGTTACCCATAGATACAAAGGATAAGGCCAACTTTCTTTTGTCTATGGTCAAAGGATAATCTGAAATATACGTTATGTCAACCTCTCCCCTGCCCTTCTGCTGCTTTTCCATTAAGACTGGTATATCTTCAGCTCTGAAGCGAGGCATGCCCATATTCACTTTGGCGTGGCTAACTTTGCCCTGGGCTATAGAAGCCTGGATAGTCCTAGTGCCGACGATGGTTTCCACGGTTAGGTTTTGCCTGGCAGCTATTCCTCTGTCAATAACGTATTTAGCGAAACATCTCAAGCCATTGCCACAGACCTCAGCCTCAGAGCCATCGGGGTTGAACATGCGCATTTTTAGGTCGGCAGCATTTGAAGGTATTACCAGGAGTAGTCCATCGGCGCCTATGCCGCAGTGGCGGTGGCACATATCTCGTGCCAACTTAGGCCAGTCCAGTTCCATATTTCGGGCATATATTAAGATAAAATCGTTCCCGGTAGCCTGCAATTTAGTGAACTTCATAATTGACCTGCTCGCAGCTGGGACTAGACAGAAAGGCTGCCACTAGGCTAGTTGCTTTTTTCTGTATGGCATCATATTCATCGAGCCAGTGAATTCTAGCATCGTTCAGGTGGAACCAGGCATATTGATGACGTGCAAAGCGATGTGTCTCATTTTTCATTTGCTGAATAGCTGTGGTCAAATCCAACTTTCCCTGAAGAAACTTGCCTATCTGTTTATACCCTATGCCAGACATGGAAGGCAAATCCAGACTATAGCCCTTTGTCATTAAATCTTTCACTTCTTCTATTAGCCCTTGTTTTATCATCTCGTCTACCCGACAGTCAATGCTACGATATAAATTGTCTCTGTGCATAGTTAAGCCGATGATTAGGACTGGGTATGGCGGTGGTTGTTTTTGCCATAGCTGAGAAACTGGTTGTCCTGTTGCTCGGCATATCTCCAGAGCTCTGATAATGCGTCGTAGGTTGGTGGGCATAATCTTAGTGGCAGCTACCGGGTCTGCTTTCTGCAGTTCTTGGTACAGAGCGGAGCTGCCTTCTTCTTTGGCTCTCGTCTCAAGGCTATGCCTGAACTTGGCATCGGGAGCCACCGGCGGTATTTTCCAGCCTTCTATTACCGACCAAATATAGAGACCGCTACCACCAACTAGGAGAGGAAGTTTATGCCGCTGCTGGATATTTTCGATTGCATCATTAGCCAGTTTCTGGTAGATGGCTAAGCTGAAGGATTCGTCGGGGTTAATTATGTCAATGAGATGATGTTGACCCAGTGATAGCTCAATATGGCCGGGTTTAGCCGTGCCGATGTCCATATAGCGGTAAACTTGTCTACTATCGGCATTTACTATCTCACCATCGAAATCTTGTGCCAGGCGTAAGGCAAACTGGCTTTTACCTACTGCTGTTGGACCGATAACAGCAACAAGACACTTCATCGGATTGATTTGAGACTTGATGTCTGTCTGACGATGCTTACGAACTCGTCGGCTTTAAGGCTAGCGCCGCCTACCAGAGCACCATCGACATCACTTTCGATGATAAATTCGGCGATGTTGCTGCTGGTGACACTGCCACCATAGAGTAGCCGTACTGCTTCGGCTGTTTTCTTGTCCCACAGATTAGCCACAGCATTCCTGATAAGGCTGATTGTAGTGTTGGCTTGTTTGCCGGTAGCTGCTTTTCCGGTGCCAATAGCCCAGATTGGCTCGTAGGCGATAACCAGTTGGCTTGTAGGACTTACCCCTGCCAAACCTGCATTTACCTGCCTGGTGATTTTCTGTTCTGTTCTGCCAGTCTCGTTATCTTCCAGGCTTTCTCCGACACATAAAATAGGCTTAAGTCCAGATTCTAAGGCTTTCTTCACTTTTTTGTTGATCAACTCGTCTGTCTCGGCAAAATATTGTCTGCGCTCTGAATGGCCGAGGATGACAAAATCGCACAGGTCAGTGAGCATGATAGGCGATATTTCGCCAGTGTAGGCACCTTTGTCCTCAAAATACATGTTCTGAGCGCCGAGCTCAATAGATGTGCCTTTGATTAGCTCCTTTATGGCAGCAAGTGAGATAAATGGCGGACACAGCACCTTTTCTACATTATCTATACTATCTAGTTCAGCCACCATAGCTCGAACAAGACTTTCAGCCTCTTCAAGCTTGGTATTCATTTTCCAGTTGCCGGAGATTAACGGTTTTCGCATATCAAGCTCCAAATTTTATTAATTTCAAAGCGTTGGCCATAGCCAAAGGCATGATATCTGTGGCGGGGATTCTGCCCAGTCCACCTGAGACACAGGCTGATTCAGAGAATTCCTCAGCATTGTCAGGCCGGCACCATCGGGAGTAAAGCAAGAGGGGTACCGGATGCCAGCTATGTCCTTTCAACGTGGCCGGAGTCGAATGGTCGCCGGTGACAATAATGACTTCCGGCTTTAGGTTAAACAATTGAGGTAGAGCGGAATCGACTTGTTCAATAACTTTAACTTTTCTCTTGAAATCGCCGTCCTCACCGGCGCTGTCTGCTTCTTTAACGTGGATGTAGAAAAAATCGTGCTCACTGTAGTGATGAGCTAGAATATTCAGTTCTTCGTTGATACCACTATCAGCATTGAATATTTTCATTCCCACCAGCTTAGCCAGCCCCTTATACATGGGGTAGCTGGCTATAGCTGCTGGCGTTAGTTTATATGTCTCACGCATAGATGGGATATCAGGCAGTTTAGAAAAACCTCGGAGCAGAATCATGTTAGCCGGGCGATGTTTGGCTAAAATCCCTTTAGCTTTGCTGATAAACTCATTTGTAATACCAGCCGTATGCTTGGCTATTATTTTTGTGTGCTTAGCTGCATAGGGAGCTACTCCTGTCTTCTGTGGGTCTGTATCGCTAAGTTCAGCACTTAACTCATTGCCACGTAGAACAAATGAAAATCTATGCTCTTTAACCGGGGATACGAAAAGCCTGACATCTTTCAGTTTGACCTGGCTTAGCAGCGTACATAGTTCGGTGCATTTATCCGTGGTAATACGGCCAGCTCTGCGGTCGGTGATAAGCCCTTCGTCATCAACCGTGCAGAAGTTACCTCGGGCAGCAACGTCGCCTTTCTTTAATTCAAAGCCGACCCCTAATGCTTCCAGAACTCCTCGCCCTATTTTGAACCCCAGTGGGTCATAGCCAAATAATGCCAGGTGACCTGGCCCACTCCCAGGAGTAATCCCCGGGCTTACGGGGTCAATAAGTCCACATATCCCTTTCTTAGCCAGGTGGTCAAGATGATGGGTATGAGCTGTCTCCAGTTCCGTCTTGCCAGTCTTAGCATCAGGTAATCCGCCTAAGCCGTCAATGACCAACATCACTATCTTAGATGGCGAAACGACGCTAATTTGCCTTATTTCTTCCAGGGGGATCATTTCTCTTTATCCAGCAACACAGATATACCAGGCAGCGTTTTCCCTTCGAGGAAATTTAAGCTGGCACCACCACCTGTGGAGACATGAGTCATTTTATGTGCCAGGTTCATCTCGTCGACGATTTCAGCTGTTGAGCCACCACCGACAATGGTTGTTGCCTTTATGCTGGCCAATAGTTCAACCATGGCCTTGGTTCCTCGGGCAAATTGAGGTATCTCATAAACCCCCATAGGACCATTCCAAAAAACCGTTTTACATTGTCTCATTTGTTGAGAGAAGAGTTCAACAGTTTTCGGCCCGATATCGACAATGCTTTTTTTTGTTGGTATATCGGCTATTGGCACGATCTTGCCTGTAGCTTCTGTGTTGATGCTATCGGCTACTATAACATCTGCAGGCAGGAGTAAGGATATCCCTTTTTGCTTGGTGGCTTCAATTAATTCTTGAGCTAAAGCTTGTTTGTCGGTCTCGACTAGAGAGAGACCTACTTCGTAGCCTTGGGCTTTCAAGAAAGTGGCTGCCATGCCGCCGCCGATGAGCAGCAGGTCAACTTTGTCTAGAATATTTTGAATCAGGCTGATTTTATCGCTGACCTTGGCACCTCCCAAGAGGGCACCGAATGGGTGTTCAGGATTGGTTAGAAGGTTGCCGATAGCCTTCAATTCTTTTTCCATCAGAAAGCCAGCGACTGCTGGCAGGTATCTAGATATTCCTACTGTTGAAGCATGAGCTCGGTGGGCAGTACCGAAGGCATCATCCACATAGATGTCAGCCAGCTTAGCTAAGGCTTGGGCGAAAGAAGTGTCATTGGCTTCCTCCTCGGAATGAAAGCGTATATTCTCCAGAAGCAGAATATCACCTTCCTTAAGGGTATTTACTGCTTTTTCCACATTAGCACCTATGCAATCTGAGGCAGTTGACACTGGTAACTTTATGAGTTGAGAAAGCCGTTTTGCTATGGGAGCCATTCGCAATCCCTCGACCACCTTGCCGTCTGGACGTCCCAGGTGAGAACACAGGATAATTTTTGCCTTATGGTCAAACAGGTATCTTATGGTTGGCAGAACAGCCCGAATGCGGCTGTCATCGGTAATGGAACCAGTATTCGTATCCAGCGGCACGTTGAAATCAACTCTAACTAGGACCCTCTTTCCCTCGACTTCTATGTCTCGAATAGTCTTTTTAGCCAACCTGCCTCCTGGATATGGTTTGTTCTAGCCTTCTCTTTATATTCTCAGCTTCGGCAACTGCTGCTGGGGCTGTTTCGAACACGCTTTTTCCTAGCCGGTCAGCTTTAGCGATTTCAGGGTGATAATTAATAAAACCCAGCACGTCAAAATCAGGCAGGTTGTCAATAATAAATTGACGCTCATCATCATCGTGTGTTTTCGAGCCGACGATATAGCATTTTTTAACGCCCAGGTCTTTGGCTAAATCTCGAATTGCTCGAGCTGTCTGGAAACTGCGCTGTCCCGGTTCGACTACTATAATGAAAGCATTTACACTTTTAGCCGTCCCGCGTCCCACGTTCTCCACGCCGGCATCCATGTCCATAATGACTACTTCAGACCTACTTAATATCAGGTGACTAACCAGGCTCTTGAGCAGAGCTCCTTCTGGACATAGGCACCCGCCACCCCCCTTTTTAACTGTGCCCATGACTAGAAGCTTTATGCTGTCTTTTTGAATTGAAAACCGCTCAGGGATATCGTCAACTTTAGGATTGAGCTTGAAAAATGTGCCAAAGCTGCCTGATTTAGCTCCGGTGCGTTCCTGTATCAATTCCTGGAGCTCGGCGATTGGGGTTATCCGTCTGGCTTCTTCTGTGCTAAAACCCAAGGCTGCAGCTAAGTTAGCATCGGGATTTGCATCAATGGCTATGACCTTGTTGCCTTCAGTGGAATATATCCAGGCCAGAAGGCTCGTCAGCGTGGTTTTACCTACGCCACCTTTGCCAGTAATAGCTAGTTTCATACCCTATTGCCAGGTTCTGAACAAGATGGGTTTGCCGTGGATTATCCCAATCTCGGGATTATTATTTTAGTAGTGAATCTATGTGGAGTATATCTGATGGTGGGGTTAAAATCAAGGCATATATTTTTATTAATCCAGTTCCCAACTTAATTGGAGCAATGCTATAATAAAGCAGTGCGTCTTGCTATCATTGGTCTTGGTCTTATTGGCGGCTCTATAGGTTTGGCTTTGAAACAGGCCAATTGGCAACAGGCTGAAGTAGTTGGCTATGTCCGCCGTCATGAAGTAGGCTCCTTGGCCCTGAAACTAGGTGCTGTCGACAAAGTTGAATCAACCCTCAGTGAAACGGTCAAGGGAGCTAACATTGTTATTATTGCTACACCGATTCTGACTATAAAGGATATTTTCTCACAAATAACTCCTGACTTGTCAGCTGATTCTATTGTTACCGATACCGCCAGTACTAAGCTACAGATCATGAGATGGGCGGAAGAGTTGCTGCCGCCAGAGATAGATTTTGTTGGTGGGCATCCCATGTCGGGTAAAGAAACATCAGGCATCAGCGCTGCCGCAGCCGACCTGTTTCACAATTGCACTTATTGTCTGACCCCAGCCCCCCACGCTAAGTCGGCAGCAGTGCAGACTGTGAAGGAAATGGTAAAAGAACTGGGAGCTACTCCTCTAACCATAAGTGCTCGTGAACATGACAGCTTAGTGGCTGGCGTTAGTCATCTACCATTATTACTGTCGGTGGCTCTAGTCTCAGCAACTACCAAAAATCCTTCTTGGCAGCAGATGGCACGTTTAGCAGCCAGTGGTTATCGTGACCTTACTCGCCTGGCTTCAGGGAATCCAGAGGTTAATGCAGATATTTGCCTTAGTAATCCGGCTGCTATTGTCTCTTGGATAGATGCGTTCAGCGAGGAGTTGCAAAGGCTACGTAAGCTGGTAGCTGATGAGAGTATTGAAATAGAGAAGGCTTTGGCTCTTGCTAACAAGGCGAGGCAGAAATGGCTGAAAAGGCGCTGTTAAGAAGAATTTCACCCCCAAAGCAATTGGTCGGAGAAGTTGCCGTGCCTGGCGATAAATCTATTTCACACCGTGCTCTCATTCTCAACAGCTTAGCGCTAGGTAACAGTAAAATCAGTAATATTTCGCCCGGGAGAGATTGTCAATCGACTATAAACTGCCTGAGGGCTCTGGGTGTGAGGTTTACGAGACAAGAAGGCAAGCCGACGGCTATACTAGTTCATGGGGTTGGTAACGCAGGCTTAACCGAAGCTAAGAATATTCTCAATGCTGGAAATAGTGCTACAACCATGCGTCTTCTCAGTGGTGTGCTTGCTGTCCAACCATTCCTTTCCATATTTACTGGTGATATCTCCCTTCGCTCTCGGCCTATGAGGCGGTTGATTGAGCCACTTCGTTTGATGGGTGCTGAGATTTATGGACGTGGCGAGGACTCTTTGGCTCCTTTGGTTATCAAGGGTAAAAGGCTCTACGGTGTAAGCTACTCCTTGCCAGTACCCAGCGCTCAGATTAAATCGGCGATCTTGCTGGCTGGCCTCTTTGCTGATGGGAGCACTGCGATAGAGGAGCCTCAGCATTCTCGTGATCATACTGAGCGATTGCTCAAACGGATGGGTGCTGAACTTGTAAGCGACAATTCTCGCATTGTCTTGACGTCATTAACAGATCCCTTAACTTCAATTGACCTTTGTGTGCCCGGTGACATCAGCTCGGCAGCTTACTGGCTGGTTGCTGGAGCCATACATCCGAATGCTAGGATTAAAATAGTAAATTGCGGCGTTAATCCGACGCGGACTGGGATTATAGATGCACTTTTAGCTATGGGTGCCAAACTTAAAATAGAGAATCAACGATTAGAAGGCAATGAGCCACTTGCGGACCTGTACGTAGAATCTAGCCGCCTGAAGGCTATTGAGATCAGCGGGGATATAATTCCTCGTTTAATCGATGAAATACCACTTTTGGCTGTGGCAGCCTGTGTAGCCCAAGGCGATACATTAATCAAGGGGGCTGGCGAGTTGCGGGTCAAAGAATCTGATAGAATTAAGGCTACAGCCCGAGAGCTTTCCCGCCTAGGTGCTAATATCGAAGAATCATCAGATGGCATGGTTATTCATGGTGGTAGGCTATTGCTAGGTGCAGAGGTCAGAAGCCACTTTGACCATAGGTTGGCGATGACTTTAGCAGTAGCTGGTTTGGTGGCCAGGGGGAGCACCTTGATACATAATGCTCGTGTGGCAGAAATATCTTATCCTGGTTTTTGGGAAGAGATGGAAAAGCTTGCCGGATATTAAGAGAGTTTAGGGGGAGATTGTTATGAGTGCAGAGCTGGTGCATATAGGTTTTGACAATATTATTGCCATGAGCAGGGTAGTTGCTATACTGTCGCCCATTCAGCAACCGACGAAACGTCTCATTCAGGAGGCTAGAAGTAAAGGCGTGCTAATTGATGCTACTCATGCCAGAAAGGCTAAAGCAGCTGTAGTCATGGACACGGGACACATAGTGTTAGCGGCTATTTCTGCTGAGACTATTGCTAGAAGACTAGATGCCATTCGTGGGGAAGCTAGTTTTAAATCAGGGGGCGATGAGGAGGAAAAATGACTCACGACAAGTTAAATGCACCTCTATCTGCAAATCCTCTCTTTATTGTTATCTCTGGCTTTTCTGGTGTCGGCAAGGATGCTACGTTAGATAAGATGAAAAAGGCGGGTTCCCCTTTCCACTATGTTGTGACGGCTACGACTCGCCCGAAGCGTCCAGGAGAAAAGGACGGCGTTGACTACCATTTCTTGTCCGAAGACAAATTCCGTCAAATGATTAAGACGAATCAGTTTTTGGAGTGGGCAAAGGTTTATGGTAATTACTATGGCGTGCCTAAGCGAGAAATAGAGGAAGCATTAGGGAAGGGGCAGGACACTATTGTAAAGGTGGATGTTCAGGGGGCAGCTACTATCAAACAGATTTTACCGGATGCGGTACTTATCTTCCTTATGGCTCCATCGACAGAGGAATTGGCTAACCGTTTGAGACAGAGGCATAGCGCACATTCAGCAGATTTAGACTTGCGATTAAGCAAAGCTCGGGAGGAAATAGAAAGCTTACCTCTATTCGATTACGTCGTGGTAAGCCACACAGACAATCTAGACCTCACTGTTACCCAGATAAATGCCATAATCACTGCTGAGAAATGCCGGTCAAAACCAAGGGTGATAAGGCTGTAGGATTGTCTAGCACTGTCCAGCGTCTCCTTTTTGCAGCTGATGAAGATAGCATTCTATATGTTTTTACCTCGCTATGTGGTTGATAGATACCGAAATGCCCTTCGCACAATATATCGGCCTTAGGGTCAATGAGCTTATGAGGTGAGATAATTGCTTGGCCTGGGTTATCTCGTGCGGAATGATTGCGCAATTTATGCCATCAAACAAAGTCTAGCCTCTTCAGAATCTCGTTTTCTCTAGCTTTCATCTTTTGTTCCTCCTCAGGAAGCTCATGGTCGTAACCCAGGAGATGAAGAACCCCATGAACAATTAGCAACGCTAGCTCTTGTGCTACACCATGGCCTTGCTCTTGCGCTTGTTCGATTGCCTGAGGGTATGAAATCACCACTTCACCCAAATGATGGATCCCATCCGGGGGGCCTACAAAGCGTAGTTCAGGTTCTTGACTCGTGCCAGGAATCATGTGGAAAGCGAGTACGTCGGTAGGTTTATCCTCCCCTCGATAGGTTTTATTTAATTTCTGAATTGTCTTGCTATCGGTGATGACCAATCCCATCTCCGCTGGTGAGGGAATGCCTTCGGCTTCAATGGTTCTTACGGCTATTCTTTGAAGCCAGCTTTCCTCCAGGGAAATTTTCAGCTTCTGTTCTATAGAGATATTGATTTCTGGCTCATCCATAACTTGCTCCTACCGAGGCATCATATCAAAATAGCTCGTTTCAATAAAGGCCAGCGAGCCTTTTCATTTGGTTGAAAGCAATAAAAGGACTGTGATATATTGAGCTTGGAAATTTCTCTGTGTAACTGGAGGGATCGCATAGTGGTCTAGTGCGGCCGCCTGCTAAGCGGTTGCTCCGAGAAATCGGGGTCATGGGTTCGAATCCCATTCCCTCCGCCATTTTGGATGCAGGAGCTCACTTCCACGCCTAGTTCCATTAACTGTGCTAATTTATGTTGAGCACATGTAACAGGTGAGACTATAGTTATTGATGACGGATTAACAAGTAAACCGAGTTCAAGCCTTATTTAAGGAAACCTCGAAAAATCAGGAATAGGTATGCCCAAGTATTACATTTGGACAATAGGTTGCCAAATGAACAAAGCTGAATCACAACGAGTGGCTGATTATCTCGAGCTACTCGGCTATCAGGCTACTCTTGCGCTGCAGAAAGCTGACTTAGTTTTGCTCAATACCTGTGTGGTTCGGCAGAGCGCTGAAGCCAAAGTTATTGGCACACTTGGCTACTTAAAGGGCATTAAGAACAGCAAGCCTGATTTATCTATTTTAGTCACCGGCTGCTTCGTTGATTCTGATGTTAAGCAGCTTCAGAAGAGCTTTCCGCATGTTAACCTGTTCTTTAAGCCTAGTGATTATGTCGGATTGCTCAACTGGGCTGAAAAGCAAGGTATTAGTGTACCTGGGTACAAAATGAGCTTGCCTTTAACCAAGAGGGTAACAGTTAGTGCTTTTGTCCCTATTATTCAAGGTTGTAACAATTTCTGTTCCTATTGCATTGTTCCCTACCGGAGGGGGAGAGAAAAGAGTCGGCCTGTAGATGAAATAGTTTGTGAGGTGGGCGAGCTATTAAGGTATGGAGCAAGAGAGGCCACTTTATTGGGCCAAAATGTGAATTCCTATGGGCATGATCTACCAACACAGCCTGACCTTAGCGACCTGCTTACTGAGCTAAACAATATTAATGGACTGGCCAGGATACGCTTCCTAACCAATCATCCCAAGGACATGAGCCAACAGCTTATTCAAGCAGTCGCTTCTCTAGATAAGGTATGCAAGCATATAAGCCTCCCTCTTCAGTCAGGCGACAATCATGTGCTCAAAGCTATGCGGCGAGGTTATACGGTAGAACAATACCGTCGGCTTGTTGGTAGCATTCGCAATTGTATCCCTGAGGTGGCTCTTAGCACCGATGTCATCGCTGGCTTTCCTGGTGAAAGCGAGGAGCAATTCGTGCGTACCTTGGCTGTGCTTGAAGAAGGCAGGTTCGATACTGTCCATGTTGCTGCCTACTCTCCACGTCTTGGAACTATTGCCTCAAGAGAATATGAGGACACTGTTCCACCTGAGCTTAAAAAGGAACGCCTGAATAGAGTTGAGGCACTTCAAGCCAACATAGCAGATGAAATTAACTCTCGACTTATAGGTAAAGAGGTTGAGGTGTTGATAGAGGGTAAAAAAGGCGGAAAATGGTATGGGCGCACCCGGAGCAACAAGCTGGTTTTCTTTGAAAGTGGCAGTAATTGCCTAGGGCAATTGATAGATGTTACTATAACCAAGGCCAGCCCATGGGCATTACAAGGTGAAATCCCGATTGATGACAATAGATTAGAAGAGTCAAAGCGATGAGCTGTTATGATTACGTTATAATTGGAAGTGGTATTGCTGGACTTTATACTGCCTTACTAGCCAAAGAAGCAGGCAGTGTTCTTCTTCTGACCAAAGGTAG
>JACKQG010005025.1_pt1 | contig 14908 bp, 10 predicted proteins | sample 8237621 | NCBI WGS metagenome assembly JACKQG01 (sample SAMN15677084, study PRJNA649215) | marine metagenome | biome: marine; feature: Black Sea; material: saline water; isolation source: suspended particulate matter (SPM) from the Black Sea western gyre | collected 2013-06-09/2013-06-10 | depth... | reverse complement strand
GTTATCGGATTAGGGTACGTCGGCTTGCCGCTGGCGCTTGCGTTCGCGCGGCATTATTCCGTTTTCGGCTTTGACACCTCCAAGAACCGGGTTGAAGAACTGAACACCGGCCATGACCGCACCGGCGAGGTTGAGGCCTCCGCCCTGAAAGAAACCGCCCTTGAATTGTTCGCCGACCCTGCCGTCATCGACGGCGCGGATTATTTCATCATCACCGTGCCGACGCCGGTGGATTCCGATAATCGCCCCGATCTAAGCCATGTCCTCGCTGCCTGCCGGATTGTAGGCAAAGCGATGAAAAAGGGCGCCGTGGTAGTGCTGGAAAGTACCGTTTATCCGGGCGTCACCGAAGACATCTGCGGACCGGAACTGGAATCCGCTTCCGGCTTGGTATCGGGCAAGGACTTCTTCCTCGGCTATTCGCCGGAACGCATCAACCCCGGCGACCGGAAACACACAATCGGCAAAATCACCAAGGTGATCGCCGGACAAACGCCGAAAACCACCGAAGCGCTGGCGAAATTGTACGGCGCGGTAACGGAGGGCGGAACGTTCATCGCCAAAGATATCAAAACAGCCGAGGCCGCAAAGGTCATCGAAAACGCCCAGCGCGACATCAATATCGCCTTCATCAACGAAATCTCGATGATCTTTTCCCGCCTCGGCCTGTCGACCCATGACGTCCTGGAGGCGGCGAAATCGAAATGGAATTTTCTGCCTTTTGAGCCGGGACTGGTCGGCGGTCATTGCATCGGCGTTGATCCGTTTTACCTGGCCCATGTCTCTGAAGAAGTGGGGCATCATCCTGAAATCATCCTGGCCGGACGGAAAATAAATGACGGCATGGCCGCATTCACAGCCGCGCGTATCCATGACCGTCTGGGCGCGTTACTCAAGGACGGGCAACAGGGCCGGGTGCTGGTACTGGGGCTGACGTTCAAGGAAAACGTGCCCGATCTCCGCAACACCAAGGTGGTCGATCTGGTCGCTGCCCTGAAGGCTAAAGGCCATGCGGTGGACGTGCACGACACCAAGGCCGATGCGGAAGAGGCGCGTGCATTTTTCGACCTCGAACTGCTCGACGATCTGGCCGAATGCCGGGATTACGACTGTATCGTCTGCGCCGTGCCGCACGACGAATACCGGAGCCTCGACCCCAAGGCACTGGAAGCCCTGGTCAACGCCGGCGGCCTTGTCGTCGACCTCAAGGGAATCTGGCGGAACCTGGCGTTGAGCCCCAGCATCGAGCGGATGGACGTTTAGCGCAAATCCCGAGCGGATGAAATCATCCACGACGACGTATTTACGTATAAAAAAAGCGCAAATCCCGAGCGGATGAAATCATCCCGACGACGCATTTGCGTAAAAAAATGCCCTAGTCCCGGCCGTAGCGGTCCTCGTAGCGGACGATGTCGTCTTCGCCCAGATAGCTTCCCGACTGCACTTCGATCACGCTCAACGGTTCCGGTCCGGGGTTTTCCAGCCGGTGTTTGGTGCCGAGCGGAATATAGGTGGACTGGTCGATTTCAAGGGTAATAACCTCTTCGCCGCGCGTGACCCGTGCCGTGCCGGCGACCACGGTCCAGTGTTCGGCGCGGTGTTCGTGCGATTGCAGGGAAATCTGCTGGCCCGCTTTCACCATCAGGTGCTTAACCTGATAGCGGTCCCCCTGGTCCAGGCTTTGAAACCAGCCCCAGGGGCGGTAGACCCTGGGGTGGGAGGAATATTCCGGACGCCCTTGTTGTTTAAGGGTTTCGACGAGCGCGCGGATATCCTCGCTGGCGTTCCGGCCCCCGACCAGGACGGCGTCGCCGGTGGCGACGACAACCAGATTTTTCACGCCGGCGGCGGCCAGCAGGGGGCCGTCGCTGCGCAGGTAGGAGCCCTTGCTGTCTTTGGCGATGACGTCGCCGATGAGGACGTTGTCATCCTCGTCCTTGTCCGTGATGGTCCACAGCGACTGCCAGGACCCGACATCGTGCCAGTCCATATCGACGGGCACGACGGCGCCGTCCGGGGTGTGCTCCATCACCGCGAAATCGATGGATTCCGACGGGCAGGCCTCGAACGCGCCGTCATCGGGACGGAAGAAATCCAGGTCCGCGCGGGCGCCCTCGACGGCCTTGCGGCAGGCCTGGACCATGTCCGGGCGCAAGTCTTCCAGGGTGTCGATGAAGGCGGCCGCGGAAAACAGGAAAATGCCGCCGTTCCAGAGGTAGTTTCCTTGGGCAATATAGCCTTCCGCCGTGGCGGCGTCGGGCTTTTCGGTAAAACTGTCGATGGCGAAACAGCCGTCCGCCCCGTCGATCACGCCGCCTTGACGGATATATCCGTAGCCCGTCGCCGGGCGGTCCGGGACGATGCCGAAGGTCACCAACTTGCCCTGCCCGGCCGCCTTCAGGCCGGAGCTGACGGCGGCGGTGAAGGCTTCGGGCTTGCCGATGGCATGGTCCGATGGCGCCAGCAGCATGACGGCATCCGGATCGTGGCTGAGTAATATCAGCGCCGCCAGCGCCGCCGCGGGCGCCGTGTTGCGCCGGTGCGGCTCGAGCACGATGGAGCCGGGCTCGATGCCGGCCTCGCGCAATTGTTCGGCGACAATAAAACGGTGCGCATCGTTGCAGACGATCATCGGCGGCGCAAAAATTTCCCCGCTCAGCCGCATTGCGGTTTCCTGCAGCAGACTTTTGTCCGACAGGATATCGATCAGCTGCTTGGGATACAGCTCGCGGGATAACGGCCACAGCCTTTGACCGGAGCCGCCGGACAGAATTACGGGAACGATCGGTTGGGGCATTTGCGGCTCAGTCCAGCTCGAAGGCGTCTTTGTAATCCAGCTTTAGCGCCGGATCCTGATCTTCTTTTAGCAGAAAACAATTGCCGACAACCAGAACCTCCATATCGGTGCCCATAAAACAGCGCCAGGCGTCTTCCGGCGTGCACACGATGGGCTCGCCGCGCACGTTGAACGACGTGTTGACCAGGACCGGGCATCCGGTTTCCTTTTTGAACTGGCGGATCAGGGCGTGATAGCGCGGGTTGGTGTCTGCGTGCACGGTCTGGATGCGGGCGGAATAGTCGACGTGGGTGACGGCGGGAATGTCGGAGCGGGGCACGTTCAGCTTATCGATGCCGAACAGCGCTTCCTCCTCTTCGCTCATGGCCAGGCGGCGGCTTTCCTTCACGTCGGCGACCATCAGCATGTAAGGGCTGTCGGTATCCATGTCGAACCAGTCCGCGGCGTCTTCGCGCAACACGGACGGCGCGAAGGGGCGGAAGGATTCCCGGAACTTGACCCGCAGGTTGAGGGTTTTCTGCATCACCGGTGAACGGGGGTCGCCCAGAATGGATCTCCCGCCTAAGGCCCGCGGCCCGAATTCCATGCGCCCCTGGAACCAGCCCACCGCCTTACCTTGAGCGAGCGCAAGGGCGGTGTCGCCGATCAGGACATCGTCATCCGGAACCATGAACTTGGCCCCGGCTTCCGTCAGACGTTGCTGGATATCGGATTGCTCGAATTCGGGGCCGAGATAGGAGCCCTGCATGGAATCGCTTTGAGAATCAGGGCCGGCTGGGAGGCGGGGCTGGTCCTGATAAATATGATACGCCGCCAGCGCCGCGCCGAGCGCGCCACCGGCATCCCCGGCCGCCGGTTGCACCCAGATATTTTCGAATTGGCTGTCGCGCAGGACCTTGCCGTTGGCGACGCAATTCAAGGCAACACCACCGGCCAGGCAGAGATTCTTCGCCCCAGTCTCTTTTGCCAGGCCGCGCGTCAGGCGGAGAATCACCTCTTCGGTGACCGCCTGGACCGAGGCCGCCAGATTCATATGGCGTTGGGTCAACAGCTCACCTTCCGCCCTGGCCGCCCCGCCGAACAGGGCGTCGAACTTGGCGTTGGTCATACGAAGCCCGGTGCAATAATCGAAATAGGACTGGTCCAGCCGGAAGCTGCCGTCGTCCTTCAGGTCGATCAGGTTATCGAGAATGAGATTGGCGAATTCCGGCTCGCCATAAGGCGCCAGCCCCATGACCTTGTATTCGCCGGAATTGACACGGAACCCGGTGTAATAGGTGAACGCCGAATAAAGCAGGCCCAGGGAATGGGGAAAGTGAATTTCCTTGGTCACGTTCAGGCTGTTGGCGTGGCCTTGCGCAACCGACGTGGTCGCCCACTCGCCGACCCCGTCCATGGTCAGCACGATGGCGTCTTCAAACGGCGACGGGAAAAATGCCGATGCCGCATGGCTCAAGTGATGCTCCGCGAACAACAGCTTATTTTTCCAGTCGAAAGCGGGGTCGAAGTCGCGGAATTTTTTTCGCAACAGGTCTTTCTGGAAAAGCTTTTCGCGCAGCCATACCGGGATCGCCATGTTGAAGGAGCGGAAGCCCCTGGGCGCGAACGCCAGATAAGTTTCCAGCAGGCGCTCGAATTTCAGAAACGGCTTGTCGTAAAAGGCGACAAAGTCGACGTCTTGCAGACCTATTCCGGCATGGGACAGGCAGAACTTGATGGCGTGATCGGGAAAACCGGCGTCGTGTTTCTTGCGGGTGAAGCGTTCTTCCTGGGCGGCCGCGACGATGCGGCCGTCTTCGATCAGGGCCGCCGCACTGTCGTGATAAAAGGCGGATACACCAAGAATGCGCAAGGCCCGGTTCCGTTCAAAAAATGGTGTAAATAAACGGCGCCACGGCGGATCCCTGGCTGAGCACGACCAGGCCCCCGAACACGGCCATCATGACGATCACCGGCAGCAGCCAGAATTTCTTGCGTACCTTCATGAAGGTCCAGAGTTCGCTTAAAAAATCCATCTCATTCTTCCTGAAAATTCCGGTCTTAAAATTGCTGGCGCATGCTGTCCGGAGCGGGTCCGGGCGGGTTGCGTTCGATCCAATAGGTGGTCGCGTCCTTGTCGAATGCCCGGTGCAACGGATCCTTGCCGACAATCCGCATGATTAGGGCGATCGGCGTCACGGTGAAGAAAAACAGCAACCCCATGACCAGCGGATTGACGATCTTGTGCAGCGCCAGCCCGAACAGGAACCAGGCCCGGTTCAGGGGCTTGAGCAGGCCGGGGGCAACAAACCCCGCCGCCAGAAAACCCGCCGCCAACCCTAAGGCCCAAACCCGCACCGGCAGGGCGTTGGTCAACGGCCACAATCCAATAACGGCGAAGACCACGGCGAAGACGATGCCGAAGCCGCGTTCGCTTCCGACCGTGGGCGCGTCCCGGCCCTCAAGATTTTCGTGCAGACCCTTGTTGTCCGTCATTTTTCAACCTTCCGTGCTGCAAGGTGTTTACCCTTGCCATGACTTGAAAGTAAAGGCCTCTCGATGGGGCCTGAGCAGGTGTCGGCGGTCAAAGCCGTTGCAAGCGAGCGGCGAAAAACCCGTCCATGCCGCCCCGTTCGCCCAGATGACAAGGCAGGGTGCGGAGATCGCCGGTTTCGCTCACCAGTTCCTGCATGCCCCCGATCTCTTCGGGCGTGACGGGTTGACGTGAAACCGGCGCGCCGGAATCGATCAGGGTCCGGACCTGTGCGGGGCCTTCTTCCGGTTCCAGAGAGCACGAACAATAAATGATCAATCCGCCCGGCCGGACCATTTCCACTGCGGCGGCCAGCAGGCGTTGCTGGACTCCGGCCAGTTTGGCGATATCGTCCGGCGCCTTCAGTCGCGCCACATCTGGATGGCGGCGGATGGTGCCGGTCGAGGAGCACGGCGCGTCGACCAGCACAGCATCGCCGCGTTCGTCCGGGCGCCAAAGGGCTGCGTCGGCGGCGACGGTTTCGGCCTCCAGGTTCAGGCGGTTCAGGTTTTCCCGGAGCCGGACCAGGCGTTTCTCGGAACGGTCGACGGCGGTGACCCGCGCGCCCGCTTTTACCAGCTGGGCTGTCTTGCCGCCGGGGGCTGCACACAGGTCGATGACGTGCGTGCCTGAGACGTCGCCCAACAGGTGCACCGGTAGGGCGGCGGCGGCATCCTGCACCCACCAGGCACCGTCCTCGAATCCGGGCAGTTCATGAACCAGTCCACCGGCCGCGCGGCGCAGGGTTCCGGTGGGCAGGATGTCTGCTTCCAGCCGTTCGGCCCAAAGCGCTGTATCGACGGGGACTGTGATGTCGAGCGGCGCCTCCGTCAGGTGGGCTTCGGCGATGCGGCGGCAGGTGTCTTCGCCGTAGGTTTTCATCCACGAATCCCACAACCAGCCGGGCGTATTCAGGCGTGCCGCGTCCTGCTTTTCGATTAAGCTCCGGCCGTCGCGGGAAAATCGCCGCAACACGGCATTGACGAGTTTCTTGTGCGGCCCGTGTCCGCGCGCCTGGGCCAGGTCAACGGCTGTGTCGACGGCGGCGTGGGGGGCTGTGTCCATGAACAGCAATTGAACAATCCCGAGGCGAAGAATGTCCTGGACGCCTTTGGCCTTTCGCGGCAACGGCCGCTCCAGCGCGGCGTCGATGAGGGCGTCGATCTGGCCCAACCGTCTGAGCGTGGTCGCCGTCAGGGCGCGGGCGAACCCGCGATCCCTGCCCTCCAGCGCGGCCATGCCGGGATCATCGGCCAGCGCCTGGTCGAGAGGGATTTTCTTCTGCAGAACCGCTTGCAGCAAATCAAGGGCGGCGCCGCGGGCGGAAGGTTTTTCTGGTTTGCTTCTGGCCATAAAGGCAGTCATGCCCGAGCCGCGCTTCGGCGGCAACCTTTTAAGTCTTTTTTTTACTCGTACCCGGCCGGGGCTTTAAGCAGGGGAACGGTGCCATGTCTTGGCTTGAATGGCGATAACGACTAGTGTCCGGGCAATCCCTATCGCCATTTTTCATGAGTAGAATTCTTAACCGTGAATAGCAAAAAAGCGTTTCCCGTCCATTTTGGTCATATCCTTGGCCTGACGGCGGTTTTGTATATCCCGATCGGGGTTCTCGTATCCAAGGGATTGGCGCCGCTGTTCGTCTCCGGTGCGGTTTTTTGTCTTGTTCTCGGGCTTTGGCGTAACCGGACGTTCCCCTGGATTCCCGGCCCGGTGGCCTATGCCTTTCTGGCGCTGGTCGGCTGGGCGCTGGCATCCTGGTTTTGGTCCTTCACGCCCGATGAAACCCTGAAAACGGGTCTCTCCCTGGTCGGCACTTTTCTGGGCGGCGCCGTGTTGATTGCCGTCGGCTCGACGCTTGAGCCTGGGGAAAAACGTGTGTTTCAGAACGGTATGATTCTCGGCAGCATGATCGGGTTTCCGATCATTGCATTTGAGTTTGCGACAAATGCCTGGCTGACACGAAGCATGTACGAATTGCTCCATAGGGGCATTTTCCAGGTCTATGGGGATTATACCGCCGTTTTGAATTCGGGGATGGCGGCGGTGACGTTGTTTTTCTGGCCGTGGGCATTGATTGTGAAAGAGCGGTTTTCGCCCATGGTTTCCGTCCCGGTGATATTGACCGGGGCAGGCTTGATCTCCCTGACCTTTGCGGACGCCATCCTGTTCGGGCTCGCCGTGGCCGCGGTGGTCTTTTTCGTCTCCCTTGCCTGGCCGCGCTGGGGAACCTGGGGATTGGGCGCAGCCGTTGCGATCGGCGTGTTGGCGGCTCCCATGGTCCCCGGACTTTTACCCAACCCCCTGGAATCGGGAAAAGACCTGTCGTGGCTGTCTCCATCTTCAGCGCACCGCATCCTGATCTGGAAAAACACCGTTAAACACATAAAGCAAAAACCGGTTCTCGGCGGCGGCTTCGATACCACGCGGGGCTTGTACGGGGTTAAGGACCGCATCGAATACAAGTTTCCCAAGGAAATCAGCGGCCAAGCCTATCAGGTGCAGTATGAGCCGATTCCGCTGCATCCCCACAATGCGGTTCTCCAGGTGTGGCTGGAACTGGGCGCGGTTGGGGCGTTGATCGGTCTCGGGCTTTTGCTTGTTATTCTCCGCGCCATCGACCGGATACTCTCCCGCCGCATCCACCGTGCCGCCTCCCTTGGAATGTTTACAGCCACGCTTGTCCTTGCCTCCATCAGCTTCGGCATCTGGCAGGGCTGGTGGCTGGGCTCGATCATGCTCAGCTCGGCTTTCCTGGTCTCCGCGCTGGGCCCCTTCGGTAAAGAAGCGTCCGGGCCGCCGGTGAAAGAAATCGGCGGGCCGAAAGGGCTGGAACCGACCCGCTACGGGGATTGGGAACGCAAGGGCCGCGCCGTGGACTTTTAAAAAATCGCGGGAAAACCGGTCTTTCCCTCCGTTTCCCTTGCCTTTCAGCCCGGCTTTTTTACTTGTCAATTGTTCCTATTTTGTTCTATAAAACGCTACTCCCGGGCTGGCTATATTCCGCGCCCTAAAGCGCTATTTTTTTGAGAAAAAAATAAATCAAACAATTTCAAATTGTATCACGGCGGCCATGCGATTATTGCGACCCCTGACGGCGGTTGTGTTATTCGCCGGGATTTCGGTTCCGGTTCTTGCGCCCGACCGCCCGGAAACCGTGCCGGGGCCGGTTCAGGCCCGTGTGCTCAGGGTGATTGACGGCGATACCATTATCGTTCGCGCCCGCATATGGCTGGGCCAGAATATCGATACCCAGGTTCGCCTGGCGGGTGTCGATGCGCCCGAGATCAAAGGAAAGTGCGAACTGGAAAGGCGACTGGCGGTCCGGGCGCGGAAACTTGTTTCCGAGCGAAGCGCCGGCGGCACCGTTGTTCTGAGCCAGATTCACTACGGAAAGTATGCCGGACGTGTGGTTGCCCGCGTGCACACGCCCGATGGCAAAGACCTTTCCGAGCTTTTGAAGCGCGCCGGGCTTGGCCGCAGTTATGATGGCGGACGCAGGCCTTTGTGGTGCGATGGGCCTTGAAATTTCGTGTGTGAACATTTCTCTTGCCGCGATCTTTCCGTGATCGTTCAGGGGCCGGGCTGAATCCCGTTGCTCCGGTCCGGGAAGTACGGCATCATCCTTGAAAAATTAAGGAATACAGCAGCAACGATACGGTTTCGCGGCTGCTGTGGGGTGGTTCGTTCTATGGCGTTTTTTGACACATTGCTTTCTCTCTTAAAGGGAAAAAAGAAGGCGTCCGCCGAGAGGCTTTCCGAGAATGCCTTTATCCCGTCTGGCGGAGGCGTGTCGACCACCCCCAAGATACTCCTGACCCCGATCGCGGGTGACAAGGGTGGCGTCGTCACCAAGCGTTTGGGCGCTTTGATGACGGAAGTCCCCGGCGTCGAGGTTTTCCAGGTGAAGACAATTCTTAAAGTTCCCGACGCAATCGAGGATCCGCTCGCCCGTCTTGCCATGGCCGCCGACGAAGGCCGCGCCTGGATGCACGAACAGGGCGCCGATGTCCTGATCTGGGGCAGCGTGGCCAAGGAAACGGGCAGCCTGAGTTTGCGGGTCCTGCCCGCCCCGGGGTCCGGCACGGATCAGTCGAAGGCGACCGGACTTGGCGAGACCCTGGACATCCCATCCGATTTTTCCGATGAGCTTAATCCGCTGATCGCCGCCGTGGTGATCGGGACGTTCGGTCCCACCTTCAAGGGCGAAAGGGCCAGGCTGGGGGAGGCGCTCGGCGGGTATATGGAAGCCATCGCGCCGATGGTGGAAAGCCTGCCCGGCGGTTTGCTCGATGCCCAGGAACTGTCGGTTCTCAACTCCATCGGCAATGTGTATGTGGCCTATTCCCACTTAGGGGGAGGGCCGAAACAACTGGGCCTTGCCGTCAAAGCCTATCAGCAGGCGGAACGCCGCGTGTCCAAGGAAGTCAAGCCGCTGGCCTGGGCCAGCATTCAGGACCATCTGGCGGCGGTTCTACAGGCCCGTGGGCAGGTGAAAAAGGACCCGAAAATTATTCGCCAGGCGGCCATGGTGTACAGCACCATCGCCAGCGCCCTGAAGCCCGCGATATTTCCCCACGAATGGGGCGCGGCGCAGGCCAACCTGGGCCGCACGCTGTATATTCTCTCGGGCCTTGAGGCCAAGCCGGAATACCTGAAACCCGCCGGCGATGCTTACGAGAAGGCGCTGACGGTGTGCAATCAAAGCGCCAATCCCGGTCGTTGGGCGGAAGTCACTAACCAGTACGGCGTCGTGCTCTTGGCTTTCGGAGAGGAAAGCGGCGGAGAGCCGGTGCTGCAACAGGCCGTCTCTAAGTTTCGCGAAGCCCTGAAGCTGCACAAGCGGGACCGGACGCCGATCCTTTGGGCGCAGACCGCCAACAATTTGGGCGCGGCCTGTTTCGCATTGGCGAAACGCAATTCACAAAATTCGCTTCTGCGCGAAGCGTCGGACTGTTTCGAGGGCGCGACGGAAATCTACCGCCAGCACGGCATCGCCAAACAGGCCGAAGTCATCGGCAAGAACCTGCACCGGGTCCAGCGCCTGCTGATGACCCGGGGCGGTTAGATGCCGCGTAAGGGCTTTTATTTTTCGAGTTCGGAAATCATCGTGTTCGCCGAGCGCATGCGCTCGGAAAACATTATGGAAAGATTGTTAAACAACTTTAAAGTCATTTCCGGATATTTCTGTTTTATTAACTCGAACGCCTCAATGCTCAGGCGGTAGCACAGCGTATCCTCAACCGCCCGGACCGTTGCTGCACGAGGGTTAGAGTCAAGAATCGCCATTTCACCGAAGATCGAACCGTCCATCAGCGTTTGCAATCGTTTGTCCTGGCCCAAGCTGGAAAGGTATATGCTTACGTCCGCCCGGCCACGGGTAAGGAAATACAGGGAATCCCCTTTTCCACCTTCCTCGAAAATCGTTTCTCCCGGCCGGAAAAAACGCCGCCGGAATTGACGCCGCAGGATTCTAATTTCTTCACGAGTCAGGCCATTAAGGATAGCGGGCATGCGCTTTGCCGGAATGATTTGCGTGGATTGCTCCTGCAAGGTTTGGGTGATGACATCGCGTTCGCAAAATAGTAATGCGCTATCCGTATCCGCGAACAACATCTCCTCTCCGAGGATTGAGACCACCCCTATTTCCTCCAGCGTTTTCCATAGTCTGCGGGAAATGCCTTTCTGGCGCCGGTCGGATGTTTTCTTTTCCCGGTTTTTCTTGCGCCGGTCATTGTGTTTCCTCCGCCTTTCTTCCGGAACATAGCCGATCATCAACTTTCCGCCGCTTTGGGAGATAAGCCGATGAATTCGAAGCAGGACCAGGGCGCCTGAACTGTCAATGTGTGTCACCCGTTTCATGTCGAGGACGATATGACGGACGGTGTCATTGAGGAGTTCGCGAACCACATCTTCGAGCGTGTCGGCTGTGGCGAAGAACAGGGCGCCCTCCAGTTCGACAGTGGAAATTTTATGCCCGTGTTTCTCGATAATTTTCTGTTTGTTCTCATCCCAGGCGCTCCGGCTATGGATTGCCGGGCCGCGTCCGATGCGGCGAATCAGGGAACTGCTCATGCGAACGACGAAAAAGATAAGGGCGACGAAAATCCCGAAAAGAACGGCGACAATAAGATCGAAAACAAGGGCCGTGACCATCACCAAAAGGATAACGCCGGCATCCATCAGCGTGTTCGTGCCGCTGCGGGAACGAAGATTTGAACACCGCCTGAAAACATCCAGGGACCAGCGGTCGAAAATCTGAATCCCGAGAACGACAACCACGCCGGCAACCACGGCCCGGGGAATGAATTCTATCAATTCGGCAAAGCCAAGCATTGCCGCCAACAGAACGGTGCTACAAAAAACGCCCGAGAGTACGGTTCGCCCGCCCATGTCATAGGCGGGTTTGGTTCGGATCACGCCGCCCGATGCCATCAGACCACCCAGCAATCCGGCAAAAGCGTTTGCCGCTCCTTGCGCCCCGAGCTCCCGGTTGTAATCGGTACGGTGGTCGGTGATTTTATCCATCGCGTTGATCGACAAAACGGTTTCCATGGACCCTACGGCGGCCATGGAAATTACGGCAGGGATCAGAAAGGCAAGCACAGACCAAATATCGCCGCTGGCGAGGACAGAGGAAATAAAATCCGTCGCATGGACAATTGGAAGACTGGTCGTCACCTCGCCCATGGTTGTGCCGACATCCATGCCGCCAAGGCTGTATTTCATGGCGTAATAAGCGGCGCTGCCCATAGCCAGGCCGAGAAAGGATGCCGGCAAAGCCCTGGCCCACCGTTGGACGGCCAGCATTGAAGCAATAGCGACAACACCGGGAACCATGGTCAGCGGCCGCATTAAATCAAGATTGACGAGGCTTTCCCACAAATTGTCCTGGCGGGGGATATCCAACAAAATCCCCAACTGTGCGAGAACGATCAGCAACGCCGAACTGTTGACGAACCCGGCCATGACCGGTTGTGGAATGTATTTGACGATTTTCCCGTGTTTCAGAAACCCAAGGCCGGACTGCAGGACACCGGCGAGAAAAATGGCCAGAAACCCGATCGTGAGGACACTGGGAACCGATGTGCCCGATGGGAACATCAGATCTTCTGAACTGAGAAGGTGGACCGCCAGGGACGAGAAAATCATTGCCACGACGGCCCGCGGACCCGGCACCATGACGACGCGCCCGCCAAAAATCAAAGCGCCGATTCCGACGATGATGGCGCCGTAAATACCGGCCACGCCCCCTTGGACGGCATACTCCGGTCCTAACGGAAGGAAAGCGACGATACCCATGCTCATGCTCATGGGCAGCGAAATCAAAGCCGCCACAAAGCCGCCTTTGACATCACCCCTCAGGCTGGAAAAAAGCGGCGGCGGACCACCGTTTTTTAAAGCCATTTCTTTATCCCGGCCTGGAAAATTTCGAACCTAGCGCTCGGACCATTTGGGACGGGGGAAAACCAGCTTGTGGGACGCAAATTGCGCCGGCGCCACCAATAGGTAGCGCCCCTGGACCAATTGGCGCAAAACCATCGGTTTCGCAACATTGCGGCCCTGTTCATCGAATTTGATGCGCCCAAAGAAGGTCTGAACATTGGTTTCCGCCAGGGCAGATCGAATCTTCTCCCGGTCAAGCGCGCCGGCGCGCTTGATGGCGTCTGCGACGACGAGAACGGCGGCGGACGATTCGGCGGCCTGATACGGCGGGCTATAGCCGTATTCGGCCTCGAAAGCACGTTTGTAATTGTGCGCGGACCCGAACCAGACTCCTTGATAGTTCAAATCGCTGGCCCACTGTGTGGCGCAAATCGTGTGATCGGCAAACAGGCCATAAAGACCATGTATATCGGCGCCCTCGCAGTGGCTCATGGCCAGCATGGGGACGTCGATTTTTTGTTCCTTGATCTGTTTAATCGCCAGACTGGCGCCCATTTCGTGGCCGGAAACCACAAGAATGTCGGGCTTGGACGTTTTCACCTTGTCCAGAATGAAGGTCATATCCTTGAAATCGCGCGGCAGTTTTTCGTCAAGGACCACGCTCATACCCAGCTCTTTGGCTTTCTTTACAACGCCGCTGCGCAAATCACGGGAGAACGAGTCAGGCTCGATGGCAATGCCGACTTTAAGTTTGGAGGGGTCGCCACCGTTGCGCTTCGCTGCCTCAGCGGCCAGGGAGAGCGCGCCGGAAAGGTATTTTTCGGCCGTCGACAAAACGGCGAACTGGTATTTGTATCCTTTGTCGAACAGGGACAACGACGCGCCGTTGGCTTGTACCAGGGGCACCCGCAATTTCTCGGCAACCGCGGCAACGGTGGCGGTCGTGCTCGAGCTATAGGGGCCAAGCAAAACCAGTGCCTTGTCGCGTTTGATCAGCCGGCGCGCGGATTTCGCGGCAATAGCTGGATTGGACTCGTCATTGTAGAGTTTCAAGGCAAGATTGTAGGTCTTGCCGTCGACTTTAATGCCGCCATTTTCATTGACCTTGGCAATCGCAACCCGATACCCGTTTCGCACGTGCTTGCCGTTTACCGAGTGATGGCCGGTAATGGAAAGCGGCGCGCCAAGGAGGATAGTGTTTTCATCGGATTTTGCCTGGGCACTGCTGTACGCTTGACCCAAAAAGATAAGGCCCATGGAGATTCCTAGGGCATATTTTTTGATCAGACCATTATGGATAGTTAGAGCGATTTTCATTTTTACCCCAAATATTATTTTGTCATTTCCCAGACAACTCATTCAATAATTCGAATATTACATAATTCCGAATGCCATTAAAACTTTTTGTTACTGTCTAATTTCGGGGCAAGAGAGTGCCGAGGCGCAACATAAAAGGCCGGGAAGAAGAATTTTCCCGGCCTTTTAATGTTCAAGTGATCTATAGGGGCGTTACCGGTTCTGGCGGTTGTCCACCAGATCATCGACCACCGCCGGGTCGGCCAGGGTCGAGGTGTCGCCCAAGTTGGAAAAATCGTTCTCGGCGATCTTGCGCAGGATGCGACGCATGATCTTGCCGGATCGGGTTTTCGGAAGTCCCGGCGCCCATTGCAGCCAGTCGGGCGTGGCGATGGGGCCGATTTCCTTGCGCACCCACTTGACCAGCTCGTCGTGCAGCGCATCGGTCGGCTCTTCACCGGCGATCAGGGTGACATAGGCGTAGATGCCCTGCCCCTTGATGTCGTGCGGCGCGCCGACGACGGCGGATTCCGCGACCTTGGGATGGGCGACCAGGGCGCTTTCCACTTCCGCCGTGCCCATGCGGTGACCGGACACGTTGATGACGTCATCGACCCGCCCGGTGATCCAGTAATACCCGTCTTCATCCCGGCGGCAGCCGTCGCCGGTGAAATATTTGCCGGGGTAGGTGGAAAAATACGTCTCCATGAACCGTTTGTGGTCCTTGTAGACGGTGCGCATCTGGCCGGGCCAGGAATCGGTGATACACAGGTTGCCTGATGCCGCCCCTTCCAGTTCCTTGCCGTCGCCGTCCACAAGCTGCGGCTGGATGCCGAAGAACGGCCGCGTCGCGGAGCCCGGTTTCAGCGCGGTGGCGCCGGGCAGCGGCGTGATCAGAATGCCGCCGGTTTCGGTCTGCC
>JACKQG010005024.1_pt1 | contig 14909 bp, 15 predicted proteins | sample 8237621 | NCBI WGS metagenome assembly JACKQG01 (sample SAMN15677084, study PRJNA649215) | marine metagenome | biome: marine; feature: Black Sea; material: saline water; isolation source: suspended particulate matter (SPM) from the Black Sea western gyre | collected 2013-06-09/2013-06-10 | depth... | reverse complement strand
CTGGTTCTGGTTCTGGTTCTGGTTCTGGTTCAGGTTCTGGTTCTGGTTCAGGTTCAGGTTCAGGTTCGGGTTCAGGTTCGGGTTCAGGTTCGGGTTCCGGCTCAGGCTCCTCGATCAGCCGTACCCAGCCGCTGTGCACCCAGCGGTCGGTGCCGATGCGGTACCAGACGGCCCCGGCGACGGTCGCTTCCTCGAAGATGTCCACCTCCGTGCCGTTGGGCAACTGAGCCACCGGCGGGTTGTCGGAGCGCACGCCCGGCTGGGCGCGCACGTTGAGCAGCGAGGCGGTGACCACGCCCCGTGCCATAGGCTCCGGCTGCGGCCCGGGTGGCGGCTCTGGCGGGGGTTCGGGAGGCGGTTCAGGTGGCGGCCCTGGGGGCTGGCCCAGCACCACGCCGCGCAACTCCGAGGGCTGCAGGAGGTCTACCGCGCTGGCCGCGACCCAATCCAGGCCGGCGGTCTGATACCAGAGCGCGCCGCCGCCGACCGTTTCGGCTTTGATGGCCAGGTAGGTGCCTGTGCCCAAGACGCGGGAGACCTGGCCGCCGCCGGGAGCGGTGTAGGCGGTCACCCCGCTCCACATGGGCCGGGCGTAGCGGAAGGGCAGCCAGGGCTGATCGTCGGCCACGGCTTGCGACACTTCGGGCGGTGCGGCGAAGATTACCTCGGGGATGTCGGCGGCAGGCTCGGCGAAGCGCAGCGGCTCCACCACCGGGAAGGTGACCTCCAGAGGGCTTTCGGCCAGGGTGGTCAGCCAGAAACCGGCAGCATCCAGCAAGTCCACGGCCACGGCGTAGCGGCCGGGCTTGGCATAGCTGAGAGTCCACTGTGCGGTTTGCTCGGCGCCTTGGGCACCGTCCAGCCAGTGCACCTGAGCGGCGCCGCCATCCACGCGCAGCCGCTGATCCGCTGCCAGGCCGCTGACTTGCAGGTTGACGGCCACCTGCAGCGTCTGATCGAGATGGTGCAGGGCGAAGAGCGGCAGTTCGGGACGGGCAGCGGCGGGCGCTTCCGGCGGTGCAGTTGGCTCGGTGCGGGCCGAGACGGTGACGTCGCCCCAGTGGAGGTGGGCGGTGTGGGGATCGGGGCTGGCATAGGTGTGGGTGGCCAAGTCCTGGCTGCGCTGCTCTCGCCAGGTGACGGCGGTGGGAGCGCACAGTGTGCCCAGGTCCACCGTATGGCCGTCGCCAGTCTCCAGCCGGGCGGGAGCGCAGGCGGCGGCAGCCTGATCGCTGGCGGCAGCGAATTCCACTTGAAAACGGACGCTGCGGCCATCTGGTTCGGGCCGCGCTCGCAAACGGATGGGCAGCATCATCAGATCCCTCCTTCACACATGTCGGTGATTGAGATCGGTGGCGAGAGGCCCTCACCTCGCCGGCGGTTCGTATCGCTCGTAGTAGCCCAGAACCTGGCCGTCTGTGTCCCGCACCACCCGCATGTAGATGCGGTGCTTCTCGTCGTCGGTGATGAGGCGCTCCTCCAGCCCGGCCTGCATGTCGGCCAGGGTCTCGACGATGATCTGCTGCGATTGCTCGTTGTGGCAATCCAGCAGGGAGCTGCCCAGCAGCTTCTCCCCCTCGCTGTAGTAGGCGATGGCCGCCTCGTTCATGTAGCGGATGGTGTGCTCTGTGTCGGTGAACAGCAGAGGGTCTTTGAGGCTGTCCAGGATGGCAGCCATGAGCGTAGCGTCAATCATGATGTCGGCGTCTCCAACTTGTTGGGGGTGCGGCGCAACGAACCCGAACAAGTTCGAGACTCCGATGCGCCATTGGCTTTGCACCCATTCTACCACACCTTGCCCCAGCGGTCAAAGGGCATCGCTTAATATTCTGGGGCATCACCAATCTGCCAACCTGCTGCCTCCCGCGCAAGTGGATGTGGCGATTTGACAGGGTGGGGCATTGGGTGTATAATCTATGTGCAACATACAGATAGATGGATGTTACATGGAGATACGACATGCCTAGAGGCTGGCGAAGAGGTTGGAGGGGGGGGCAGGGCATGCCCCGCTGGCGGCGCATTGCCCGTTTCGTGCAGCCCTGCCTGTTGCTGCTGCTGCACCAAGGCCCCTCCCACGGTTACAACTTGATGGAAAACCTGAAGGAGTTTGGCTTCAGCGAGGACCCCGTGGACTCCAGCGCGGTCTACCGCTATCTGCGGGAGATGGAGGAGGAGGGGTTGGTGGCCTCGGAGTGGGATACGGAGGCCAGCGCCGGCCCGGCGCGGCGGGTCTACCGCATCACCGAGGAGGGCGATCGTGCCCTGGCCTGGTGGGCGGCAGGATTGCAGGAGACGGACCGGGTGCTGCACCGCTTCTTGCAGGCCTACGATCAGCACATGGAGGAGGGAAAGGGTGAGCATCACGGATGACCTGCTGGCCACGCTGCCCGACGACGCTACAGTGCAGGAGGTGCGCATCGGGGCCTTCTGGACGGCGGTGGTGGTAGAGCGGGGAGGCCGGCGGTGCTGCGGCCTGGCTTCAGCGCTGCGCGGGGAGGACCATCATCAGAGCGGCCACTACCCGGTGCGGGGGGCGGGGTGGCTGACGGAACGCAGCGCGCTGGAATTGGCTGGCCTGATCCACTCCGACAGCCTGCTGGAAGCCAGCATCGGCATGGCCACGATCAACGCTCTGCTGGAGGTAGACGAAGACACCTGCGTGGAACTGAACGCCGCCGAAGTGATCGGCGAGAGGGGAGCGGGGAAGCGCGTGGCCATCGTGGGTCACTTTCCCTTCATCCAGAGTTTACGGGAAGCGGTAGGGCAGTTGTGGGTGCTGGAGCTGCGTCCGGGGCCAGAGGACCTGCCCGCCGAAGCTGCGTCGGAGGTCATCCCCCAGGCGGACGTGGTGGCCATCACCAGCACGTCACTGATCAACCGCACCTTTGATGGGCTGCTGGCTCTGTGCCGGCCGGATGCCTACGTGCTGCTGCTGGGCCCCAGCACGCCGCTGTCGCCGCTGCTGTTCGACCACGGCGTGCATCTCCTTTCGGGCGCGCTGGTGGACGATGTGGACAGCGTGCTGCGGCTGGTGAGCCAGGGGGCCAGTTTCCGGCAGATCCATCGCGGCGGCGTGCGGCTGGTGACAATGGCAGATTAGGTATGGGGTATCAGTGATTGGCGATCAGGGATGCCTGATCCCTGATCACTGAGACCGGCATCGAAGTCAGAACAACTCAAGGATAAGGTGACATGCTTACAGAGGAACAGATAATTGATGCGCTGCGCGGGGTCATGGACCCCGAGTTGCGGCGCAGTTTGGTGGAACTGGGGATGGTCAAGAACGTGGAGATCGAAGACGGGCAGGTGCGCTTCACGCTGGCCCTGACCACGCTGGCCTGTCCCCTGAAAGAGCAGATCGTATCCGAGGCGCGGGCGGCAGTGCTGGCCCTGGAGGGGATCGAAACGGTGGACGTCAAGTTGGCGGAGATGACCGTCGAAGAAAAAAAGCGCATTGGCATTGGCAACCCGGATGAAGGGGGAATCGCCGAGCACTTTAACGACATCAAACGGGTCATCGCCGTGATGAGCGGCAAGGGAGGCGTGGGCAAATCGCTGGTCAGCAGCCTGCTGGCAGTGGCCCTGCGCCGTCAGGGGGAACGGGTCGGCGTGCTCGATGCCGACATCACCGGCCCCAGCATCCCCAAGATGTTCTTTCCCAACAGCGTCCGGCCCGGTCAGAGCCCGCTGGGCATTCTGCCCGCCGAGACAGAGACGGGCATCAAAGTCATGTCCATCAACTTGCTGCTGCCCAACGAGGACGACGCGGTGATCTGGCGCGGGCCGCTGATCAGCGGAGCCATCCGGCAGTTCTGGGGCGACGTCTTCTGGGGCGATCTGGACTGGTTGATCGTAGACCTGCCGCCGGGCACTTCCGACGCTTCGCTGACGGTGATGCAGTCGCTGCCCATGAGCGGCGTGGTGTTGGTCAGTTCGCCGCAGGATTTGGCGGGCATGGTGGTACGCAAGGCGGCCAGCATGGCCCAGCGGCTGGGCGTGCCTATCCTGGGACTGGTGGAGAACATGAGCTATTTCGTCTGCCCCGATACAGGCAAACGGTACGAGCTCTTCGGCCCCAGCCATGCCGAGGAGATGGCTCGCAAGCTGTGGATACCGTTCCTGGGGCGGTTGCCCATTGATCCGGAGATTGCCAGGCTCTGTGATGCAGGCCAGATCGAAGAGTATGCAGCCGAGGAATTCGCTCCCATGGCCGAGCAGCTGATGAAGGCCGCCCGGCCAGCCAGGCAACCAATGTTCCCCGTTGGGCCTGGAAAGAAGTGATAGGGATCCTATCCAACTTACCAATTTATCCGCATACTGATCTGACAAAATGCGAGGAGGTGAATACGATGCCAGGATTTGATGGAACAGGACCAGCCGGGATGGGGCCAATGACCGGCGGCGCACGAGGGTGGTGCAATCCATACAGCCCTCCGTACGCAGGCGCGCGTGTGGCGCCTTTTGGCTCGTATGGCGCGCCTCGTGCCTATCGCCCCTATTCTTTCCGGCCTTACGGAGGGTATCCACCAGCTTACGGCTTTGGGCGTCCTCGATGGGGCCTGGGGCGCGGCGGGTGGGGCCTGGGTAGAGGCTGGGGTGGTCGGGGGCGCGGCAGAGGTCGCGTGTGGTAGAGAGGTTGCTCGTCAGGATAATATTTCCACAGAAAGGAGGTGAACAAGATGCCAAGAGGAGATCGAACTGGGCCGATGGGCGAGGGCCCGATGACGGGCCGGGGTGCCGGCACCTGCGCGGGCTACGATATGCCAGGCTACGCCCATCCGTTCCCCCGAGGCGGCTTCGGCCGAGGCTGGGGACGCGGTGGGGGACGTGGCTGGGCACGCGGCATGGGGCGCGGCTTCCGCTGGCGCCACTGGCACTACGCCATGGGAATGCCGGCCTGGCCGCGCTTCGGCTACGGGCCAGCGTGGGGCCCGCCGCCTATGGACTACGGCCCCTACGCTCCATCTCCCGACGAGGAGCTCGACGCGCGCAAGGAACAAGCGCAATGGCTGAAAGAGGAACTGGAAGCCATCAGCCAGCGCATCGAGGAACTCGAAGGGGAGGAGTGAGTGTCCTCCCGCAAGTCCTGGAACCTGCGGGAGGATGAGGAAACGGGGCGGGTGAGTACCATCAGGCGGTTCGCCACCCGCCCCGACACCCCACACGTGATGCGTGATCCGTGACGCGTGAAACGGAATACGCAGCACGCAACACGTTTCACATTTTGAATTGTACTCTTGATTAAGGAGAATTGCAAATGAGAATCGTCGTCACATCGAACGGCCGCGATCTGGACGCGCCGGCCAGTCCCGTGTTCGGGCGCTGTCCTGTCTACGTCTTCGTGGATACTGAGACCATGCAGTGCGAGGCCGTGGACAATCCGGCCATGTCTGCTGCCGGCGGAGCCGGCATACAGGCTGCCCAGTTCATCGTCGAACAAGGTGCCCAAGCCGTGCTGTCTGGCAACATGGGCCCTAACGCCTTCAACGTCTTCCAGGCCGCCAACGTGCCCGTGTATCTCATCAGCGGGGGGACGGTGCAGGAGGCGGTGGAAGCGTACAAGGCGGGGCGGCTGCCCTCCACTGCCGACGCCAACGTCCAGGCTCACGCCGGGATGGGGATGGGCCGCGGCATGGGCATGGGCATGGGTCGTGGCAGGGGCCGCGGTATGGGCTGGGGGATGACACCGCCAGCAGCGAGTTCGGCTCCGACCGCTCCTCGCGAGCGTGGACGAGAGGAAGAAATCGCCGAATTGGGGCGGGCGGCTGGCGAGTTACGCCAGCAATTGGCCGAGATAATGGAGCGGATCGAGAAACTGGGAAAGGAAAGCTGATTATGCGTATCGCTATTTCTGCAGATGACAAGAACGGTCTCGACAGCGTGGTCAGCCCGCATTTCGGGCGCTGCCCGCACTACATTCTGGTGGACGTGGAGGGCCGGGAGGTGAAGAGTGTCAACTCCGTGGACAACCCCTACTACGGCCATCACGCGCCGGGACAGGTGCCGGGCTTTATCCACAGCCAGGGCGTGGACGTGATGCTCACCGGCGGTATGGGCGGGCGGGCCATCGGCTTCTTCCAGCAGTACGGCATCGAGGCCATCACGGGCGCGTCAGGCACGGTGCGGCACACCCTACAGCGTTACCTTGGCGGCACACTGAGCGGCGCCGCACCCTGCCGCGAGAGCGTCGAGCATGCTCACGAGGAGGAGCACGCCGCGGGCGAGTACGAGAAGGACGACGTGGGCCGGTTGCGTGAGGAAGCGGAGATGCTGCAGCAGCAGTTGGCGGAGGTGATGGCTCGTCTGGATCGGCTGGGAGGCGCAGGGTAAGCCATGAGCAAAGCCGCAGCTTCCGATTTTGACAGGGCCATGGAGGAACTGCAACGGCTGATAGACGAAGAAGAGAGGGTCACCTACTCGCCTCAGGTCATCCAGGAGAGCCACTTTCCTCAGAATCTGGGACGCATGAGCGCGCCCGACGCGTTCGCCGTCGTACGCGGCTGGTGCGGCGATACCATGGAGATCTACCTGAGAGTGGACGACGGCAGGATTGCCCAGGCGACGTTCATGACCGATGGCTGCGGTCCCACTGTAGCCTGCGGGAGCAAGCTGACCAGCGTGGTCCAGGGCCTGTCACTGGAGGAAGCTCAGCAGATCACTTCAGATGAGCTACGGACGGCTCTGGGTGGCCTTCCCGAGGAGAGTGTGCACTGCGCCCAGTTGGCCGTGAATACGCTACACGAAGCACTTGCCAGCTATCAGAGGCAGAGTCGAGACGGCAGGGCGCGGGCGGAAGTGGCTCGTCAGGCGGGCGACCTTATGCGGCAAGGCTACCATTGAGCTGAGGCGATGATGCTCGCCGTGGGCGGGCATGTGCTGGGAGAAGAGACGGCGCGGCGCTACGTGCGATTGGCTACCGGCCTGGCCGGAGGTGTGGGCAACAGCAAACAGGAGATGTGCGGGGCCTTGAGCGGCGGCGTGATGGTCATCGGCGGCTTGTATGGACGCCAAAGCCTGGAGGAGGATGATCAGAGAGCCTGGGATCCGGCAACCCGCTACCGGGAGCGGTTTCTGGCCGAACTGGGCACGACGCAGTGCTGCGAGTTGTACGAGCAAGTGCACGCACCTGACGGGCTGGGGTCCTGTTCGCTCGTAGCCGAGCGTGCGGCGCGGATTCTTTTGGACGTTCTTGCGGTGGTGGATCAAACGAAGCAGGAAAATGGTGAATAAGGGAGGTGAACGACATGGGTCGAGGACGAGGAGGTGGACAGGGCAGTGGTGCTGGACGTGGCTCCGGCCGGGGGCCGGGCCGCATGGGAGGCCCCAAGGCGGCGGGGCTGGGCGGCAACTGCATCTGCCCGAGCTGCGGTCACAAGATGCCCCACCAGGCCGGTCAGCCGTGCTATCAGATGGCCTGCCCCAAGTGTGGCACCAAGATGACGCGAGAGTAAAACGTAAAGTGTGAAACGTGATGGCGTAAAGCGTGATGCCTGTCCCTTAACTTTACGTTTTACACCTCACGTTTTACTGAGAGGGGCGGAGCATGATCATCACCGTCGCCAGCGGCAAGGGGGGCACGGGCAAGACGACTGTGGCCGTCAACCTGGCGCTGGCTCTATCGGGCCATCCTGTGTTCCTGGACTGCGACGTGGAGGAGCCCAATGCGGCGCTCTTCCTCAGGCCGACGATCACGCAGCGCCAGGAGGTCGGCGTACTCATCCCTCAGGTGGACTTGGACAAGTGCACCGCTTGCGGGCGCTGCGCCGAGGTGTGCGCCTACCACGCCATCGCCGTCGTGGGGCAGAACGTGTTGATCTTCCCCGCGCTCTGCCACGGCTGCGGCAGTTGCACCCTCAACTGTCCGGAGGGCGCCATCCGCGAAGTGCTCCACGTGACCGGCGTCATCGAGCTGGGGCAGGCGGGAGCTATCGCCTTTGGCCACGGCATTCTGAACGTGGGCGAGGCCATGGCGCCGCCCATCATCCGCCAGTTGAAACGGCGGGCCATCCCGGAGGATGCCACCGATCAGGTGGTGATCCTCGACGCCTCGCCGGGCACGGCCTGCCCGGTGGTGGAGTCAATGCGCGGGGCCGATGTTGTGCTGCTGGTCACAGAGCCGACGCCGTTCGGTCTGCACGACCTGCGGCTGGCGGTGGAGGTGGCCCGCGACGAGCTGGGGCTGCCGGTGGGTGTGGTCATCAACAGAGATGGCATCGGCGACCGCGGCGTGGAAGCGTACTGCGCCGCCGAGGACATCCCCATCCTGATGCGCATCCCCTTCGATCGCCGCATCGCCGAAGCGTACTCGGAGGGGGTGCCGCTGCTGCAGGCGTTGCCGGAGTATCGAGAGCAGTTTGCGAACCTGTACTGGCAGATTGAGCAGACAGGGACGGATGTGGTATAATTGGTGCAGGCCAGCCTCGCGGCCCTCGCCAGTGAGGCCGGGGCATTGGCCCGAATCATCACCATCCAAGGAGGCGTAATGGGAAAGAGTTCAAAGAAATGGCGCCAGAGGAAGATGTCCAAGCACAAGCATCGCAAGAGACTGAAAAAGACCCGCTGGCAACGGCGGCAGAAGTAAGCAGAGCGTCAGGTGCAACGCACTTCGGAGCGAATCAAGTGCGTCGCACCTCGCTCGGGCTGATGGGGCTGTTGATCCTGGGGGGCGTTTGGCCGCTCCTGGGCTGTGCGGGGCGTCCGGTCCCTTCCGGGCCGGAGCCTGCAAGTCGGAGGCCGACGGCGTCGCTTACCTCGACCCGGCCGGCGGACAGGGTGGCAGTGGTGGTGCAGGCCACGGCCACGCCAACGTCCACTCTGCTCCCAACGGCCACGCCGCTGCCCGTACCGAGCGACACGCCGACGACTACGCCCGTGCCGCCGCCTACGGTCACGCCGACGGCTACTCCCACACCATCGCCGACTCCGTCGCCCACACCGTGGACATGCGTCGTTGTTGCCGATGCTCTCAACCTGCGCGCCGGGCCTGGTGGTGCCTACGAGGTGACAGGCCGCCTGACGCGGGGCGATGTGCTGCTGCCCGAGGGCCGCAGCGACGCTGGCGACTGGCTGTGGGTGTGCAACGCTGCGGGCCAACACGGCTGGGTCACCGCCCGGCTGGTGGAGTGTGGCTTCGACGTCCAGCCCTTGGCCGTTCTGACCCCGCCGCCTCGGCCCACGCCGACAGCGACGCGGCCGTTCCCCACGGCAACGGTCGTGCCGGTTGCGACGGTGCCCGCGGTGATGCACCAGTACCTGCCTGCTGGGCCGGCAGGCCCTGACACGTCGCACCCTTGTCCTGGTTGCCCCTTGGCGCACGTCTACATCACCGGCCAGGTGAGCGATGCGGGCGGCAACCCGCTGCCCGGCGTCAGGCTGGTGTGCTACAACGACTGGCATCGTTATCCCGTGGTCGTGTCCAAAGGGGACGGCTGGTACGACTTTCCCATCATCCAGGCCACGACCGTTTGGTACGTCGTGGTGCTCGACGAGACCGATCAGCCTGTCGGCCCGGTGGCGGCGGTGGACTTCGATTTGAGCATCGCCTGCTGGTACCGTTTGGACTGGCAGCGCACTTTCTGATGGCTCGGGGACCTACATTGACCAGTAAAAGTATGGCTGAACGAGCGGCGTGGCTTTCCATCGCCGTCAACGTAGTGTTGACGCTTCTCAACATGGCCATCGCTGCCGCCTCGGGCAGCCTGGCCGTGGCCGCGGAGATGGTGCACAACTTGGTGGACCTGGTGGCCGCGGTGGCTGTGTTGGCGGGGGTGAAGGTGTCGCAGCGCAAGAGCCGCGCCTTTCCCTACGGCCTGTACAAGGTGGAGAACGTCGTGGCCGTGGTGATCGCCGTGCTGATCTTCGTCACTGGCTATGAGATCGCCAAGCAGTCGCTGCTGGCCACCGGACGGGAGGCGACGGTCACGCCGCTGATGCTGGGCGGCGTGGCGCTCTCGGCCATCATCCCGCTGGCTTTCAGCTTCTACGAGATGCGGGTGGGACGGGCGGTCAACTCGCCCAGCTTGATGGCCGACGCGCAGGAGTACCGCGTGCACGTCTTCTCCTCCGGCGTGGTCTTCGCCGCGCTGGTGGGGCAGATGATCGGCTGGCCGCTGGACCGCGCGGCAGCGCTGCTGATCGTGCTGCTCATCGCCAAGACCGGCTGGGAGCTGTTGCAGGATGGCATGCGGGTGCTGCTCGACGCCTCGCTGGATGGTGACACGCTGGCCCAGGTGCGGACGATCATCGAAGCCGAGCCCAGCCTGGCGGCCTTGAAGTCGCTCACCGGTCGCAATGCCGGCCGCTACCGCTTCCTGGAAGCGGAGGTGACGCTGCGGGTGCAGGACCTGGACAGAGCCCACGCCATCACGGAACGGCTGGAGCAGGCGGTGCGGGCGCAGGTGCCGCACGTGGAGCGGGTGTTGATCCATGTTGAGCCGCTGGCCCGCACGCACCTGCGCTACGCTATCCCTCTGGAAGACCCAGGCGGAGCCATCAGCCAACACTTCGGCGAAGCGCCTTACTTCGTCCTGGTCACGCGGCGCACGGCCGACGGCACGATAGAGCGACAGGAAGTGATCGCCAATCCGCACACCGAGGTGCCCAAGGCCAAGGGCATTCGGGTCGCCGAATGGCTGATAGAGCGGAAGGTAGACGTCGTGCTGCTCAAGGAGAGCCTGCAAGGCAAAGGGCCTGAGTACGTCTTCGGCGATGGTGGCGTGGAGACGCGCCTCACGGGAGTCACTACCCTGGCCGAAGCATTAGCCGCGTTGCCCGAGGAAGGGTGATGCCCTCTTTCCTCGACCATTTCCGCCTCGTCGCGCCCCACTACGATCGTATCTTCACCTACCAGGGAGATGGACGCCTCACGGAGCTCTTGCAGTTATCCGGGGACGGGTGGCTGCTGGACGCCGGCGGCGGCACGGGCCGGGTCGCCGAGACACTGCGGGACCTGACGGGCCACGTGGTGATCCTGGACGAATCGGAGGGGATGCTGCGCCAGGCGCGGGACAAAGGGCTGATGGCCGTGCGCGGCGAGGTCGAGGCGCTGCCTTTCCGCAGCGATGCCGTGTCCCGCATCCTGATGGTGGACACCTTTCACCACCTGCGGGATCAGGCGGCGTCAGCAGCCGAACTCGTGCGGGCGCTGGCTCCTGGCGGACGGCTGGTCATGCAGGAGCCGGACATCAAGCACCGGATGGTCAAACTGACAGCCTTGGGTGAGAAATTGCTCCTGATGCGCAGTCGCTTTCGGAGACCTGAGGCGGTGCAGCGGATGTTCGAGGCCGTCGGGGGCCGGGTGCGCGTGCAGCGGGGCGAGGTGCACTTCTGGGCGGTCGTGGAGAAAGCGGGATGAGCAGAGGACGGCCCATCTTCTGGGCCATGGCGCTGGTGCTCTGTTTGGCTTTGGCCGGCCAAGGCTGTGGTCCTTCGCCCCTTCCCCGCTGGCAGCCGATGAATGAGGGCATCCCCGCCCAGGCGGGGATCGCCGCCGTGGCCGTGGCCCCCGGCGACGCGCAGGTGGTCTACCTGGCCGCCTATGAGCCGGGCTCCATCTATCGCTCCGCTGATGCGGGACAGAACTGGGCGCTGTCCAACGCTGGCCTGGAGCGTAGCACCGTCTACGCGCTGGCTGTGGCCCCGGATGATGCCAACGTGGTCTACGCTGGGGCGCTGGACGGCGGCTATCGCACCGCCGATGGTGGAGGGAGCTGGCAGCGGATGCCAGACTTGCCGGAGGTGCCCATCTACGCGCTGGCCGTGAGCCAGAGCGGACTGAAGGTTTGTGCCGGAGGCGAGGAGACAGGCCTCTGGTGCAGCGCCAGGCAAATCGGCAAATCAGCAAATCAGCAAATCACTGTCCTCAGTCTGGTCGTTGTACCGACGGGCGTCGTCTTTGCCGGGACCGCCGGACGAGGCGTATGGGTGAGCCACGACGGTCTGGCCTGGCAGCCAACGGCAGGGCAACCGGCCTCGGCCTACGTCACGGCCCTGGCAGTGGCGGGAGATGACTCGCTTTGCGCTTTGGCCGATGGGGCTCTGTACATCAGTGAGAACCAAGGGGAAACGTGGCGATCAGTGGGGCCGCCGGACTTCCAGGCCCTTTCCCTGGCTGTCGAGCCGGCTCCAGGGGGGCGCATCTACCTGGGCAGCAAGGGTGCCGGCCTGGCGGTGAGCGGCGATAGCGGCGTGAGTTGGATGCTGCTGGGGTCGGATTTTCGCCACGCCGATGTGATCTGCCTGGCCACCAGCCCCGACACGCCGGGCATGGCTTACCTGGGCACGCTGCGCAATGGCTTGCATAAGACGGAGGATGGCGGCCAAAGCTGGCGGCTGATCTCTCCGCCGGTGGGGAAAAGGGTGGTCAGTGCCCTGGCTCAGGACCCTCGTCAGCCGCAGACCCTGTATGCTGGCGGGCTGGACGGCGTATACAAGAGCACGGATGGGGGGCAGAGTTGGCGGCTGGTGAGTGAGGCGATGGGCACTCTCTTCGTCCAAGGGCTGGCGGTGGACCCGGAGCAGCCGGAAGTGGTCTACGCCGGGGCGCACACCGGCGTCTACCGCAGCAGCGATGGCGGCCAAAGTTGGCGATGGGCCACGGAAGCGTTGGGACGGATCAGTGTCTTCAACGTGACCGTAGATTCCCACGACCCCCAGCGGATCTACGCCGGAAGTTGGGGCAATAACGTGCTCAGGAGCAGCGATGGGGGCGCATCCTGGGCGCCGATCCACCACGGTTTGGAGACCCTGTCGGCTCACGCCTTCGCTGTGGATCCATCCGACCCGCAAGTGCTCTATGCGGGCATGGTGGAGGCGGTGTACAAGAGCAGCGACGGCGGAGAGACCTGGCGCAGGAGCGCATTGGGAAACCGGCCGATCAGCACCTTTGCCTTGGCTGTAGACCCGCAGGATCACCAGGTCGTGTATGCGGGAACGACGGATGGAGTGTACCGGAGCACGGATGGCGGGGAGACGTGGCACATCAGCACATCAGCACATCAGCAGATGACGGTCACTGCCTTGGCGATGGACCCGGTGAACGGCACCACGGTCTACGCTGGGACGGAGCACCACGGGGTGTATCGCAGCAGCGATGGGGGTGAGAGTTGGGAGCAGTGGGGGCTGCCGGGGATAAGCGTGTATGCCATTTTGGTGGATAGGGCGAGTGGGGTGATCTGGGCGGGGACGGAGGAGGGTGTTTTCGAGCAAGGGTTGGATTGAGGGAGAGCAGAGAGTTCACGGGGAGTGAGCGGAACTGAGGGGTGTCAGACGGACGTTTCTGAACTGCAGGCTCTCGAAGCGGACGGGTCCACTGTGGTAGACCGGTAAGCGGGGGCTGGACTGCACCTCGATCACGTTGAGGCCCTGTTGCAGGACGACGGGCGGCACGTTCAGTTCGCTCACCGTCCAGACGGAGGCGAAATCGGGCTTGCCCCGCAGGGGGATGCTCGGCGGATCCAGAAGGTGGCCGTTGATGCGCACCAGATTGCCATGTTCCTCGACCTGCATGATCTCCATGCTCAACCGCCAGGGGCCTGGGCCGGGGTCGTCCACGTAGAATTGGCCTGTCCAGCGACGGCAGGGCATTTGACGGCAAGAGGGGCGAGTCCAGTGGGGATAGAAGGTATCCACGTCTCCCAGGCGAACGGCGACGTCGGAGGCCAGGACTTCCGGAGCGGAGGGGCTGAGGGGCAGGGGAGCAGGGGAGCAGGGGAGTGGGCGAGCAGAGGAGCTCTTTTGCTCGGAAAAGAGGGTAGCCAGAGCATGATAAGCTGGCCGGGGAGTGTGATCGTCGTGCACGATGCTGTAGCCCCGCTTCTCGTCCTCGGGCGGCAGCCCAGCGCTGAGGTTCCAGACGGTCAGCAGCTCCAGCCACGGCCACTCTTGCCGGGCTTTCTCGAAGGCGCCTGTCAGGTAGCTGGCCTGCTGCTCCTGCGTTACGCGCAGCCACTGCTGTTCTGGCGCGACAGGCTCGCTGGTCCAGCCCATCTCAATGGCCCAGACCGGCGTATCAGCATCGTCTGCCTCCAGCATGATCTGCCGCAGATCGGCCAGGCGGGCGAAGTTGAGCCCCTCGTGAGTTCCTGGCAGGTCATCGGGCGGATAGGCGAAGCCATAGGGATGGGTACCCAGGGCATCAAAGTGCCCTTGTGCTCCGGCGCCGTACATCTCCCGCAGGAAGCGGCGGTCGTCCAGCGCCCGTTCGCTCACTTCATTGGTGGGGGCCAGACCGGCGCTGATGACCTGGGCCGACGGATCGGCGGCCTTGACCGCCTGGTAGGCGGCTTGCAGCAGGGCGACGTAGCTGCTTGGATCGGGCTGCCGTCCGGCCCATTCGATGGCCAGGTTGGGCTCGTTCCAGATGATGTAGGCGGGCAGGCGATCTCGATAGCGTGCGGCGACGCGGCCCACGAAATCGGCATAGGTCGCTGGCTCGACGGGAGGAACGTCAGGATCGCCGGAAAAAGCCCAATCGGGCGGGTGATCCAACCGCAAGGCCAGGTTCAGATGGTAGTAGTCGCAGGCCCGCACCAGCCAGTCTGGATACTCCCAGAAGTGCTCTCCGGGCGTGGGCTCGACCTCCCGCCATTCCAGGAGCTGGACGACCCAGGTGAAGCCCGCGTCGCGGGCCAGGCGCAGCGCAGTGTCATCGGCGCGGATGGTGTGGATGCCAGGGGTCGGGCCAGCGGGCGATAAACCCACGGAAGGCGGAGCGCCGACCAGAGCTGCCAGCATCAGCAGGAGTGAGAGGGCAAGCCATCGGTTTCGTTTCATCGTTCTTCCTCGGAAGAAGTATACACCAGAAGTCCTCTGCTGTCAACGGGGCTTTGGCCCAGGGCATAGGGAATACATCAAGTTATGGAGTGCAAATTGGGAATGAAACAATTGGTTATTCTCAGCGGCAAGGGGGG
>JACKQG010005023.1_pt1 | contig 14909 bp, 14 predicted proteins | sample 8237621 | NCBI WGS metagenome assembly JACKQG01 (sample SAMN15677084, study PRJNA649215) | marine metagenome | biome: marine; feature: Black Sea; material: saline water; isolation source: suspended particulate matter (SPM) from the Black Sea western gyre | collected 2013-06-09/2013-06-10 | depth... | reverse complement strand
TATCTTTAGCAAGCTAAAGAGTTCTCGTGCGACTTGCATGTGTTAAGCACGCCGCCAGCGTTCATTCTGAGCCAGGATCAAACTCTCCAATTAAATCGATCAAGTTGTCCAAAAGGACAACCTTTTGACTTGAGCCATAACTCGATAAGCTGTCACTATTTAGTTTTCAAAGATCAAGAATACCATCAAATTTTGACGGCATTTTCCTCCACAAAGGAAAACCACATTATACGTTTGTAATTTGTTTTGTCAACCCTTTTTTAATGTAGTCAGCAAATAAAATAGGGCAGGATGAGGTCGATAACAACTTGGAAAAAACAGCTGAAGACGACTAGTGATAATTGCACCGATCGATTAAGGCTGACACTTCTGTTTATAATAATTATAAAGCTTGTGTCAAGATAAAAACGCAATAAAGCCTTCCACGATGTTATTACGTGACTTCTCAATAACCTCGGGGAAAAGGGCTTCAGCGCGGCAGAGCCGCTTGATATAAAATCGCTTTAGCGATTTTATATATTGATAGCGCCTTTTTTGAAATATTCTGAAGCCCGACGATTTTCTAAACCTTAACTTATTGAGAAGTTACGTTATTCCACCCTAATTTTGTGATACCGCTTTTTCCCTGACCGCAGCAATATTTCCATATCTTTAATGTCATTTTCCGTAATGAATTGGTCAAAAGACGCGATGCGCTGGTCATTGACATAAGCGCCGCCCTGTTCGATAAGCCTTCTGGCAGCGCCTCGGGAACCGGCAAGCCCTGCTTGATGAAATATCTTGAAGGCCGGGACACCGGCTTTTAACTGATCCATCTTGATATAGGAATACGGCACTGAAGCTTCATCACTGTCCCATGCTTGCCGGGGTATTGTGCTTGAAGGCATAATTTCCTCTGGCACAACGCGGGCACCAAACATGCTGGCTGAAGCCTGATACGCCTGCATTGCCTCTTCCTTCCCATGGGCAAGCCTGGTGGTTTCAAATGCCAACACTTGCTTGGCGCTGTTCAATTCAGCACCACTTAACTTTTCAACCTTTCTGATTTCAGACATGGGTAAAAAAGTAAAAAGGGCCAAAAAGCGGGCAACATCTCTGTCGTCAGTATTTATCCAATATTGGTAGTACTCATAACAAGATGTCCTATCCGGGGCCAGCCATACCGCCCCCTGGGCTGTTTTGCCCATTTTTTCACCGCTGCTGGTAGTAACCAGGGGGAAGGTAATACCGAAAACCGTTTTTTGACGAACCCTTCGAACCAATTCGACTCCGGCAACGATATTGCCCCACTGGTCACTGCCTCCCATCTGGAGTCTGCACCCAAATTGATCATAAAGTTCCATAAAATCATATGCCTGTAAAAGCATATAATTGAATTCAATAAAATTGAGGCCCTCTTCAGATTCAAGGCGCATTTTATAGCTTTCGGCTTTTAGCATACGATTGACTGAAAAATGACGCCCAAAATCTCTAAGAAAAGGAATGTATTCCAGTTTGGTCAGCCATTCGGCGTTGTTTAACATCAGAGCGTTGCCGTCACTAAAGTCGAGAAAGCGAGACAGCTGTTTTTTAATCCCAAGAGCGTTAGCTTCCACCATCTGGGATGTCAGTAATTGCCGCATCTCAGTCTTTCCGCTGGGGTCACCCACAAGTCCTGTCCCACCTCCGATGAGCGCTATGGGACGGTGACCGCAATTTTGCATATGAGCAAGAGACATGATGGGAACCAGGCTGCCGACATGGAGGCTGGATGCTGTGGGGTCAAACCCGATATAACAGGTCACGTCCTCTGATTCGAGGTAATCACGCAGTTCATTCTCATGGGTGGTCTGTTCAATAAACCCCCGTTCTTGAAGAATATCAATTAGGTTCGTCATGTCAATTCTACCTCATAGTAACTGGCCAACTTACTTGTTGGCATACTCTACAGCCCTTGTTTCCCGAATAACCGTTACCTTGATCTGACCGGGAAATGTTAACGACTCTTCTATCTTCTTGGCGATATCTCTACTCAGCAACGTAGCTTCTTCATCGGAGATAATGCCACTCTCGACAATGACCCTAATCTCCCTCCCGGCCTGAATAGCGTAAGTATTTGCCACACCTCTAAATGAATTTGCTATTTTTTCAAGATCTTCCAGTCTTTTAATGTAGTTTTCAATCAGTTCCTTGCGTGCCCCGGGCCTGGCTCCTGAAAGCCCGTCAGCAGCTTGTATCAACAAAGCATACACAGAATTCGGAGGCACATCTTCATGATGGGCCGCAATAGCGTGTACAATCTTTGGAGTTTCACCATACTTTTTGGCAAGGTTAGAACCGATCACAGCGTGTTGACCTTCAACTTCGTGGTCTATGGCCTTGCCGATATCATGTAACAACCCCATCCTTCTGGCAAGTTTCGAATTAAGACCCAATTCGGAAGCAATAATACCAGCGAGAATCCCTACCTCAATAGAATGCTGCAGAACATTTTGGGCATAACTGGTACGATATTTTAACCGGCCGATATACTTAATCAGCTCACTGTGAATCCCGTGAAGACTCAAATCAAATGCAGCCTGTTCTCCAGCTTCTTTGATAGCTACATCTATTTCCTTGCCGACCTTTTTAACAACGTCTTCGATGCGTGCCGGATGGATGCGACCGTCCGTAATCAGCCGCATCAGCGAAAGTCTGGCAACTTCGCGCCGGACAGGGTTGAAGCCCGACAGAATAACCGCCTCAGGCGTATCATCGATGATAAGGTCAATGCCTGTTGCCGCCTCAAGAGCGCGTATATTGCGGCCCTCTCGACCGATAATACGCCCTTTCATCTCATCGCTGGGAAGTTGAACTACAGAGACCGTCCGTTCAGCAACAAAATCGGCCGCATACCTTTGGATGGCCGTGGCCATGATTTTTTTGGCTCTTTTCTCCGCCTCCTCTTTGTTTTCATTCTCTATCCTTTTGATAAGCTTGGCACCTTCATATCGAGCCTCGTTTTCCATGGCCCGAATTAATAACTCCTTGGCTTGTTCGGCAGTCAAACCGGATATTTTTTCAAGCTGACTTTTTTGTTCTTCAATGAGTTCGTTATATTTTTTCTCACTATGCTCTATCTCCTCTTCTTTTTTAGCAAGACTTTTTTCCTTGCGTGAAATTTCTAGATCTCTGCGTTCGAATTGTTCGGTTTTGCGGTCTATATTTTCTTCTTTTTGTATCAATCTTCTCTCGGTTTTCTTTAATTCAGATCGAGTCTCTTTGGTTTCGGCATCAAAGTCGCTTTTCATTCTGAAAAGCTTGTCTTTCACTTCGAGTTCAGCTTCTTTTCGCAGTGTCTCTGATTTTCGCTTAGCATCCTCTAATACGCGTGAACTTTCCTGTTCAGCAGCTTTGACTTTGTGGGCCAAAATTTTACCCTTGACCCAATACGCGATGACAAAACCCAGCCCAAAACCGATGACGGCTATTATTAATATATTGTATGTATCCATTTTCCTTCTCCCCGGAAACGTCTATGCTTAATGTTTTTAGTTTTACCTCATGCTAAGCAATGTCTTGTTTTCATTCACTCTTTTTCCGAATATTTAATCATGAATATCAAGCCTCATAATACTTTAGGCGCGTGTTTGATATACATCATGAAATGTTCGGTTTAATTAAAATTTCGAGGTTGATCCCAATGAGGTTTTAAGGAGGAAAAAGGTAAGGGTGCCCAAAAAATTGATTTAGCAATGGTTCGTTTTCAATGTTTCAATTTCAACATATATATGTTTTGGCATGCTAAACCAGATGGATTAGGCCTCATTATGTCTGCGTTTTTTTGAAAGGCTGGATTGAGCAGGACCCCCGCCATAATGCCGTGTTGGCAGGTCTTTGAACCATAAATAACTAGGTGGGCGCCTTTTGATTTCTTTAGGCTTTTCTGTGCAAGCAGAACATGCTCACCAAAATCAGGGAAAGCTCCCCTTCAATAAATGTTGGGTCAAAGAACATCTTCCAATCACAAACATGACAGGGGTCACACTCAGTTCAACTAAAACTCAAATACTTTCAAAATCGCACCTTATCCCGGGAGGATAACAGAAAGTATCTGCTTTTACCTAGAGCCCATGCAGTAAGGTAGGAGCTGGCAGCAATTCAACTAATCAGATTTCAGGCATCAACTTGTAAAAATCTTTAACCTCTTGCAGCAGCATCTAATTTATTGACAAGATTTGCGGATCGTTTAGAAATATCTCTCAACAAAACCGAATGTTTGTTTTTAAGCTCAATATTTTTATTAGCTATATTCAATGCTGCTAAAATCAAAGTGGCTAATTTCGTTACACTTGGTAATTTGCTCGAATGTTGAGTTTCAATCTTAGTGACTTCTTTGACCAAATAATCAGTAACCTCTTTAGCATCGGCAACGTCTGATTCGGTCTTAAACGTATACGGTTGTCCAAAAAGCTCTATTGTTACAAGTTGTTCCAATGATTAAGTATTCTACCTTTTCAATCCGTACTTTATGGCCTCTACTCAGTTTCTGTAAGACCCTCCAGCCTGGCCAAAAGGCTATCAACCTTTGACCTGATCAAGGCTTTTTCTTCCTGATAATCGTTTTCCGCCTCAACCTTACCTTGAAGCTCTTCCTCTAACCTCTCAATTTTAGTCTTGAATTCCAAGTTGGTCGCCTCAAGCGACTTGCAAACATCGATCAATTTCCCAACTTTTTGTTCTATTTCATCAAACTGTCTCAAAACTTTTTCGTGATCCAATCTTGCACCTCATGATAGCTTAGTTCAATATAATCTTTGATATAATCTAAAGTCAAGATATATTCCCCGCCCCGGATAAACCCCAAAAACGGGGCAACCCGTTCGTAGTGTAACAACGACCCATCTTCATTGAAACTAAAGCGGGGACCCAAAAAATATTTGCCACTAAGCCACCAAGGCACAAAGAAAATATTCAATTTTTTGTCTTCGTGCCTTCGTGTCTTTGTGGCAGAATGGATAAATTTCTGCCACAAAGACACCAATTTCGTAACTAAGACACTAACGATTACGCATTATTTGTTCAGCCCTAATCAAATCCTGGACAGTGTTTATCCCCGCAAATTCCTGATAATCGCTTCCCACAACCATCCCGACGATTTTACCTTCTTTACATCCCATCTCGACAATATCTGTTAAATAAAATTCACCTTGTACATTATCCGGCGTAATCTTTCCCAGCGATTCGGACAAAAACTCTTTTTTGACACAATAGATTCCGGTATTAATCGTTTTGATTTTTTTCTGCTGTTCTGTTGCATCTGCTTCTTCAACAATCCCGGTTACATGTCTATTTTCATCAATCAAAACCCTGCCATACCCAGCGGGGTTATCGATTTCAACTGCCAATAGGGTTAAATCCCGGTTGGCGTTAACGTGATCATCCAAAAATCTTAAAATCGTATCAGCAGTTAGCAACGGTACGTCACCACATAAAATAATTACCTGCCGGGCATGATCCGGAATATCAGACAACGCACACATAACCGCATGGCCTGTCCCTAACTGCTCTTGCTGAACTGTAAAAAGGACTTGGTGGGTTTCTGATACAATTTGACGAACTTTCTCCGCCTGGTGGCCGATAACTAAAACAATATCATTACCAACAACCTTTTGAGCTGTTTCAACAACATGCAACACCATGGGCTTGCCAAGGATTTCATGCAGCACTTTGGCCTTGTTTGATTTCATACGAGTGCCTAAACCTGCCGCAAGTATTATTATCGCTGGTTTTCCCGGAATGTGTGCCATCTTGCTCGTTAACCTATTTCCTAACCCGGACAAGCCGGAACCAAAAATATTTGCCACAAAGACACTAAGACACAAAGAATATATTTATTATTCTTTCTTCGTGCCTTGGTGCCTTAGTGGCAAAATGGGAAAAGTTTTGCCACAAAAAGCAAAAAAATTACAACTAAGGGACTAAAAACTGCATCAATGGTTAAAAAAAGTAATAGCACCGGTTTCAAAAAAAATAAGGGCAAACCATCTACTTGGTCCGCCCCTATAAAGCATCATGAATGATCATTTCCCATTTTCAGTGAGAAATGCCGTTGATCAAAATAAGATTCGTAAAAAAGTGACTACAATTATTTCGTACCAGCAAGATTGAGACGACTTATAGCTCTTTCCAAGGCTATTTGGGCCCTTAAAAAATCGATATCTTCAGCTTTTTCCTGGGCCAAACGATCCAGAGCGCGCTGCTGGGCGGCTTTGGCACGCTCCACGTCAATATCGCGCCGCCTTTCAGCCGACTCTGCCAGCACTGTCACCTTGTCAGGAAGCGCTTCCGCAAACCCGCCGCTTACAAAAACGAATCTTTCTTTTCCGTTTGCATCCGTATAGCGAACAGTACCCGTTTTAAGGGTGGTCAGAAAGGGGGTGTGGCCGATAAGCACGCCAAACTCCCCGATAACGCCGGGTGCCACTACAATTTCAACTTCTTCGTCAACCACATATTTTTCAGGGGTGACGACTTCTAATTTAATTTTTTCAGCCATAGTATAACCTTATTATCTTTTAAGAAGATTAAGCTGCAGCCATTACTCCGGCTTTCTCCAGCACCTCTTCAATGCCCCCGACCATATAAAACGCCTGCTCCGGGATATCGTCGTGTTTGCCGTCACAAATCTCTTTGAAGGCGCGGACAGTATCTTCAATTTTAACGTAGCTGCCGCTTTTGCCCGTAAAAGCTTCGGCAACATGGAAGGGCTGGGACAGAAAACGCTGAATTCTGCGTGCGCGTCCCACGGTTACCTTATCTTCGTCCGCCAATTCTTCCATACCCAAAATAGCTATAATATCCTGGAGTTCCTTGTATTTTTGCAGGATCATTTGCACCTGGCGCGCGACCAGATAGTGTTCATCCCCTATATAAGCTGCATCAAGAATGCGGGAAGTTGAATCCAGAGGGTCCACCGCCGGGTAAATGCCTAATTCAACGATCTGGCGTGACAGAACAACGGTACCGTCAAGGTGAGCAAAGGTTGTTGCCGGAGCCGGGTCGGTCAAGTCGTCGGCCGGTACGTATACGCACTGAACCGCCGTAATCGAGCCTTTGTCCGTTGATGTAATCCGTTCCTGGAGGGTACCCAGGTCAACAGCCAGGGTCGGCTGGTAACCGACCGCAGACGGCATGCGGCCCAGCAGAGCGGAAACTTCCGATCCGGCCTGGGTAAAACGGAAGATGTTATCAATAAAAATCAGAACGTCCTGTCCTTCCACATCCCTAAAATATTCAGCGGCCGTGAGGGCGGAAAGCGCCACACGCGCACGGGCGCCGGGAGGCTCCGTCATCTGACCGTAAATCAAAGCTGCCTTGGGCAGAACTCCGGAATCCTTCATCTCGTGGTAGAGGTCGTTACCTTCACGGGTGCGTTCCCCCACACCGGCGAATACGGAGATACCACCGTGCTGCATGGCGATGTTATGCACCATTTCCATCATGATAACGGTTTTGCCGACGCCGGCGCCGCCAAACATGCCCATTTTGCCACCCCGGGGAAAAGGTACCAGCAGATCGATAACCTTGACACCGGTTTCAAGCACACGTACGGTAACGTCCTGCTCGGTAAATTTCGGTGCTTGACGGTGGATCGGCATCATTTTTTCCTGGCTTACCGGACCGAGACCGTCCACCGGTCTGCCGACGACGTTGAGAACGCGGCCTAGGCCGGCTTCGCCCACCGGCATCATGATCGGCTTACCCGTGTCTGTTACTTCCTGTCCCCGAACCAATCCGTCGGTTACATCCATGGCGATGGTACGAACCACATTGTCACCCAAATGCTGAGCAACCTCGATAACAAGATTGCCCGGCTCATCGTTGATGGCGGGGTTGCTGATCGTCAATGCCGTATAAATAGTCGGCAGATTGCCCTGTTCAAACTCCACATCGACAACAGGCCCCATAACCTGCGTGATCTTACCTATATTTTCTCCCATCTAAAGACCTCCTATATAAATGCGGTATTTTATTTTAATTTAACCTTTGAGAGCCTCGGCACCACCGACGATATCCATAAGTTCGGCGGTAATGGCCGCCTGTCGAGCCTTATTGTACACCAGTGTCAGGTTTCCGATTATATCTTTGCAGGCCTTGGTGGCGTTATTCATTGCCGCCATGCGTGCCGCGTGCTCACTGGTCGATGTCTCCAGCAAAGCACTGTAAAGCTGGACATAAACGTTCCTTGGAAGCAAATCGCCCAGCAGCTCAGGGGCAGACGGCTCACAAATATGCTCCGCCAAATATGGTTTTTCCTCTTGTTCAGATTCAGCCTCTGTCGATGCAATGGGCATGATCGGGAGCATCTGACTTAATACCGGAGTCTGTCTTGCCATGCTGACAAATTCAGCATATACAATATGGACCTCATCATAGGTATTGTTGAGAAAACCCTCAATCAGCGCTTGCCCGGCGGTTGAAGCTATGTTGAACCCGAAACTGCCTCCAACGACTCCCAGATGCTCGCTTTGGAATTCAAGCCCTTGTTTACGGCGCCAGTCGCGGCCCTTCTTACCAAAATTCGTAACCGAAACATCGATGTGTTGCTCATTTTTTGCTTTAATGAACTGCCTGGCTCTGGCAATAAGGTTTGTATTGAAACCACCGCACAAACCGCGGTCAGAAGTACACAAAACCAGATGTACCTTTTTGACCTCCTCGCGCGCCTCCAGCAAAGGGTTGGTCTCCTCGCCGGCTTTTTCCGCCAGGCTTTCCAAAACTTCGGCAAACTTGCCCGCATATGGGCGAAAACCTTCCATCCTTGACTGGGCTCCTCGCAGCTTGGAAGCTGCGACCATATTCATGGCCTTGGTAATCTGCTGGGTCTTTTTAACCCCTACTATCTTTAGTTTTATATCCTTTAAAGTCGCCATATACTTAAAACCTTATATTTAAAGTTATTTATTGATTGGCTGTCTGTAATTCAACCATTAACCCATCAATCAACAAATGACGATTTAATGCCTAAATGGTGTCTTTGAATTCCGCGTCGTAAGCTTCCAGGGCCTCGGTCATCTGCTTTTCGATTTCCTCGGTAAATTCCTGCTTCTCCTTAAGGCCGTCAAAAATCTGCGGATATCTGTCTTCCAGAAACGGGTACAGCCCGGCCTCATATTTGGCCAGTACATCCACCGGGTATTTGTCTAGAAAACCTTTGGTTCCGGCAAACAGAATGGATACCTGCTTTTCCATGCTCAGCGGTTGATACTGGGGCTGCTTTAGAATTTCGACCAGTCGCGCGCCGCGGGTCAATTGCTGCTGGGTGGATTTATCCAGGTCACTGCCAAAGGCGGCAAAGGCTTCAAGCTCGCGATATTGGGCCATATCGAGGCGCAGAGTACCGGCCACCTGCTTCATGGCCTTGACCTGGGCGGCGCCCCCGACGCGGGAGACCGACAGTCCCACATTGATCGCCGGACGAACACCGGCAAAGAAAAGAGCGGGCTCAAGATAAATCTGGCCGTCGGTAATCGAAATAACATTGGTCGGAATATAGGCGGACACGTCGCCGGCCTGGGTTTCAATAATCGGCAGGGCCGTCAAAGAGCCGGCGCCAAGTTCATCGTTCAGTTTGGAAGAACGTTCAAGCAGGCGCGAATGGTTGTAAAAAATGTCGCCCGGATAGGCTTCACGACCGGGCGGACGTCTCAAGAGGAGGGAAACCTGCCGGTAGGCCGCCGCCTGTTTGGAAAGGTCGTCATAGATAATCAGCGCGTGCATTTTGTTGTCCCGGAAATATTCGCCCATGGCACATCCGGCGTAGGGGGCAACATACTGCAATGTGGCCGGATCACTGGCACATGCGGCTATGATGGTCGTATATTCCATGGCACCTTCTTTTTCCAGAATTGCATGGACCTGGGCAACCGTAGACTTTTTCTGGCCGGTGGCCACGTAAATGCAGTAAATGTCCGTCTCCTTCTGGGCTAAAATGGCATCAACGGCCACCGCGGTTTTACCGATCTGACGGTCACCGATGATCAGCTCGCGCTGTCCCCGTCCCACCGGCGTCATGGAGTCAATGGCCTTTAAACCGGTATAACAAGGTTCGTGTACACTTTTGCGGTCAATAACACCGGGTGCAACCATTTCGACCCTGCTGAATTCTGTGGCCTCGACGGGCCCTTTGCCGTCCAGCGGTTCACCCATTGCCGAAAGAACGCGGCCCAGCACAGCCTTCCCTACCGGAACCTGAGCGATATTGCGCGTGCGTTTAACAATATCTCCCTCTTTGATGTGAATGTCCTCGCCCATGATGGCAATACCGACATTATCCTCTTCGAGGTTCAATACGAGCCCCAGAATGCCGCCTGTAAATTCAACCAGCTCCAGGGCCATGACCTTTTCCAGGCCATATACTCTGGCAATACCATCACCCACCGACAAGACCGTCCCGGTTTCGCTCAACTCGACTTTCTTGTCGTAATCCGTAATCTGCTCTTTGATAATTTGACTTATTTCTTCAGCTTTTAGTTCCATTATACACTCTCACCCCTTTTTAATGATTCCCTCATATTGAGTAATTGTGTTTTGATACTACCGTCCAAAACCAAATCCCCTATTCTGGTAACGATCCCCCCGATAAGGCCGGAGTCCTGCTCTACATCCAGGATAATATCTTTACCTGTCTTTTTAGACAGAGTTGCACGAATCTTTTCAACGATCTCGGATGAAAGTTCCGTAGCCGAAACCAGACTGGCACGCAGTACGCCTTTTAGTTCATCCGCCAGTTTTTGATAAAAATCATTGATATTGCTCAAAGATCCAAAGCGCCCCTTGTCAAACAGCAAAAGGAGAAAAGAGCCCATAACTTTTGAAACATTGACCTTATCAATAACCGTATGCAGCACTTTTTTGCGTTCTGAAGCGCCGTACAAAGGATTGCAAATTGCCTGTTCAAGGTCCTTTTCTCTGGCCATCAGGCTTGTAAATCCGTCCAGTTCTTCTCTATAGGCTTCCGCCTGACCATCTTCTTTGCCGATAATTAAAAGTGCTTTAGCATAACGCCGTGCAACCTTTAGATTCTTCACTATGCCACCACCTTCTCTAAATATTCTTCTACCAGTTTTTCATGATCTTGGGCTGAAATTTTACTTTTGATAAGCGCTTCAGCCTTTGCAAGTGCCTTTACGAGTATCTCTTCTTTCAATTTTAATTTGGTCTGCTTGAACTCATGTTCAATATTGCGGCGGGCCTGCTCTTCTAGTTTTTCAGCAGCAGCCTGCGCCTCTACGAGAATCCTCTCCTTGGCTTCATTGCCCTGCCGGATATACTCGTCAATCAGCTTATCGGCCTCGGCCTCCAGCGTTGCAAACTTTTCATTATAGGCAGCCAGTTGCTTCTCGGCTTCCTTTTTTTTGGCTTCCAATTCCACCAGATGCTCTTCGATCCCTTTAATGCGAGCGTTCAGCGCCTTGGATACCGGTTTGCGCATAACCAAGAAAAGAGCAACGGCCAAAACAGTAAAATTCATCACGCGGTACGTGTCGGTCGCTACCCATCCTTTGGTTCCGCCTGCTTCGCCTGACGATGCCAAAACAATACCGACAACGCAGAAAAGAGCAAGGGTCGTAATGCCTATCACCATCGATCCTTTTGTAACGATCCGACGCTTGCGGTTTATTCCAGGCCATTTTGCCGTTATCAAGTTCATCAAATAGCCCTCCCTATAATTTTTTCGCCAATCGCTTCTGCAAACGCATCAATCTCTTGCTGCAGGGAGGCCCTGACGGCTTCAGCATCTTTTGCAATTTTTTTACGTACCTCCGCAAGGTCAGCCTGTGCTTTCTTATTTATTTTTTCGATAACCTCTTTTTCCTGGTCAGCCGCCGCTTGCATCAAGGCCTCTTTCTCCTTCATTCCTCTGGCTCTGGCGTCTTTAATGCCTGTAGAAAATTCACTATCTTTTTCATCGGCATCACTGCTTAAAGTTTCGATATTTTGCTCCAGGTTGCTAAGCTTTTCCTTTCTTTGAATCAGTATGTTACGGATAGGCCGATACAAAAGAACATTTAAAATCCAAATTAAAAAGAGAAAATTGACGATCTGAATGAATAAGGACTCATCGGGCATCACGGTTATGCCGCCGCCCGCCCCCAAAGCGCTTCCGGCAAAAAATAAAGAAAAAAGCACCCAGAAATGTACTGCAACCGAAAAGCGTTTCCGGTTTGAACCAAAAAATTTCATTTATGGATCCTCCATCGCAAAAAACAGGTGGGTTGATATAATCAAATATCTTTTAGCTGTTAGGTCCAGCTCTCTTTAACAAGGGCGGTCTATACCATCCACCATAATCAATTGTCAAAGGTTTTTTACAATTTTTATTTTGCTTGACCTTCTTTTTGAACCGGGGGCTTTGCAATAGAATCAGCTTCTATTTGACCTTCTTGCGGAATTGGGCTTTTCTGAATAGAATCAGCTTCTGTTTTACCTTCTTTTTGATGCGGGGCTATGTGCATAGAATCGGTTTTTTTTTGACCTTCTTTTTGAATCGGAAACTTCTGAACAGAATCGGTTGTAGATACCGGCTTTTTTGATGAAATTTCTTGCGCTTTCATGGAACAATTCCCATTGAACATCACGCCTGATTCTATCAAAATCGTGGGGGCCTGTATATCACCTACAACACAGGCCGGAGGGTAAACCTCGATTCTTTTTCTAGCATTGATGGTGCCGTTGACCGTCCCCATTATAACTGCAATGTCGACATTTATCCGGGCATTGATCACAGCCGTTTCACCGATAATTACAGTGCCGGCCTTACTGAAAATCTTGCCTTTAACACTTCCATCCAGTCTTATGGCATTTTGGAATTCGATAGTGCCTTCAATAATTCCATCTGATCCCAAATAAGTTGAAATCAAATCTGTCTTTTTTGATTTTCTCATAAAGCCTCCTGATGTTGCGCCCTTTTAGTGCTTTATGTATTGATAAATTTACAAAAAGTCAAATGTTTTGCCTTATTGCATGAAACGTCGCATGCTGACGTTCATTAAAAGGCCCATACAAATCATCGTGGTGATAATCGACGAGCCTCCATAGCTGATAAACGGCAATGGAACACCGACAACCGGCATCAGCCCCATCGCCATTCCAATATTTATAAAGACCTGCCAGAATATCATAGCGGTAACGCCGACGGCAAGGATCGTTCCAAAAGGGTCTCTGCACCGATGGGCGACATTCAAGGCCCAGATAATAAGCATCAAAAAAATAACCAGCAAAACCACACAGCCAGCCAGCCCCCATTCCTCAGCCAGAACCGAAAATATGAAATCGGTATGCTGTTCCGGCAAAAAAGAGAGCGCGTTCTGGGTTCCTTTCAAAAATCCTTTGCCGGTAAACATGCCGGAACCGATGGCAATTTTGGATTGAATAATATGATAGCCTGCGCCCAGAGGGTCGAGGTCCGGATTCAAAAAAGTCAATATACGCTTTTTCTGGTATCCTTTCATGAAAAACCATACCAGAGGAACGGTTAGCATGCATGAAACAATGAAATATAAAAGCGAGCGCCTTTCAATTTTTACGAAAACAGTCATTGAACCGGCAATCAAGGCTATCAGCATGGCGGTTCCCAGATCAGGCTGCTTTACAATTAAAAGGAAAGGTATAATCGTCAGCATAAAAGGGGTAAAAAGATCGCGCAAGGTAAGACCTGCTGGAGTTGCAACTCTTGAATAATAGCGAGCCAGAACGATGATCACTGCAATTTTGACCAACTCCGACGGCTGAGAAGATACAGGACCCAACATGAGCCAGCGCTTTGCACCTCCGACATATTTCCCGTACAATAAAACACAAACCAGAAGGATAATACCTATTATGTAAATTGCGTGAGCCCATCGATCCAGCAATTTGTAATTCAGCGAAAATGAAACAATCATTATGGCGAATCCAATACCAAACCAGATCAACTGTTTGATATGCAGAAGCTTGTGCGGCGTGGGAGATCCCGACATAACAGCACTATACAGCATCAAAAGCCCCAGGGATCCAAGTAGAACAGTAAGCCCCAATAAACCCCAGTCAAAATATTGTGCGTACCGCCGGTCGAACATAGTCGCTTAGCTCCTCTTACTGGATGCTGGATGCCCCGCTTTCAGCTGGATTTCCGCTGCGCTCCAACTGGCTTTGGTTGCTGGTTACTGACTACTGATCACTGACACTGATCCCATAAGCGCTAAGTTGTTTTGTCAACATTCACAGGTTACATTTATGCCGTACGGAGTTGTTTTGGAAGATGAACGTCGAACAAAATAAACATCGAACATCGAACGCCCAACGTTGAACATCGAATACTGTTGTCGCTCCGCTCTGCAATTTAATTGCATTCTTTTTTTTTATTCATCATTCGATGTTGGACGTTGTCGAGTAGACCGGGGCCTTCCATGGCTATAGGCTGAAGTTTGTCTTCTCTGTTTGCCGCCTGGTTTCCCGGCGGTGCCACAATATCTCAGCCATACCTTCGGTTGTTCCCCGATCCCTCCGCGGAACCGGACAAGCGGATTTCCCATACATCCGGCTCTTCGGTCAATTATTCAGATGGCCTCAAACCTACGAAACGGATTCAGGTCTTTGCGGATATTCGGCTGCGGCCACCCTACCCACTTAAGTGCCTGGCGGTAACCTTCCCATGCGTACGCACTTCGTTGACTCTTCCGATTAATCCACTTGAAAAGAATACGAGTTGCGTAGTGGTGATAGGATGAACATTTTGCCGAATTATCCGTTATGGCGTAATAGCTCAGATGCCCGCCGACACGTATTCTGGCCTTGCGGAGCATCTCCCCTTTCCTCAGAACATTCCTGCTCTTGCGCGCCCATTCCATAAACTCGCGTAGGCTTTGTGCGAATTTCTTGCAGCTGGTACGTCGCTTTACCTTGAA
>JACKQG010005022.1_pt1 | contig 14910 bp, 15 predicted proteins | sample 8237621 | NCBI WGS metagenome assembly JACKQG01 (sample SAMN15677084, study PRJNA649215) | marine metagenome | biome: marine; feature: Black Sea; material: saline water; isolation source: suspended particulate matter (SPM) from the Black Sea western gyre | collected 2013-06-09/2013-06-10 | depth... | reverse complement strand
TTGAACTGCACCTGTTTATGGTGCAAATAGCAATATAGTCATAATATTGCGCCATGAGCAATAATTCCTTGAGAAAATCAATACACCACAAATTACATTGAAATTTAAGAGATGTGCTTATTAGCGCAAGAAAGGATTTAAATTTATCTCAAAGAGATTTAGCCGAAAAGCTTGGTGTTACCCACTCTATTATTGGAAAAATTGAAACTGGTGATAGAAGATTAGATGTAATTGAATTTTATGAGTACACAAAGGCACTTGGGCTTGTTCCTAGTGAAACCCTATTCCTGCTTTTCCATGAGCATAACAAACACGGGGGGGTAATCCAAACGCCTGAATTATAAGTGTATTGACAACAATAGTTACAGTGCTACTATAACAATTTTACATCGCCGTTTGCCTTAACCAATCTTATCTCAATAGGTCGGGCAATGATAAAAAGGGCTCAAGGAAACAAAGATCTAACGGATGCTATTGATGAGATCATTAAAGGAAGGGTAAAAACTACGATCAAGGTTGTCAGAAATGCAAACGATGTTCTTATCGGCCAATATGACACGAGCTCAATTGATATCGGAGACATTGAAAAATTCCCTGAAGAACCGGGGCCGGGCTTTTCTGAGGCCGAAGCATTGCTCCATGAGGTATACGAATTTTGGTTTAAAAAGAAGCATAACTTACCTAACACAATTGTCGACAATTCAGCTGGCTATAATCTCGCGCACGGATTGGCAATAAAAAAAGACGAATTGTTCGACGGATGGAGGCGTGGTATGTATGAGCGCGTAGATGGCGGACTCAATGTAATTGAGGTTGTAGAGTGGTTAAAGGGGGATCAACAAGCCATTGAGACAATCAGGCATCAGAATTTAAATATAGTAGAAGTCAAGGTGAAGGTCTCTGACCCGAAATAATATTCCAAAAAAAGAATTATGAAATTTTCCAAGATAACTTATATTGTTCTATCTGTATTTACAATTTCAAATAATGGGCTTGCATCTGGTTCATCGATCGGATTGGATGATATAAATAGCCACGTGAACTTTTCATTAAATGGGACTTTTTTTGGGTTGTATATTGAAAACCTTGATAAGTCCTCAATAAAGCCAAAGCACCTTTTTGCGCTACAGGCTCAAAAAAATGACCGGCAATTCCAGAGGAAAATGGTTGGGCGTCTGGACGACGAAAAGCAAGTTTTGGCAGCGTATGTTATTTTAAATTCTTTATATCCAGAAAAGGGAATTTATATCTCATCAAGGCCGTTCCCAGTTGGCAGCCCTGAAATAGGCATTCCTATAAGCATTGACTCGAGGGGTAAACTTTTGCCATTAAACATTTCCAAAGAAGAATTTGGTCGAATTGTGAAAAAACATTGGGAAATGCAGTTACATATTAAATCAAAAAAATGAAATTGAAGGCTGTAAAGGGGTCAGTTCTCACTATTGACAAGTGACCCTATGGAGTGCGCCGGCAGAGCGTAGCGGCGACGGCGCTTTTTCGGGATAGCTGAGAACGTTTCCAAAGCGGTGTCGCGCTTCGCTTGCCCCCGCACTCCAAAACCACGCCGGAGGCGTGGCAGCCATTAGCCGGTGGTCGAGCGCAGCGACACCACCGGAAACGCCCCGAACAAACACCGCATCCCGGAGGGATGCCAGAATCCGACCGTTCGTCGCGCATTCATTCTCACGCAGAGCCGCGGAGACGCGGAGAAACCAAGCTTTAAAAACCTCTGCGTCTCCGCGGCTCCGCGTGAGAATCTGGTTTTGAAACAACCCAAGGCTTGATGAGAGGCATTCGGTTCTATTATAATTCTGACGTTGATGGAAAATGGTAATGGACTACGCCTTTACCGAGTATTATGAAACGAAGGTGCTGGCACGGCGTCCATACCTCACCAAAGAGATGTACGTGCAGGTCGTCGAAAACCCAATCCGCAAGAAAGTGCAGGATGACGGTAACGTGTTAGATTTTGGGCTGCGGCACTGAAGCTGGATGTTCGCTACTTGCGAGTGGTAGCGCTCGCCGGTGAAACAACGATCCACAACGCATTTCCTGACAGGAGATTTAAGCTATGAAAATTGAATATTTCCCAGATACAGACAGCCTCTACATCGAGCTGGCCGACCGTCCCGGCGCGGACACCCGCGAGATTGTGGAAGGCATTGTGTTGGACATCGACGAAAACGGCAAAGCCGTCGGCCTCGACATCGATCAAGCCTCTAAACATCTCGACCTCGCCAAACTGGACGTGGATAAGGTGCCAATTTCAACGGTGGAGCCGACATCCGGTTAGCGCATGAAAAAGAGTGAAGAAAAAGAGATTTTGAAGGCGCTGGAGAGCGGCGAGATGAAATTGGAGAAGCCTTCCAAAAAACTCCAGTCCAGCTTGGCCCGCGCAGCGGAGAACACGTTCAAGAAAGACAAGCGCATCAACATCCGCCTCAGCAGCCACGACCTGCTCGGCATCCAACGCAAGGCCCTCAAAAAAGGCGTGCCCTATCAGGCAATGATTTCAGGATTGATCCATCAATACGTGGAAGGTGATTTGGTGGAGAAATAGCTCTGCTCACGCGGGGCCGCGGAGACGCGGAGAAACCATTATAAAAAAACCTTCGCGTCTCTGCGCGAGAACTTGGGTTCGGCGCAAGGCGCGGTTGCTTTTACTTGTGCGGACTGAATTGGCGAGGGTAGGTTTGCGGATGATTCGTGTTTGCACTTTTCTTTTCCTAATCGCATCGAGCCAATTTCTATCGTCTGCGGGGCCACTTCCATTGCCAAAGGACATGCCGTGGGATTTGGTGGCTTTAAAAAAAGTGCCGGCGTTCAAGTGGGTGAACCAAAGTGGCGGGGTGCATTCGCTGACGTATGCCGGTGGGAAATATCGGGGCAAGCCGACGAGCGTGTTCGCGTATTTCGCCTCGCCGGCAACTCTCGGGAAAAAGACGAGCGGCAAGGTGCCGGGGATTGTGTTGGTGCATGGTGGCGGTGGCGCGGCGTTTTCGAAATGGGCCGAGCTGTGGGCCAGGCGTGGGTATGCGGCCATCGCGATGGATCTGGCCGGGTGCGGCGAAGGGCGCAAGCGGTTGCCGGATGGCGGGCCGAACCAAGGTTCTCGGGAGAAATTCTCGGCGATTGATGAGCCGCTGGAGAATCAATGGTCGTACCATGCGGTGGCCAACGTCGTGCGGGGGCACTCGTTGCTGCGCAGTTTGCCGGAGGTGGACCCCAAACGCATCGGCCTGACCGGCATCAGCTGGGGCGGTTACCTCACCTGCATCGTGGCCGGCGTGGATGACCGATTCAAAATGGCCATGCCCGTGTACGGCTGCGGATTCCTGCGGGAGAACAGTGTCTGGAAGACCTCGGAGTTTGGTAAAATGACGCCGGCGCAATCGGACAAATGGCATCGGCTCTGGGATCCCTCTCGCTATATCGGCTCGGCGAAAATGCCGATCCTGTTTCTCAACGGCACCAATGATTTTGCCTACCCTATGGACAGCTACGCCAAAACCTGCGCGCTGGTGCAGGGCGAGAAAAACTACAGCATCCAACTTCGCATGCGGCACGGGCACATCTTCACTTTCCCGGAATTTTACGGCTTCGTGGATCAACACCTGCGCGGCGGCACGCCCATGCCCGTGGTGACCCGGCCGAACGTGAAGGGCGGTCAGCTCCGTGCCATTGTGCAGTCGAAGACCAAGCTCATCTCCGCCAACCTGCACTACACCACCGGCCCGCATCCCCAAAACAATTCGCGCGCCTGGAAAACCGTGCCGTTAAAAATCGACGGTCAAAAAATCCACGGCGCCGCGCCTCCCACGGAAGCCACCGTCTGGTACATCGACGTCCGCGACGAACGGAAGTACCTCGTCAGCAGCGAAGTGATGGGGGTGAAGTAGGATGTGGCTGATTTCCATTTGCGGTTGAATTGGGCGGGTGAGGGCGTAGGGTCGGGGCATGCAGTTTTCCCATGATGTTTCGCGCCGCCGTTTTCTGACGCAAACCAGCTTGGCCGCAGGCGCTTTGGCCGTCGGCCAGACGATGGCCAAGGTTGTGCCGCCGCTGAGAATTTCCCTCGCGCAATGGACGATCAATCCGGAGTTACGCTCGGGCAAGATCGACAATCTGGACTTTGCCAAGGTGGCCGCAGAGCACGGTATCCACGCGGTGGAATACGTGAATCAGTTCTTCATGGATAAGGCGAAGGACGCGAACTATCTCGGCGAAATGAAAAAGCGCGCGGCCGATCAGGGCGTAACGAGCCTGCTGATCATGTGCGATCGCGAGGGCAATATTGGCGACCCTGATGCGGCCAAGCGCAAGCAAACGGTGGACAATCATCGCAAGTGGCTCGATGCGGCGAAGTTTCTCGGCTGCCATTCTATCCGTGTGAATGCCGGCAGCAGTGGCACGTGGAAGGAACAAGTGAAGCTGGCTGCTGACGGCCTCAATCGGCTCACGGCGATCGGGGCGAAGATGGGGTTGAATGTGATCGTGGAAAACCACGGCGGCCTCTCGAGTAACGCCGACTGGTTGGTGGAGGTGATTAAGAAGGTCGACGACAAACGCTGCGGCACCTTGCCGGACTTTGGTAATTTCCGCATCAAGCCGGGTGAGAGCTATGATTCTTATCGCGGGACGCAGAAACTGCTGCCCTTTGCCAAGGGCGTGTCGGTGAAAGACCGTGTGTGGGACGATCAGGGCAAGCAATCCGCGCTCGACTATGACCGCATGCTCAAGCTCGTGCACGCCTCCGGCTTCCGCGGCTACTGCGGCATCGAGTTCGGCGGCTACGCCAACCTCACCGCCAATCGCAAGAAACTTCAGGCGGCAATCAACAAACTGTAAATGAAAATGCGTATTCTTCTTTTAACGCTAATTAGCGTGTGGTCGCTGCAAGCGGCTGGGCCCAATTATGTGCTGATCTTTTGTGATGATCTTGGGTATGGCGATTTGGGGTGTTATGGCTCGAAGAAAAATCGCACGCCGAGGATCGATGCGATGGCGAAGGAGGGGATGCGGTTCACGAGTTTTCTTTCGTCCAGTCCGGTGTGCACGCCATCGCGAGCGAGTCTGTTGACGGGCTGCTATGCTCGGCGCGTGGGGATGCATGAGGATTTCACTGGGCACTGGGTGCTCATTCCGCGGAGTCGCCGTGGGATGCATGCCGATGAATGGACTTTGCCCGAAATGCTCAAGGCCAAGGGCTACGCGACGGCGTGTATTGGCAAATGGCATTTGGGCGATCAGCCGCCGCATCTGCCAACGGCGCACGGGTTTGATGAGTACTATGGCATTCCGTACTCGAACGACATGGCCAGCGCGCGCCGGGGCGATCCGCCGTTGCCGCTGGTTCAGGGTGCGAAGGTGATTGAGGCGCCGGCCGATCAATCCACGCTCACGCAACGGTACACGCGCGAGGCGGTGAGTTTTATTGAGCGCAATCAATCGAAGCCGTTCTTTCTGTATCTGCCGCACACCTTTCCGCATCTGCCGCTTTTTGCTTCGAAGGACTTTCACGGCAAGAGTGCCAATGGGCGGTACGGTGATTCGGTGGAGGAGATCGATTGGTCCACCGGTAAGATTCTAGACGCGCTCAAGCAACATGGGTTGGAGAAAAACACGCTGGTGATTTTCACTTCGGACAATGGATCCAACGGCCGCAACGGCGGTTCCAATGCGCCGTTGTCCGGCGCCAAGGGCGGTACGATGGAGGGCGGCATGCGGGTGCCAATGATCGCCCGTTGGCCCGGTCGCATTCCTGCCGGTGGCACGTGTGATGAACTTTCCAGTACGATGGATTTCTTGCCGACCTTCGCGGCTCTGAGCGGAGGGCGATTGTCGAAAAATAAAATCGACGGACACGACATCACGTCGCTGCTCACCGGCGTGAAAGGCGCGTCGTCGCCTTACGATGCGTTTTATTATTACCGGCGTCGCCAGTTGCAGGCGGTGCGTTGGGGCGATTGGAAATGGCATCTGCCGCTGGCCAATACCTTTCCCGCTTGGACTACGCCGAACAACAAGGGCCGCGGTCGGTCGGGGAAGTTGGTGAATTTGAAAACGGATTTGGCGGAGAAGGTGGATGTGAGTGCCGCCAATCAAAAGGTGATGGCCAAGATGCGCGAACTGGTCGCTCAGGCGGAGGCGACCTTGGGGAATGAGGATCGTCAGGGCAATGAGCAGCGACCGGCCACGACGCTGGAGGGTTCGAAGCCGATGGTGTTGGGGAAATGATACTCTTCGCACCTCCGCGTGAGGATTAAACCCGTTGGCCGCTTAATTTGGGGTGCGTTTGGCGGTTCAATTCCTGCACCCGATTTGATGCGCGCGCTTTCTACTCTTTCACTAAATGCGGTCGGAGGAGTTTGGTCCAGCGGGCGTAGCCGGCTTCGTTGAGGTGGAGTCGGTCGTTGACGAAGAGGGTTTCGTCGGGTTGACCGGCTTCGTTGAGGAGGGAGTCAAACATGGCTTCGACCAGCACGAGGCGGGCGTCCTTGGCGGCTTCGGCGGCGAGGAGTTTGTTCAGGGCGCGTTCGGTCTCGAGGATCTCCAGCCGTTTCGGGCTGGGTTTCACCGGGATGAGCACAATTTTGCATTCCGGCACGCGCTTGAAGATGCGGGTTTTGAATTCCGAAAAATCCTTCATGATCTGGGCGGACGATTTCTTATTCCACAGATCATTGCTCCCATTGAAGACGACTAGGACGGAGGGTTCGTAGCGGAGGACGGTTTCCTCAAGGTAATGGTTGCTGTCCGAGAAATGAGAGCCGCCGAAGCCGCGGTTGAGGGGCTTGAGCTTGGGGAAAGACTTGGCGAGATCCCAGCGGCGGATGCTGGAGCTGCCGGTGAACACAATGCCGCCCTTGGCCGGCGGTTTGGCCTGGTCGGCTTCGGTGAACTTGGCAATCGCCTCGGCAAACCGTTTAGGGTCGGGGTCAGGTGTTTCGCTTTTGGGCAGAAACAACGCGAATAGAAAACACATGGCCAAGCGCATGCCGCGATGGTTCAATGGGGGCGGGCAAAAGCAAAGCGGAATCATGAAAAAAACTCCTGTTTCTCACGCCGGCCTCCGCCAAGCTCACCGTCATCTGGCAAGACGAAACCGGCAGAGTGCTGCTTACTACAATCAAATAAGCCCCGAATATTTCCGCAAAAAATACTTCCCAACGGGGTGGCGGTCGCTATGCTTTCAGCCATGCAAACTCCCCATCTTTCGCGGCGTCGTTTTTTGAAATCCACCGCTGTAGCCAGTGCCCCCTTCATCCTGCCCTCAGGCATTTTATCAGCCGAGGTCAAACCCAATGACAAGATCTCCGTGGGCTTCATCGGGATGGGTAAACAGAATGGCGGTTTGATGAACCGGTTCATGGGGGCCAAGGAAGCGATCTGCGTGGCGGTTTCCGATTGCGACACTTCCCGCCGTGAATCTGCACGGGATAAGGCCAATGCCCGCCAGAAGAACAAGGACTGCAAAGACTACGCTGATTTCCGGGAGTTGATCGCCCGCAAGGATATTGATGCCGTGTGCATAGCTACTCCCGATCACTGGCATGCGATCCAAACGATTGGTGCGCTCGATGCCGGCAAGGATGTTTACTGTGAAAAGCCACTGACCCATAACGTGCATGAATCGGTGGAGGTGATGAAGGCCGTGAAGCGTAACAACCGGATCCTGCAAACTGGTTCCATGCAGCGTTCCTCGCGGGAGTTTCGCATCGCCTGTGAGCTGGTGCGCAACGGCGTGATCGGTGACGTGAAACGCACGGCGGTGAATATCGGCGGCCCCGGCATTCCCTGCAAATTGAAGACCGAAAAGGATGAACCCGGCTTGGATTGGGATATGTGGGTGGGTCCCGGTCCGATGCGTGGTTACAGTTCGGTTCTAAGCCCGCGTGGCGTGCACAATCATTTCCCCAACTGGCGGACTTATAAGGAGTACGGCGGCGGCATGGTGTGTGACTGGGGTGCGCACATGATTGATATCATCCAATGGGGCCTCAACAAGGACAGCAGTGGCCCGGTGGCGACCATTCCGGCGAAAGATTCCAAGGCGATGAAAGGCGCGCAGTTGGTGTACGCCGGCGACATTCACATGATGCACGGTGAAGGGCAGGGCGCGACCTTCTACGGAACCGATGGCCGTGTGGAATGCCACCGCGGATTGCTGGGGCTATACAAGGGCGACAAGTTGATTGCCGGCAAGTCAGACCGTAACGACAAGAGCAAAAATCTGAATCAGGAACTGGACCGGATAGAGAAGGAGATTTTGAAGGACGCCAAGGTGAAGCTCTATAATAGTAAGAGCCACGTGCCCAACTTCCTGTACGCGATGAAGACCCGCAAACGGCCGATCACCGATGAGATTGTTGGGGCGCGCACTTCAATAGCCTGTCATCTCTTGAATCAAACCTACTATAACCAAGAGGCCATTGCCTGGAATCCCCAGAAAAACACGTTCGCCAAGGGCGGCGACCCCAAGTGGCTCACGCGCAATTACCGCGGTGAGTGGAAGGTGTAACCGGAATAATTAAAGCTAAAGAACCAAGGGCCTTACTTCTTCAACTTCGCCCGCACGCGGTTGTATTCGGGGTTGACGCATTTGTCTCCCCAGCGTTTTAGGGTGGCGAGGAGGCCGGCGTTGCTTTCGGTTTGTTGGCCTTGATCGCCGGTTTCTTTGATCCAATCGGCGAGCAACTGGCGGTGTTGCTCGAGGGCTTGGCGGTGCTTGGGGTCGTTGGCGAGGTTATGGATCTCGTGCGGGTCGTTGGCGAGGTCGTAGAGTTCTTCGGGGGCTTTTTTGGGGCCGAAGAAAATGAGCTGGGTTTTGTTCATCTCGCCGTTGGCCATCATCTCGCGGAATTTTTTGGAGACAGGCCAGGGGTCTTTGTAGCTGGGCTGCATGAAGGGGCGGTCGGTGAGGTAGTTGCGCAGGTATTTATAGCGCGGCGTGACGACGGCGCGGATGCGTTCGATAGTGTAGTCGCACCGATCACGGGCGGCGGTGACGAATTTTCGCGGCTGATAATTCGTGGCCAGAAAATCGGCGCCTTCCATGTACTTGGGAATCTTGATCCCGGCCGCTGCCAAACAGGCCGGGGCAATATCGATGCCGCTAATTAAATCCTTACGCACCTGTCCCGCCTTAATTCCCGGCCCCGCCACGATCATGGGCATTTGGATGCCGCCTTCATAAAGGAACTGTTTGTGCCGGTGCAGTTTATAGCCGTGATCGCTGAAGCACAGGATCAGTGTATTCTCAAACAAGCCATCGCGTTTGAGGGCGGCAATGATTTGGCCCACCTGTTCATCGGTCTTGAGCAGGCAGTCATAGTGATGGGCAATTTCTTCGCGGACTTCGGGGATATCCGGATAGTAGGGCGGCACCGAAACTTTCGCGCGGTCAATCACCTTGGGAGCGTGCCTGCCCAGTTTACCTCCCTTTAATTGTACCTGGCCAAAGAAGGGTTGGCCGGGTTTGCGGTTCTTCCAGCAATTGCCGGTGACCAGTGCTGCCGGGGGTAAGCCACGGCTCCGTGTGATTTTAGGGTCATTATACATGTCATCACGGTCATGCTTGAAATTGTAGTCGTCCTTGCCGCCTTCATTAAATGTCCAGTAACCGGCTGCCCGAAAAATTTCCGGCAAGGTTTTTACCCCTTTGGGCAAACGGATGTCATCGAAATCTTTCCCCATACTCTGGCCACGAAAATCAGGCCGGCCGCTGCGATGGTTGTGGATGCCGAAGGTCGTTTGCATGGCGCCCACGATGATGCTAGAGCGCGTGGCCGAGCACACCCCGGCCGGCGTGTAAAAGCGGTCAAAGCGAATGCCGCGCGCGGCGAGCTTGTCGATATTCGGCGTCTCGATGAGTTTCTCGCCGTAGCAACTGAACCAGCCGCTGACGTCCTCCAGATAAATCCAAAGAATGTTGGGGGGCTGTTCGGGTTTCGCGGCTTGGGCGTGCGCGCCGAGCAGGCAAATCATCAGGGCCAGAATCCGTTTCATGGTGCGGAGAAACTCGCAAATCCTAGCTGTGTGAGCAAGCGTTGGGTTTTTACCACGGAGACACAGAGGGCACAGAGTGTTTGATGAAAGCGGACTCGCAGGCTCGTCCCTCCAGCTAAACTCAATGGAGGGACGAGCCTGCGAGTCCGTTGATTTCTCTCTGTGTTCTCGGTGTCTCTGTGGTGAAGAAGATTGCCCCCCACGCCAATAGCCGGTTGAATCCGCTCATGCGTTTGTTTGCGATATTGCTGCTGTGCCTGAACTGGGCCCACGCCAAGGCGCCGAATGTGCTGGTGATCATGGCTGATGACATGGGCTATTCGGATCTCGGCTGTTACGGGGGCGAGATTGCCACGCCGCATCTGGATGGTCTGGCTCGGAACGGCTTGCGCTTTACGCAGTTTTATAACACGGCACGATGCTGGACGACGCGGGCAGCGATGTTGACCGGTTATTACGCGCAACAAGTGCGGCGTGATCGCTCGGGCGCCGTGCGGCGGGGCAACCGGCCGGAATGGGCGCGGCTCTTGCCGGTGATGCTGAAGCCCGCGGGTTATCGCTCGTACCACTCCGGTAAATGGCACGTCGACGGCATGCCGATGGCCAACGGATTCGACCGTTCTTACTACATTAACAACCACGGTTTCTTTCGGCTGAAATTTCATTTCCTCGATGACCAACGTCAACCGGCTACGCCGATTAGCCCGGACTTTTATGCGACCGACGCGATTGCCGATCACGCGATCACGGTGTTGAAGGAGCATCAGCAGGAGCATGCCAGCAAACCGTTCTTTCATTTCCTTGCCTTCACCGCGCCACACTTTCCGTTGCACGCGTTGCCCAAGGATATCGAGCGATACCGCGCGCGATATCGGCAGGGTTGGGAGAAAATTCGCGCGGATCGTTGGGAGCGTCAAAAGCAACTCGGCCTCGTTCACGGTCCGTTGCCTGCCGTGGAGCCCAAGGTGGGGCCGCCGTATCATTTTCCGGACGCCTACAAAATTCTCGGCCCGGGCGAGGTCCGTTATCCGGATCCGTGGAAACAACTCACCGAGGAACAGCAAATCTTTCAGGCGGACAAAATGGCTGTGCACGCCGCGATGGTGGATTCGATGGATCGCGCCATCGGTCGGGTGCTGGATCAATTGCGCGCGATGAAGGCCTTTGATGACACGCTGATTTTGTTTATGTCCGACAACGGCGCGAGTGCGGAGGTGATGGTGCGCGGCGACGGGCATGACCCGAAAGCGCCGTTGGGCTCGGCCTTCACGTACCTGTGCCTCGGCGCCGGCTGGTCGACCGCCAGCAACACGCCGTTTCGCATGCACAAGACTTGGGTGCACGAAGGCGGCGCGTGCACGCCGTTGGTGGCGCATTGGCCGAAGGGCATTGCCGCGCGCGGCGAGTTGCGCCAGACGCAGGGGCACGTGATTGATGTGGTGCCCACGGTGCTGGAGCTGGCGGGCCTGCCGAAGGCGTATCCCGGGCCGAACGCTCCAGCCGGTCCGGGCCGCAGTCTGGTGCCGGTGTTTGCCAAAGACGCGGTCCTGAAACGCGACACGCTATGGTGGGCGCACGAGGGCAATCGCGCGGTGCGGGTGAAGGATTGGAAACTGGTGGCGGCTAAGGATCAGCCGTGGGAGTTGTTCGATCTCTCCAAGGACCGTGCGGAGGCGCGCAATCTGGCGACCCGTTTCCCGGCCAAGGTAAAGGAACTGGAGCGCGTGTGGCAAATGCAGGCCGATCAATTCGCCCGCGATGCCGCAGGAAAGCCGCAGAAGTAATCGGTGCGCGATTGACCCGTAGCCGGTTTGCGGTTTCAATCGGCGGCTGATTCTCATGCGTAAGTTACTCCTTTCCCTGTGCGCGTTGCTGCTGTTGGCCGGCAGCACGATGGCGGCCAAGCGGCCGAATTTTGTCTTCCTCGTTTCCGAGGATAACTCAATCCATTACCTGAAGCTGTACGGTTATGGGGCGACTACGCCGAATATCGAGGCCTTGGCCAAAGATGGCTTAACCTTCAATCACGCCTTTTCCAATAGCCCGGTGTGTTCGGTGGCGCGTTCCACTTTGGCCACCTCGCTCTTGGCTCCACGGGCCGGGTTTCAGTACCACCGTAAATCAGCTATGGCCAATCTGCCCAAAGGCTACCATCCATGGAGTGCAATGTTACGCAAGGCGGGCTATTACGCCGCGAACAATTCCAAAACGGACTACAACTTCGTGAACAATATGAAAGAGTTGTGGAATGAATCTTCACGCAACGCTAGTTGGCGTAAACGTGCGAAGGGGCAACCGTTTTTCTACATGCAATCGTTCGGGCAATCGCATGAGAGTTCGCTTCACTTTTCGCAGCAGGTGTTTGAAAACGAAAAGACAAAGCATGACCCGGCGAAAGTGAAGCTCGCGCCCTATCATCCGGATACACCGCTGTTTCGCTACACCCACGCGCGCTATCTGGATCGCATTCAAACCATCGACAGCCAGCTCGGCAACGTGGTGAAACAGCTCGCTGCCGACGGACTGCTTGAAGACACGTTCATCTTTTACTTTGGCGACCACGGCGGCGTGTTGCCGCGCGGCAAGGGGTACGCTTACGAGAGCGGTCTGCACGTGCCGTTGGTGGTGCGCATCCCGAAAAATTTCGCGCATCTCGCCGATCACCCACGCGGCACCCGCACCGATGGCTTTGTGAGCTTCATTGATTTCGGGCCCACGGTGCTCAACCTGGCCGGGCTGCAGCCGCACAAACTCACCGATGGTCGGGCGTTTCTCGGCAAGAACGTGAGTGCCAAGGCGCTCGCCGCGCGCGATGAGGCCTTTGGCTACGCGGATCGGTTTGATGAAAAATATGATCTCGTGCGCACGCTGCGCAAAGGCAAGTACACCTACATCCGCAATCTGCAGGGTTTTTATCCCGATGCGTTGCAGAATAATTATCGCTACAAAATGCTGGCGTTCACCGAGTGGCGTGAGCTGGCCAAGGCCGGTAAGCTCAACGAGGCGCAGCTCCAATTTCATCAACGCCGCCCGGCCGAGCAGCTCTTTGATGTGGAGGCCGATCCGCATGAGGTGAACAATCTCGCCGCTGACCCCAAGCACGCCGCCGTGTTGGCCGATCTGCGCGGGCGCCTGCAAAAGAAACTGCGCGACATTCATGACCTCAGTTTCTTTCCCGAGAATTTCATGGTGCAAAATGCGCTGAAAGACGGCGTGGGATTTGGGGCGTTCAACCATAAGGAAATCAATCGACTCGCCGACATCGCCGATCTGGCGTTGCTGCCCTTTGCCGAGGCTCGCAAACCGCTGGCCGCCGCGCTCAAGGCCAAGCCGCCGATGGAACTGTACTGGGCCTGCACCACCGCCAGCGTGATTGGCGAAGAGGCGCGACCGCTGGTGCCGCTGGTGAAGAAGCTGCTCACGCATGAGAATTTGATGGTGCGGATGCGCGCCGCGGAATTCCTCGGCAGCCTCCAGGCCTCCGACCCCATGCCCACATTGCTCGGCGTGTTGAACACCGCCCGAACCGAGCAGGAACTCATGCTCACCTTCAACGCCGCCGTCTACCTGCGCGATTACAAGGGCTACCCATTCGATCATTCCAAACTCGATTTAAAATTCAAGGGCGGCGAAATCGTCCGTCGCACAAGCTATCTCGAGGGCAATCCCCGCCGCCCACCGCGAAAGAAGCCGAAGAAATAACCCCCCTCCAATGGAGGGACGAGCCTGCGAGTCCGCGGACCCATTGTCGGGTTGACGATACCGAGGTAAGACGTTATCTTACCTTCATGGAAACGACGATCTCCAGCAAGGGGCAGGTGGTGTTGCCCTCGGAAATTCGCAAACGCGACAAGCTGCAAGCGGGGCAGCGCTTTGATGTCGAACGCGTGGAGGAGGGGGAATACCTTCTGAAACGCAAGGCCGCGCCGGTCAACGATGGCTTGGTGGATTGGCTGCTGGCGTGTCCGGAGAAGGACTGGTTTGAGCCATTGCCTTCGGAATCGACCGACACGCTGTGAAGTTTTTGATCGATGCCAATGTGCTGAGCGAGCCGACCAAGCCCGCGCCGGATGCGGGCGTCATTGAATGGCTGCGGGAACACGAACGGGATTTGGCGGTGAGCCCGGTGGTGTTGGGCGAGTTGGAATACGGTATTCTGACCCTGCCCGCCAGCCGGCGGCGAAAGCGCTTGGCGGAATGGTTCGGCACCTTGAAGGCGCGGTTGCGCGTACTGGAGTTTGATGCTGCGGTGGCGGGCGAATGGGCACGGATGCTGGCGCGCTTGAAACGCCGCGGTACGGCGATGCCGATCAAGGACAGCCTCATCGCCGCCACCGCGCAGGCGCATGGGCTCAGTGTGGCCACGCGCAATGTGGATGATTTCAAGCGGGCCGGCGTGAAAGTGGTCAATCCGTTTGCTGGCTGAACCGGTTAGGGTTGGCGCTGCGGGCGTCCGGACCGAAAAAAGCCGAAGAAGAAGTGAGGCCATTTGGAGTGCGGTGGCAAGCGTAGCGCGACACCGCTTTTGGGGGGCACTCGCAGGTTCGAAAGCGCCGTCGCCGCTACGCTCAGCCGGCGCACTCCAAATGGCGCGCATCCTTGACGACTGCGCTGAAACACGGTTGAGTGGCCGTTCTCACATGAAAAAGTTTTTTTCACTCCTCATTGTATTCCTGTGCGCACTCAATCTCCAGGCCGCCAAACGGCCCAACGTGGTGTTGGTGATTACCGATGATCAGGGCTATGGCGATTTGTCGTGCCACGGGAATCCGGTTTTGAAGACGCCGCATTTGGACAAGCTGCATGCGCAGAGCGTGCGGCTCACCGATTACCACGTGGCGCCGACGTGTTCGCCGACGCGGGCGGCGTTGATCACCGGTCACTGGACCAACCGCACGGGCG
>JACKQG010005021.1_pt1 | contig 14914 bp, 9 predicted proteins | sample 8237621 | NCBI WGS metagenome assembly JACKQG01 (sample SAMN15677084, study PRJNA649215) | marine metagenome | biome: marine; feature: Black Sea; material: saline water; isolation source: suspended particulate matter (SPM) from the Black Sea western gyre | collected 2013-06-09/2013-06-10 | depth... | reverse complement strand
CGGCCCCAGCTTGCGGGGCAAGATTTACGGCCTGCTGCAGCTCACACAGCCCATCGGCTTCCTTCTGGGCATGATCCTAGCCCTGATGCTGGCCCCCTCAATTGGCTGGCGCTCGGTTTTCTACATCACCGGCGGGTTGGGCATTCTGCTGGCAATATTAATTTTCTTCTTTGTCAAAGAAGTGCCGCGCGGCCAGGCCGAACCCGAATTTGAGGATCTGGAAGTAATCGGCCAATATCGCTTCTCTTGGGAACAAGCCAGGGCCGTTTTCAAGAAACGCACCATGTGGTTCATCTTCTTGCAGGGCTTCGCTGGTGTTTTCCCCTGGAATGTGATCACCTACTGGTTCTTCACCTACCTGGCAGAAGAGCGCGGCTACGACGAGAACAGCATCTTATTCACCATGGCTCCCATCATTCTGGTTTTGGCCGGGGGATACTTTGTTGGCGGAGCGCTTGGCGATTGGCTGTTCAAACGCACGCTCAAGGGACGCATCATCGTCTCCAGTGTTGGCGTGCTGCTGGGCGCGATCTTCCTGTTCTTCGCGCTGAATACGCCCATCGACGCCCGCACATCCTTTTTCGTCTTCATGATCCTGACTGCGATCTTCATGCCTTTCTCGTCGCCCAATGTGATTTCTACAGTTCAGGACATCACCGCACCCGAAGTGCGCAGCACAGCCCTGTCCATCGAATACTTCATCGAGAACAGCGGCGCAGCCCTGGCCCCATTACTGGCCGGGATCATTGCGGACTCGTCGGATCTTAGAACGGCGATATTGTTGATCTGCACAACCACATGGCTGCTATGCTTCATCATTTACCTGGGGGCGCTGATCTTCGTGGATAGGGATATTCTTTCCCTGAGGACAGAACTGCGCCAGCGCGCTGACCAGGAGAGGCTGCAAGCAGCGTAAAATAACCTGGGCCTGGAATCACAAAACCCTGCGAGTGCGAAACGCGCAGGGCTTCTATTGACACTTCAAAATCTGTGGTTAGAGATAATCTTCGAAATCTAATCTCATCCGCCTGACCCATACCTCGTTTCGATTGCAAATTTCAACAACCTTTGCGGCAATATCACTTCTCGCTATTGATGAAGACGAGATAATGATTCCGGCTACAGCATGATCATCAATCAGCTTTTCCAGTTTATTTACTCCTCCCAACACCGCCAACCCGTGAATACTGCGCCCAACTTTGAGAGGGTCGTCATCCAGAAACCCCACCGGATGGTAATTCAAGGCTTTGTTCTGCTGGCACTCTCGCAAAGCCAGAGCGCCGCCATCCCCCGCTCCATAAATAAAAACGGGGCTCTCGCCCCGAGGGTTGACCGGGCGCACAATCCGATCCAACAGGCGAAATGAAAAACGAGAGGCCAGCATCACAAATACCAAAATCAAAGCATAAACGAAAAACATCCAGCCGGAATAGCCATCTAAAGGGACAAAAATCCATACTACGCCAGCGGATAGCAACGCACCAACAATTACAGCTCCAATAACCCGAAAAGCATCATCAATACTGATATATCGCCAGACACCCCGATAAATACCAAGCATAAAAAAAGCCGCAAAGGTAGAAACCACGGTAACTGGCAAGGTACTCAAATAATGTGCGGTATGAGTTGTACTCAGAGGCGCACCCAGGCGAGCTAAATAAGCCAGAAAATACGCAAAAGCAATCAAAAAGAAATCGAGGATTACTTCAAGCACACGCCGCCGGTAGGTCAATTCAACCATCCAGTTAGTCAATAAGCCGCGCCGTGCCATACTCTTCGGGTCGGCTTCGACGATCTTTAACTGCCCTAGATAAGCTGAGAATAAGGTAAAAACCAGGACAATTACGGGGATCAATACTAGGCTCAGGTTATAGGACAAAGCTTCTAGGAAAACTGCCGATAAACCCGACAACAAGGCAACCCCCATCAAAACCAACAGAGTTTGTCGCTCGCTCAAGCCCAGGGCAACCAGACGGTGCGAGGTGTGGTCGCGACCTCCCTGGGCGGGAGATTGTCCCCTAAGCAACCGAGTTAGCGATACCATGGCCGTATCGAGGATCGGCAGCAAAAAAATCAACGTGGGGACTCCAACCACTGCGAAAACATTCGATGCCTGATCTCCGCGAGAAATCGCCAGGGCGGCTAGAATCAAACCCAAAAAGAGACTACCACTATCCCCCATAAAGATGGATGCCGGGGGGAAATTATAAAAAAAGAAACCCAACGTAGCGCCCGCAATCGCCAGCGTCAAAACCAGCAATTCCATGTTGCCACTTTGCCAAAAGAAATAGGCCATAAATGCAGCCACAACCAAGGCGGTGCCGCTGGCCAAGCCGTCCATGTTATCTAACAGATTCAGTGCATTGGCAATCCCCACCATCCAAATGATCGACACGGCGATATTAGCTGCTTGCCAGGGGAAAAAATAGGTGATATTTCCCGAAAAAACTGCCGTGGAGGCCGCCAAAAATAAGCCAATTAATTTCGTCTGGGGAGTAATATTTACAAAATCATCAATCAAACCCAAGAGGAATGCAAATCCTGCGCCCAACAACAACCAGCGGGATGATTGATCCCACCTGCCAAACGCAAAAACAGCTATCACGAAAGCCAGGAAGATCGCTACACCTCCAAGATAGGGCGTTGGCATATTGTGCCAACGGTCACCCCGAGGCTCCGCCACCTGGCCTAAACGCTGAGCCACTTTACGAACTATAGGCACCAAGACTACACTTGACACCAGCGCGATAAAAAATACCAACCAATGCATCTAATCTCTCCTAAGGGAGCAGCCCCATCTCTTTATAAAGAGCTAGATAGCGCGTCAATATCGATCGTTGATCAAACCGCTCTGCTGCAATCCTGCGACTCTCTACCCCCATTCTCTGACGTAATTCGGCATCCATCAACAAGGTTATTAGCGCGCTGGCCAAGCTATCGGCATCTCCTTTGGGGATCAAAAAACCATTCACGCCTTCATCAATGACCATGCGGCAGCCTTGAATATCAGATGCCACAAGGGGCAATCCCGTTGCTGCTGATTCTAACAGAAAAAGCGGCACACCTTCATTGTAACTGCTGGGCAAAATAGCAATGTCAGCCTGTTTTAACAGATCGGGGATATCGCTGCGATGTCCCAGCAATTCAATGATACCTTCCTGCCGCCATTCTTCCAATATATGTTCTGGAACACTATCGGGGTTGCCCTGGTCTGAGTCACCTGCCAGCCAGAAGCGGGCGGGGATACCTTTCCCCCTAATCTCTCGGGCTGCCTTTAGATACTCAGCCAGCCCTTTATCCCACAGCAAGCGGGCCGCCATGATGATGATCGGCACATGGCCCGCTTTTTTGACTTCGATTGAAGGCTGATAGTCTGCCAGATTCACACCAGTTCCAGGTATGAGCGTTGTATCTTCTTCCGACACTGCGCCCAATGTTATTAGATGTTTTAAATCATGTTCATTTTGAAATGCCGTATGAAACCCCTCCCCATGCAATGCCCGACGCAATATCGGTAGCACAATTTGCCGCAATAATTTTGCTTTACGCGCATCACTGAATAGATACCCTAAACCGGTGAAATTGTTAATTACTATTGTTCCATGCGCCGCCCGAGCAGCCAGAGAACCATAAAGGATAGGTTTTATCGTAAAGTGATGTACCGCAGCTGGGCGCAACTGACGATAAAGCTTGTATAATTCAATAATCGAACCCAATTCACGCCAGGGATATATACTGCGCCGATTGAGATTCCAGGCCTGCCAATTAAAGCCCATGGCTTGCATTTTTTCAACATATTTGCCAGCCGGGCAAACCAGGATTATATTCAGGCTATTCTCTTCTAAAATACGCGCCAACGGAAGGCGGAAATTGTAGAGGACCCAGTCCCAATTTGCCACCAGCAAAACCGGCAAACTCTTGGCGGAAGCGCCATGTAAAAGGTTAAGTTTCCGATATAGCTGCATATATTGTGCCAAGATTGATCTTTGATCAAAGCGCTCCTCGGCAATACGACGGCTCTCGCGTCCCATCCGTTGACGCATATCGGGGTCCGTCAACAAAGCCATTAGTGCATTCGTAAAACCATCCAAATCGCCTTTCTGCACTAAAAAGCCATTCTTCCCTTCGTCAACAACCATACGGCAACCTTCGATGTCGGATGCGACAAGAGGCAATCCTGTGGCTGCTGCCTCCAGCAGAAACAGAGGCACACCTTCATGGAAGCTAGGCAAAACCGCAATATCCGCACCCCGAAGTAGCATAGGAATATCGCTGCGGTGACCCAACAATTCAACGATGCCTTCGGATCGCCATTCTTCTAATACGTCATCCGAAACGCTGGCCAAATTACCTGCGTCAGGCGCGCCCGCCAATAAAAAGCGCGCTGGGATGCCCATATCCCTGATCTCTCGAGCGGCCTTGATATACTCGGCCAAACCCTTATCCCACAACAATCGCGCCGCCATAATCACAACTGGCACATCTCTATTTGGGGGAAATTCCCGTGCTGGCTGATAATCCGCCAGATTCACACCAGTTCCAGGTATGAGCGTTGTATCTTCTTTGAAGACAGATCCCAAAGATACTAGATGTTCAAGATCATGTTCGTTCTGAAATGCGGTATGAAATCCTTTACCACGCAAGGCGCGTTGCAAAACCGGAAGAACGATTCGGCGCAACCAGACCGCTTTGCGGGCATCGCTAAATAGATACCCCAAACCCGTAAAATTATTTATCACAATTTTGATTTGCGCTAACCGCGCCGCCAGAGATCCGTATAGGATGGGTTTGATCGTAAAGTGATGCACTGCCACCGGACGCAAATCGCGATATATTTTATATAATTCAATAATCGTAACTAATTCGCGCCAGGGGTAAATGCTACGCCGGTTCAGATCCCAGGATCGCCACTTAAAACCCTGCGCCTGAATCTGCTCAGTATAACGTCCAGGGGGACAGACCAAGATCACGTTCTGTCCATTTTTTTCCAATTCTCGAGCCAAGGGCAAGCGGAAATTGTAGAGTACCCAATCCCAATTGGCCACAAGCAAAACCGGCGAATATACGTAAAAATCGCTCATGATCATTTGTTTGACGCCGCCAGAAAAATTGGCCCACAGGACACGCATACCTGGAAGCACAACATGATGAAATCCACCAGCACCCAACACAATTAGGATCATCCAGAAGGAATATCGAATCCGAAACAGCGCTCCGACATTTAGCACGATAATACCTAGCGTTACGATCCCGACAATGGCAACAGAGACAAGATACCACACAGAAAAATCTCGGCGGGCATGCCAAAGGCCAATTAAAGCCATAGCATAGACCGCGTACATCAGAAGCGTCTCCACGCCACTGAGCACGCGCGGCGATACGCCGATCATCCCGTCGACAAACCACATATTGGGAAAAGGTGCAAAAAAACCAATTGCAGCCGCCCGCGGCAGATACCTGACAAGATCATCCAAATCAGCAATAGTGTAGTGCGTGTCGATATTCGATCCAGCCTGTGGATAAAGGGTTATGAATCGCCTGCGAAGGGCACCAATTTCAGCAGCGGCACCATCAACTTGATCGATCACACGATCAAAATAGTTATTAGATTCAACAACTAGAAACCCAGCACTCGGTTCAGCCTGAGAAATATTTCGCGAGAGGAGGGGAAATACGATCAAGAATGAGATCGCGGCTATCAAAATCGAGCCGAGCAAAACCTTTGCCTTTGGTTTTAGTGAATAAACTCTATAGCACAAGATACCGACCAAACCAATAACCACTATCACGATGATCAGAGGGATGCGACCGCTGTTATCGAAGAGGGTTAACAATATTGTCACTGATAGAAGATACAATCCTGCACTTAACAGCGCGTTCTTCAACCGCAGTTTTTTTCTATACCCATATGTATTTGTTAACAACAACACCAGGATACCCGTGATGAAAAGCGGGGTTTTCAACAATTGGGTTGTATGAATAACGAATGATGGCCATAACCCCACGACGATTGCTGCAACCATTCCCGCCTGATGGTTATAAATATTCCTGGCTAAGGAATACATCATAAAGATAATTGATAGATAGTAAAACAGATTTATTAATTCTGCGCTAAGAATTGAATACCCAAAAAGCGGGCTAAGCACGAAAAAGGAAATAGCATACAGTTTTACATTCAACTCTACTGATGCAGAGAATAAAATGCCAAAACCGTCCTTGTAGATAGCATTTACCAGCACTTCAATTTGCTGTATGTAGGGGATATTGTCAATATTAAAAGTGCCAATTCCCTGACTGGTAAATAATCCTGAAATCCAGTCCGTATTGCCAATAAAAACTATAAAAGCCACTACAGCGATATGGAAAATTGCGCCAACATAAAGCAGCCAGCGCAGCTGCGCTTTAGCCGCTATATCCGACTGTTTTTGTAATTGTGTTTCCCGAAGAAATGTAGAACTCATAAGCTATTGGGTTATTCGCATTCAAGCCAGGTCTGGAACATGAGGATATCCCACAAATAATATTGCCAATTCCGCTGCCCCGATAGATGTTCATGCCACTTTTGGCGGATTGGAGCCGGGACAAAATAACCTTCTCGCCGCAACCGGTCTTCGCTCAAATATTCTTCTGCCCACTCGCGCAATGGCCCACGCAGCCAATGGTCAATAGGCACACCAAAGCCCATCTTGGGGCGATCGATCATCCCACGGGGAACATAGCGAGTTAGCACCTGACGAAGAATCCACTTGCCCATTCCGCCGCGCACTTTCATTTCCAGTGGTAAGCGGGCAATAAATTCGACAACCTTATGATCATCCAAAAATGGGGCGCGCGCTTCCAGGCTGACGCCCATGCTGGCGCGGTCCACTTTTGTCAAGATGTCATCCGGTAGATAGGTTAGCATGTCGAGATACATCATCTGTTCGGTAAAAGTAGGTACATTTGCCCAGGCAGAGCGATCCAGCAAAATTGTGGACGGCTCCTGCGCGCCAATCACGATCTCATCAGGACATTTCCAATGAGAAACCAGATCAAAATAAACGCCCTCCGGAGACGGTATTGAGATCACTTCAGCCAGCTTTTGGGCTTTGTCCGCGGGATTTGGTAAATCTTGCAGTTCACCAAATATTGGCCCCAGCAATCGAAAGATGCCGTACCAGGCAGACGTTGGCACGGAAAGCATCAACCGGGAGATCGATTTACGGATCGAGAATGGAAGCCAGCCAATCCGCCGCCAGATGGCAGTGGTCATGAAATATCGGTTATACCCTCCAAAGAGTTCGTCCCCGCCATCGCCCGAAAGGCTAACAGTGACATGCTGGCGCGCCAACTGCGACACTAAATAGGTTGGAATCTGGGACGAATCGGCAAAGGGTTCATCGTACAGCGCAGGCAACAACGGGATAACCTGGCGCGTTTCTTCGGGAGTGACATAAAGCTCGGTGTGATCCGTGCCGAGGTGACTGGCTACGTGCCTGGCATGTTGCGCTTCGTCGAAACCATGTTCGTGAAAACCAATCGTGAATGTTCTCACCGGAATACTGCTTTGTGACTGCATCAGCGCAACGATCGTCGATGAATCAATTCCGCCAGAGAGAAAAGCACCTAAGGGGACATCGGCAACCATCCGCAAACCGACAGAACGGCGCAGCAGCGAGTCAAGTGAATCTACCGCATCTTGCTCATCACCTAAGAAGGGATCCTTTAACCCATCTTCAACAACCTGGCGGGCGTTCCAATACGGCTTGATGCCATCGTGCGAAGGGAACACATCGCTGTTGATAGTCAAATAGGTACCCGGGGGTAGTTTTTTAATCCCCTGGTAAATACTGTGAGGCGCAGGAACATAATTATGCCGCAGATATAGAGCCAGAGCATTGCGATCAATTTCTCCTTGAAAAACAGGGTGCGCACGCAACGCTTTCAGTTCAGAACCAAATAAAAGAATATTCCCAGACCAACCGTAATACAAAGGCTTGATGCCTAATCGATCACGAACAAGGGTAAGCTCTTTTTTGACTTGATCCCACAAGGCAATCGCGAACATGCCATTAAAGCGTTTCATTGCAGTTTCTATCCCCCAAGCCTCTATCGCAGCGAGCATCACCTCGGTATCCGATGTACCCCGGAAAGAAGCCCCCCGAGCTTCCAATTCAGCGCGCATCTCGGCAAAATTATAAACCTCCCCATTGAATACCATCACATAGCGCCCAGAAGCCGAGAGCATGGGCTGATGGCCTGTAGGAGTAAGATCAAGGATTGCCAGACGTCGAAAACCAAGCGCCACACCGCTTTCAGCCTGACACCAGACGCCGTCGTCGTCCGGCCCGCGATGGCGAATTGCATCAGCCATACGCCGTACGGTTGCACTCAATTCGTCTTGAGATGTTTGTCGAGAGCGATCCCAGAAGCCTGTTATTCCACACATAGCTTAAATTGCAGTTCCAGCTAACTGCCCGTACAACTCCTCGTAAGCCTGGACCATACTATCCAGGCTATAGTTTTCAAAAATCCTTTGGCGAGCCAACGTTCCCAATCGCTGTCTGTGAGCCGCTCCTGCACCCAGCAGCCTGGCCCAGCCCGCTGCTAACGCCGCCGCATCGCCTGGAGGAACAACCACGCCGGTGTGTGCGACAATCTCAGCCGAATCGCCTACATCGGTTACTACGCAAGGCACGCCGCAAGACATCGCTTCAGCCACCGTGTTGGGAAAGCCCTCACTAAGCGAAGCAGAGGTTGCCAAATCAAACGCTGCTGTCACATTTTCTACATCTTGCCGGGAGCCTAACAGATAAATCCGGGAGCGGATATCCAAAGCATCAATCATCGACGCTAACGAGCGATTTGACCAGCTTATATCGGCTCCGCATAATACAAAATGAGCATTATACCCCGCATCGACAAACTCACGAACCGCCCGTAAAAATGTGGTGTGATCTTTCATGGGATCGAAGCGGGCGACATAGCCAATCAGCAACGGAGCATCGGCTTCGGAGAGAGAAAGCTCAGCGAGCAGATCGCGGCGAACATGGGGGCGCGGGCAAAACAGGTCGGTATCAACGCCATTGGGGATGAGAATCCAGCGCCGAGGGTGATAGCCAATCCCAGTGTGATAACGGAGTCCGGCCCGCGAGTTGATCACTATGCCCTGGGGCATGGCAGCCAACCCTGAGCAAGCCCGCACCGTCCAGCCAGAGAGGCGGCGGTACTGAGCCATATCCATATTCGATGAACGCACATTCCACAGGATATTGGATACACCGGCTAATTTTCCGGCTAGCAACCCCAATAAATCAGCATGATATAACCAGGTTTGCAGCACATCGGGCCGAAACTGTTTCAGCAGACGCGCCAACCTATTCAATGCTCTCAAGGAAGGCCGCCCTCGCTGCATGTTGATGGTTTCAACTGGGATACCCAACTCAGCGATCATCTCGCCCATCTCCCCGGGCGGGATCATAGATACAACCCGACTCTCATAACGAATTGTATCCATGTGCTTGAGGAGGCGGTATAGCATCATCTCCGAGCCTCCTACGTCAAGAGTGGTGATGAGGTGAACTACACGCAACTCCATCACCTATTTTTTGTTATTCTTTTGAAGTTCATCGAAAAGGCTAAGGTATTTTTCTATGGATGCACTGAGTGTAAAATCACGAGATCGTCGCTGCAGGCGATCGTGGTCCGGATGAACATTCAGTGCATCGAGAATTGCACTCGCCATAGCAACTGAGTCGCCAACAGGAACTAATGTGCCATATTTTCCGTTTTCAAGCACCTCAGCGGGACCTGATTTACAATCTGTCGAAACAATGGGGAGGCCACATGCCAATGCCTCGACCAAGACATGGGAGAGTCCCTCCCAGGCAGAGGAAAGAACAAAAACAGAAGAGCGCGCCAAATAGGGGTATGGGTTTTCGACAAAACCAAGGAATTGAACGTCTCGATCAATGTCTAGTGATGTTGCTAGCCTTTCTAATTCGTTTCGTTTTCTACCATCTCCTAAAAACAATAAGCGCATTTCGCCCTTTTGTCGGGCAAGTGCAAAAGCCTGTAAGAGAGTAGGATAATCTTTAGCGGCTGTTAACCGCCCCAGTGTTATTAAAACCGGTGGCGAACCTGGCTCAAACCATGGATGGGCGATTGGTTGCTTAGTTTTTTTAGATACATCATTTGGCAATACCGGGTTATAGATTTGATACATTTTCTTTTCGCTAAGGCCAGTCACCGAACGCAAGTCATCTTCAATGCCACGCGTTAAACAAACGACTGCGTCTGCAAAGCGATAAAAATAACGCGCTAACAAAGGGATCAGCTTATTTTTTAGCCCTGGCTCTAAACCATAATTCAGTGACATGGTTGTAACTTCCACCAGTATATTTTTGGTAGTCACACGCGTGGCTGCGCGCGCCCACAGCGCAATCAGACTGGCATGTGTTTGAACCGAAATCAAAAAAACCGGGTGTTCAATTTTTAGATAATTTACTAAAGGGAAAAAAGCTCCAAATACTCCTTTCCTGCCAAGATCAACGATATTCACATGAGGATGTACGGCTGAAAGCAAAGTGCCTTCCGCAGTTGCAAGTAACAAATCCACGTTTTTCCCATATTGAACAAAGCCATTTGCCAAATTTACAACCCCTTGCTCTGCCCCACCGATCTCTAGGGATGGGCTAAATATTGCGACCACGTCCGACATAGACTCTTCAATCATAAATGTAATACTAACAAATTGGCTTCACTTGCGAGTAATTTAGGAATACCGGATGTTACGACCACGAATTACTGCATCAAAAAGCACCAGGTATTGCTGCACAATAGTTTCGAGCGTAAAATCTAACGAGCGCCGCCGAAGACTGGTACGATCAGGATGCTCATTCAGTGTTTCGAGAATAGCTTCAGCCATCGCCTCCGCATCGCCAACCGGAACGAGTGTTCCATACTTACCATAATCCAGGATTTCTGCGGGACCATATTTGCAATCTGTTGCGACAATGGGAGCACCACAAGCCAGCGCCTCAACCAGGACATTCGAAAGTCCTTCCCAGGCTGACGAAAGCGCAAAGACCGAAGATCGGACCATATACCCAAAAGGATTGCTCACTGAGCCCGGCAACTGCACATCATCGCCTATTTTTATAGATCTAACCAGTGCCTCTAACTCATTACGTTTTTCCCCTTCCCCTAGAATGAGCAATCGCATCTCGCGTTCCTGCCGCGCCAAAGCAAAAGCTCGCAATAAAGTTGGATAATCTTTGGCGGTTGTTAACCGGCCTACTGCAAGTATCACTGGAGGGGATTCTGGGAAAAACCAGGGGTGTTCAACCGACGCTTTTATTTTTTGCTCCAACTCTGCAAGGGGCGGTAAGACTGGATTATAAATCCGATGAACTCGTTCTGATGATATTTTAGTGACAGCCAGAATATCATCCGCTACACCTTGCGAGATACAAACAACGGCGTCGGCCTGGCGATAGAAGAGGCGCGCTAATTTGGGCACAATTCTATTTTTTAAACCCGGTTCCAACGCGTAATGCACCGACATGGTGGTTTGTTCGTTGATGACAACAGGCAGATTGACTCGAGCCAATTTCCGCGCTAACAGAGCAATTAAATTCGCATGACTTTGGGCAGAGAATAAAATATCCGGGCATTCGATCTGCAAAAATCTGGACAGTGGGGCAAGCGCCCCAAACACACCCCGCTGCCTCAAATCTATGATTTCCACTCCGGGGTCTAGCTCATTACATAATGGGCCTTGCGCGACTGCCAATAGCAGGGATACGGCTTTCCCCTCTCGGGAGAATCCATTCGCCAGATTGACTACAGCGCGCTCTGCGCCGCCAATTTGCAGCGACGGGCTGAAGATGGCAATTGTTTCCAAAGCTGTCATTGTTGTTCCCGTTGTCGATCCATGATCTTATCCCGATAACAGGCCGCGGCTCCAACCGGATACATAATTAGATACAGCAGACGCGCCAGCCAATTGTTTAGGCCACCAAACTGGGTCAGCAGTCTCTTGCCGCCGTGCAGCGAAAAACGAGTGTAGTGAGCCGCCGACGAAAGAAAATACAACGGGTCGAAACGGAACCAGGATATTTCCGCATTCAACGTGAATTGATGCCAAAACGAGTGGCTACCCGCCAGGCTCAGGGGGTTGGCCCGCATCAGGCTGAATGCGCTATCTTCCGTGTAATAGACGCGCAACGGCTCATTCGCATATCGGATTTTATACGTTTGCCCGATTTGTGACCAAACAAAACCCTCAGGGATGAAACTCGCATCCGGAATCTCTGGAAAAGGGAACTGTCTAAGAATGGATAATCTATAAAACCCGAAGAACTCCTGACTTCTTTTATGGATGAAGCGCATCTGCAGGATGTTGGCGTCCATCAGCGGGTGAGGCAACGTTTTGCCTATAATATTGCCATGTTGATCCATGCACAATGCTGCTGCACCACAAAATTCCATTCTTTGCTCGCTCGGAATAGATTTCCACAACGACAAGAGACGTTCCAGGGCTGCAGGAATAATACTATCGTCCGAATCGAGGATAATAAAGAATTCGCCTTGCGCTTTGTTTATAGCCTCATTGTGGGCAATATGTTTGCCCCGGTTCTCTTGCCAAAAGTATCGAATAGGAAATTGAGCTTCTCGCTTCCACCGTTCAACAATCTCGCCCGTATCATCGGTTGATCCATCATCAATTATCAACCACTCGAAATTTCGATATGTTTGATTACGTAATCCATCATACACACGATGCAGCGTATGTGCCCGATTATATGTTGCTGTAAAAACCGTAAATTCAAGAGGGACAGCAGTCATTTGGCAACTAATCGCGGGTTAGCCTTTCAGCAACCATCAGGTTGACTTCTTTCAGTCCACCAGACAACAAAGCACCCCATAAACTCTTGATTACTGTGGCCCAATGAATACTTGTCAGAATAATTTTACGAAGAATTCTATTGACTCCGTAGCGCTGATAGATCAAATGGCTTTCCTCCCGGATTGCCTGTGCGTGAACCTGTGAGGCTTGTGAGGAATGATACCGAACCAGCGATAGATTCTGATCCACATACCCTATCCGTAAGGGCAACTCAGCAATCCGAATAATCCAGTCGAAATCTCCCACAAAGTGCAGCGACGTATCAAAATATAATTCATGCTGTTCAAGAATATCTTTCTTCATATACAGCGAACAGTGCGAGATGAAAGTTCGATATTTGAACAACCATAGCGGAGCGCTGGCAATCAACTCCTGAGCATGGCGTAGAGAGCCATCATCATTCATCCACAGAATTTTTCCATAAATCCCACTATATTCCGGATGTTCCAGGAATTCATCGACGACCGACTTTACAGCACCGGAGGCCATTAAATCATCAGCGCTGATAAAGCAAATCAACTCACCTTTGGCAGCATCCAGCCCCTCGTTCATGGTGGGATATTGGCCGCGATTCTCGCGACTCCACCAGCGCAAGTGCGGATATTGCTCTAAAACTGCGACGGTTGCGCCATCATCATCCGAGCCATCATCAATAACAATGTGTTCGATCCTGGAATACTCTTGCTGTACAACGCTCTCGATCAGCTGTCCAATATATTTTGCCCCATTAAAGACTGGCGTAATAATAGAAACCAGCGGCAGTGCAAAACTCATAGGTTATGAAATCCTGTAACAATTTTGACAACACTCTGGCTAACGTTTTCGACCAGATACTCAACCGGCGGTGCCCAATCGGGCGGCTGAGACAAAACCGTTTGCACACAGCTTTGGATCATATTGGGATCGGCACCGCTGAGCATATTGCTGCCACACTCCAGCGTCTCCGGGCGCTCGGTTACGTCCCTCAGCGTCACATTGGGCACATTGAAAATCGCGCACTCTTCTTGAACAGTCCCGCTATCAGATAATACGCAAAGGGCATTTTTTTCTAACGCCACAAAATCAAAGAAGCCGAATGGCTCTAGGAGCCGAATATCCGGATTGGCGATGGCAACGTCAAAAGCATCGATACGGGAGCGAGTGCGCGGGTGTGTGCTAACGATGACCGGGAGTTGATACTGTTTTTGAAGTGAATCCAGCGCCCCAGCAAACTGTCTAAGGCGCGCCTCGTCATCCACATTTTCAGAGCGATGCAGAGTAACCAGAAAATATCCCCGCACAGTGAGGTTTAATTCTGTAAAAATCTCCGATGCGTCGATTTGCTCCCGATAAGATTCGATCACTTCCAGAATTGGATTCCCGGTCACGTAGATGCGCGGGCCAGGGATACCTTCCCGCAGCAGGTTTTGGCGACTACGCTCGGTATAGGGCATCAAAATATCGCTGCTATGGTCGATGATGCGACGGTTGACTTCTTCAGGTACGCGGTCATCGTAGCAACGATTACCAGCTTCCATGTGATACACCGGAATCCCCATCCGTTTGGCGATGATCGCGGAGAGGGCGCTGTTCGTATCGCCCAAGAGCAGCAATTTATCGGGGCTCGTCTGCAAGAGTAGTTTTTCTGTCTCGGCGAGAATCACCCCAATTTGCTCTCCCAAAGAGCCGCGAGCATTAAAATAGTAATCGGGGGTGCGAACACCTAATTGCTGAAAAAACACATCATTTAAATTTGGGTCATAATTCTGCCCAGTGTGTGCGAGAATATGTTCGCTAACCTGATCGAGTTTTTCAATCACGCGGCTCAGGCGAATAATTTCGGGGCGCGTGCCTAGGATTGTAAGAATCTTCATTCTTCTTCCTTCACTATGAGGGTGTGCGCAGGGGCGCAGCCCCCTACGCACACCCTTTTTCCGGGCAAATCCGTTCCATGGCTGAGCAGTCACTTATCGCCCAAAATTAAATCCAATGCAGCCGCCAGATCTTTGACCACAGGAACAATTTCCCTAAGATGCTGATTCTTCT
>JACKQG010005020.1_pt1 | contig 14917 bp, 16 predicted proteins | sample 8237621 | NCBI WGS metagenome assembly JACKQG01 (sample SAMN15677084, study PRJNA649215) | marine metagenome | biome: marine; feature: Black Sea; material: saline water; isolation source: suspended particulate matter (SPM) from the Black Sea western gyre | collected 2013-06-09/2013-06-10 | depth... | reverse complement strand
CTTGTTTAAATTTTATCGATGCATCGCATTCATAAGTGGTAACAAAGCGTGTTGACATCTGCACTCCGGAAGCGCCTAACTGTGAGAATTTATAAATATCTTCTCCTGTATATATACCTCCAGCAGCGATTATCGGAATCGACTTCCTATGTGTTTCTTCAAATAGGCTTATCTCCTTAATCACTTCTGAAATTAGTTTTTCTAACGAATACCCGGGATCGCTAATTTGTTCCGGTTTGAACCCGAGATGCCCCCCTGCCATTGGCCCCTCTACTACTATAGCATCAGGGATGTAGTTATATTTATTTAACCATCTTTTAGAAATAACACTGGCTGCCTTTCCAGAGGAAACAATGGGAACCAACTTTGTCTTTTTGGTTCCTTTTAAAAATTGAGGAAGATTAAGGGGAAGTCCGGCTCCTGCAAAAATTATGTCTATTTCTTCCTCAATAGCAGTTCTTACCATATCAGCAAAATTTGATACTGCCACCATGATATTGACACCAAGAATTCCTTTAGTTAATTCTCTTGCTTTTCTGATCTCCTTTTTTAACGCTCTAATATTTGCTTCCAAATAATTTGTGAAGAGATCAGGCTCAAGCACACCAATCACAGCAGCAGAAATAACTCCAATACCGCCCTCGTTAGCTACTGCGGATGCCAGTCCTGATAGAGAAATTCCAACTCCCATTCCTCCTTGAATTATAGGAATTTTTGCTGTCAAATCTCCTATTTTTAATTCTCTTAGATTATTGCTACTCATAAAAACTATCCTTTATCTATTTCGCACAACTTTTTAATATACGAAATAAACATTCGCTTTACGATGTTCCTCAAAAGGTATAAACGAATGTTTTATTCGATATATTTATTTTTGGCAAATATAATTATATTTTAGGCATTTCAAATTTTAGTTCATTTTAAATTTTCAACTATCTCAATTTCCTATTTGGTTAAGCCATAAAGCTCATAAACCGGCTTGTCAATTTTGTTTTCTGCTTAATCCTTGTCTTTTAGTATTTCATTTACAATGCCAGTCCACGTATTAGTGTCGGACATAACAACACTACCGATTAGCAATGTAATCAAAATTACTAAAGTTTGTTTTCCATTTTTTTTATATCACATCCCTAAATGTTTAAACGCCTCATAGACAAGAAAAGCAGGCCAAACAATGGCTTTTAGGAAACCCAATACGCCTATCCAGAAGCCAGTGGCATGAGAAATAAAATAAACTGCTGCTCCAATAAACCCCAAGCCATAAACTGCACTTGCAGGAGCACTTTTTTGAACTTCTTGTTTCATGATTTTTCCTCCTTTATTATTTGTTATTTTTCAATTGTCAAAGATACGTGATGGGTTTCTTCCTGATCATATATTTTATACTTATCCGACACAACAAAATTAATTAACAAAATACTTTTTATCAAAGACTTTTCAATGCCATTATAACAGGATATATCATTCCGGCAATCAGAAGCAAAGTAATGAACGGTCGGTTGATATTCTGCCATTTGTAATTTTTTCGTTTTATGGCATCAATACCATGATTAAGCCCGGAAAAAAAGCAAAAGAAGATAAAGGCAAAAAAGATAGTTAACTCTGCTTTGATGCCCCAGTTACTGAAATAAACAATCATCGCTACTACTGCATAAGATAACAATGCAATGGCAGATTGCCGCTGATAATTACTTCCAACCTCAAAGCCTTTAATTTCTGCTGACTTTTTTGCAAAAAACAAGCCTTCTAAACCGGATATCCCTGCAATTGCTACTATTATTACAGGTATCATAAAATGTAACTGGGCAACAGGATTATATCCATCAGCAAAACCAATCTGGTATCCAAAAAAGAACGCCACAGAAACAATTAAAATTCTTAGAATGTCTAGTATGTTTAAAATCATGACTGTAAATTAAAGTTAATTAATATTTATTATTCAATATATCGTTTACCTATAATATCCCAATTAATAAGGTTCCAAAAAGCCTCAATATAATCCGGTCTTTTATTTTGATAATCCAAATAATATGCGTGCTCCCAAACATCACATGTCAATATGGGCTTTAATCCGTTTCTTATTGGATTACCTGCGTTACTTTCCTGAATAATTTTCAGTTTACCTTTATTATCCTTAACTAACCATGCCCAACCTGAACCAAATAAGGTTGCAGCAGCATTTGTAAACTTTTCTTTAAATTCAGAAAATGAGCCAAAGCTTTTATTTATTGCTTCCATTAGTTCACCGGTAGGCTCTCCTCCTCCTTCAGAAGAAAAACATTCAAAATAAAACGTATGATTCCAAACTTGTGCTCCATTATTATAAATTCCACCTTCCGCTTCTTTTATGATATCTTCTAAAGTTTTATTTTCAAACTTTGTCCCCTGAGTTAGTTTATTTAAATTGTTTACATAAGCCTGATGGTGTTTACCATAATGAAACTCAAGAGTTTTTTTACTAATGTATGGTTCCAAAGCATTTAATTTGAATGGTAATTTTGGTAATTCGTAATTCATGCCAGCATGTATTTAAGGTTAAACAATTGTTAAATTAAATATTTTTTCTTATTTTTTTTAATGTTAGTTGTTTCTTTTTAATACTATAGCTTATACCGATTTATTTATTTTTAGCAAAAATAATCATATTTTTTTGATAATCATTTATTTATAAAAATTGAGGAATTATGCCCTGAAATTTGAGAAAAAACCGAACTTATTATTTATAAAATTCTCTTTCTTTTTGATGACATTATGGACGGACACTAATTAATAGTTTTTAAAAAAAATCAATAAAATGAAACTTTTATTTTCTTTGTTATAAACTTTTATTTTCTTTGTCTATCAAATGAAATTCATATATTTGAAACTATTTTTATTGAAAAAAGATGCACAACATGTCATCAACTTTTAAATCTTTCTCGCTCGTTTTCTTTTTAACAATAGTTGTAAATTTAATGAGTCAAAACGGACAACTTCGACCTGGCAAAAATGGACAGAGTGGTCAGGGACAAATACCTGCCATAGGGCAAATCAGCGGAGTTATACTTGATTCAATTAGCGGTAAACCAGTGGAATATACCACGGTAGCATTGTTTCGCAAAAATAATAAGGAGTTGGTTAACGGAGCCATCACTCAAAAAAACGGACGTTTTTTCATGGAAAAAATAACTCCCGGGCGCTATTTTATCAAAATATCTTTTATGGGATATAAGGATAAAATAATTCCCGATATTATGATCACTAAGGATAAACACATCATCAATCTCCACAAAATTAAACTACAAGCATCTATGCAAATTTTAGATGAGGTAGTTATTGATGGAAGTGCCCCACGCATTGACTATAAAATTGACAAAAAGGTTATTAATGTAAGCAAGCAAATTACTTCAATTTCAGGAACAGCAGTGGATGTATTAGAAAATGTACCATCTGTTAAAACTGATATTGAAGGGAATGTTTCTTTGCGAGGAAGCAGTAGCTTCACGGTATTAATAGACGGACGGCCATCAGTTCTGGATGCCAATGATGCTTTGCAACAGATACCTGCCAGCACCATTGATAATATTGAAATTATTACCAACCCATCGGCTAAATATGACCCTGACGGAACTGCCGGAATCATCAATATCATCACAAAAAAGAATAAGCTTCAAGGATTTAGCGGTATTATTAATCTAAATACCGGATTAAATAAAAAATATGGTGGTGACATGCTCATTAACTATAAAAAGCGGAAAATGAATATATATTTTGGTGCTGATTATAACTTTAGAAACTATCCTGGAGAAAGATATAACGAACGACATACTTATGCCGAAGACACTATTTATAAAACAATTATGAATGGAACCAACACTCGTGAACGAAACAGGTGGGGTTTACGAACCGGTCTTGATTATAGCATTGGTCAGAATGATATTTTAGGCTTGGGATTTAGGTATGGTAAGCGTAGTATGATTGGAAATTCTAAGTCAGAATATGATGAATGGATGGTTCCGGGTGATATTCATAACCTCTATCAAAACAATGATGAAAGCAAGAGAGGAGGATCATTTTACTCAATAACAGGTAACTATCAGCATAAATTTAAGAAAAATGGACATGAAGTAAAACTTGAGTTTTCATATGATAACCGTGATTTTGAAGATAACTCCATCAACGAATTAAAAGATGAATTCGGCATAGTTGTGGATGGCAAAAAGAATGTAGAAGATGGGCCATCGAGTCGGATAAGAGCAAAAGCAGATTATACCTTACCAATTAGAGAAAAAGATAAATTTGAAGCAGGATTTCAAACTCGTTTTTCTGAAAGTGAAGACCATACCGGGCTTTATATCCTGAATACAAACAGAAGGATATACGAAGTTCAACCGGAATATAGCAACATAACATACTATAAAAGAAATATCCATGCATTATATACTCTTTATGCCGGAGAACTCGGAAACTTTGGCTATCAGGGAGGCTTAAGAGGAGAATATACTTTCCGTAATATTGAATCCGGCAATGACTCTCAGACTTTTGGTATTGACAGGTGGGATTTCTTTCCTACCATACACCTTTCTTATCAATTGCCAAAGGATCATCAGCTGATGACCAGCTATACCCGCAGAATACATAGATCGCGTGGTTGGTATCTGGAACCCTTTATTACCTGGGCGGATGCTTTTAATGTCAGGCAGGGGAATCCTGACCTTCTACCCGAATATATCGACTCCTTTGAGTTGGGCTATATTAAAAATATTGCAAAAAGCAATATGGTCTCTTTGGAGGGATATTATAGAATCACTAATAATAAAGTAGAAAGAGTAAGAAGTGTATATGAAGAAAATGTGATGATGAGCACTCCCGAAAATGTGGGAAAAGACTATAGCTTAGGTCTGGAATTTATGTTTAGTTACCAATTATACAAGTGGTGGGAAGTAGATTTAATGGGCAATTTTTACAAGTATAAAGTAGAAGGTATTTTATACGGTGAAGATTTTTCCAATAATAGCAATAACTGGAGTTCACGATTTAATAATACTTTTAATATTAAGAAGAATACCAAAATTCAAATCAACAGCATGTATAATGGCCCAAGTGTAACAGCCCAGGGTAAAACAGAAGGCTATTATATGGTTAATGCAGCGGTTCGCCAGGATTTTATGGACAGAAAGCTTTCAGCAGTTTTACAAGTTCGTGATATATTTTCCTCTGCAAAACATGATTTTACATCCAGCGGACCGGATTTCTACAACTATAGTGAATATCAACGAGAGGCTCCAATTGTAACTTTAACCGTAGGTTACCGCTTCAATAATTACAAACCAGATAGAGATCCGCAATCTGGCGGGGATGATAATGGTGAGATGGAAGAGTTTTAATGGAGTAAATAATCATAGACTTCGACAAGTTTTACTGTACCCTTCGACAAACTCAGGGTACGGGGGAAATGCTCTGAGTATAGTGATATTGGTTGTTGAGCCTGCCGAAACAACCTGACAGCAATTGAGGTTGAATCAGGTGTTGTCTATATTGGTCCCAGTGGTGGAATTGCTACATCTTGTGATAGTACAGAAGCTGTCATGAAGCATTTAGACCGAATAAAAGTATTAACCCAACTTGGCTTTTTAGACTCGAATTTTCATTTGCAATAAAAAATATTTCTTATGGATTATTTATTTATATTGCAGGTTAACCGGTCTTAATAAAGGCCTGTTTTAATGGCGTTTATTTATTGTTGGCATTTCGTTGTTTCTTATTAGATGTAAGAGCTTTATTGTTTTTTTTGCTTTGTAATTGTTTTGCATTTAATGAACTTATCACACTTTCCCCTAATTTCTTTTCCAAATCCTTTCTTGCATTTCCGGCAACAGCACCACCTTGTCGAGCAACAGTTTTACTTTTATTCAAAGTCTTTGGTTTCTGCTTTTTAGATAGTTCTGTTGTCGATGTTTCAGCAAGCATATTCAGAACCAATTCTAAATTGGTCATGTTGTCTCTAAGGCTTTCTTTCTTTAAATTCTTGAAATCTTTATAGTCCTTAGTCGTAAATCCTGCCCACGCTTTTGTTATCTCATCAGTAAGGATTGCATACTCTAAACCTTTTTTTACTCCTCGCAAGTCCCACTCGTCAGTTAATTCTTTTCGAACTTCGATACTTTTGAGCTGTTGATTTATCCAGTTTTTAGAATAGCCTTTTTTTAGATATGTTTCCATTGCTCTATCAAAAGTTTTTTCAGGGTCTTCTGTCTCTTCTATCCGTTCATAGCCAACTTTAGCCAACCATACTTTAAAGGGTTCTGCTTTCGGAGAAGGTATTGATTGTATAATTCTCAAAAGCCCCTCTGTATCAGCACAATCAGTTATATATTTTTTCCCGTCTGAAGATTCCAATTTCAGTTGTACGATAATTTCGTACAACTGAGAAAAACCTTCTTTGGTCAATTTTCTTTTTAAATCGCTCCAGTATCTTCGAGGATTACTACTACCAGTAAGAGTTTCAATAATGTCTATTATTGAGAAGTACCATTTTTCAGCCTCATTATCCCAATGTACTCTAATTTGTTTTGATTCAAATAGTTTTATTGATGTTTCTTTTGTCATATTCGTTTTCGTTTAGCTTAAAAAAAATAATTTTTATTCGCCTTATTTATTTTCAACAAATCTAATCATATTTTTCAAATTATCACCCATTTTCAACTATCTCAATCTCCTCTGCCGTTCACCCATGAAGCTCATAAATCACCTTGTCAATTTTATTTTTTTAAACCAGTAGCTTTAATAATTCTATCATTTTCGGAATCATCAAGTGCTTGATCAATTTCGTTGTTAAATTGTTTCAAATCCATTCTTTATCGATTTTATTCAAAAGTACAATCGCCCTGCCTGAATTAGTTTTTTTACTTTTACTGAATAAAGTTACAAGAAATTATATTTGCAGTGTTTGTACATCCAAATTATTTTGTAACTGTTTAGTAAGTAATTCGTTTAACAAAAATCTAACGAGTGATAGATTGCAGTCTATTTAGTAGTTAGAGCATCAATAGTAATTTGGCATAACAAGGACAAATTAACATTAAACAGAAAGATAATACAATATGGACAGAAAGACGAAAGTTTATTATGCAGCCTTTGGTGTGCTTGCCATAATTTCCATTTTTTGCTTTAACTGCAGACACTACGATATTCAACCATTTCCCGATCCGGCTGCAGGGTGCGCATTTTTCACACAAGACTATGCTTTACCGCAGACGCAGACTGCGCAGCAACTAGCCGAGTACCTATCGTCCGAGCACTTTGAGTACGATCTTGACGGCTGGTTTTTCTTCGGGAGCTTGGTGGATAGTGCAATGCCGGATGACATCGGGGTATTCTTTATTGCGGTGCAGCGTATCGAGGAGTCATTAAAAGGATTCCGGGTCCCGATGGTTCCTGCCATCGTTGGCTTCAACAGCGCGTCCCTTGGTCATTACGAATTTAGAGGTTTCTTAACTCTGGACATGGATCCACTGATGACCGTAACATCCAATCCATGGAGTGTGAGATTGAACTCGCCTTTGCAATCTGGTCCACTGATAAAGATGGACCTCGTCTCGGGAAGTATGGGAGCTGCCGATGCGGTATACAACCTCACAGCCGATATTCCAGATTCTGATGGCGTCAGGCTCCAGGCAGAGGTACAGTTCCGCGATCGGCTTGGAGTAGTAAATCAAGGCGATGGGTCAGCATCATTCTTCGCGCAGTTTTTAACTGACGAGCAGCGGAAGCAGATCATGGGTTCATCTGTGCGCACGGTTTCCAACTATCTTGAAGCTACCGACGATCCGATGTCCTGCCAGGGTTCATACTACTATTCACTACCACTGATGGACGTTGAACAGTTTTCGATCATTCTAGACACCGTTTCTTTAAGCAACGGCTCGGATGGATTTATGTGGATGGATTACGTCGTACAGAGCTACGATCAGCGGGCGAGAGACGTCTTTAGCAATGCATCGTGGGACTTCTACGCGATTCAGCTACCGGAAGAAAATGCCGCGATCATGGTCATCCAGGTCAATAGTGCGACTGGCTCCCTCCCGATTGCCAAACTGTTCCGTTACGACAGTGACAGAACACTTAACTTTGCACGCAAGGCCGTGCATTCGTGGGCAATCGACGAGATTAAGATCGAAGCGATTGGGACGACATGGACGAGCCCGACCACCGGACTAAAGTATGCCATGCATCACCGCATCCAACTTATGTCAACGGTTTTACCGGCAGATCTTATCATCAATATGATGATAGAAAATCAGGAGATCGTGATTGATTTTGATACCATAAAAACAATTAAGTATGAAGGCTTAGGGTCGGTCGAGGGGATGCTTGGCGACCTATCAGTAACGGGCAGGGCTTTTGTAGAATTGCAGCCGGTTGGACACCTTAAATAGAATGAAGAACGACACCTTGCTTCGCTTCGTTTCAAATTTTAGCTCATTTTAAATTTTCAACTATCCCAATCTCCTCCTCCGTTAACCCATAGAGCTTATAAACCGGCTCATCAATTTTGTTTTCTGCTTAATCCTTGTCTTTTAGTATTTCATTTACAATTGAATCAGAAACTCTGAATCCTGATTTTATTAATTCAATGACTATATCTTTTAGATTTGAAATTACACCTTTTTCTTTTGCTTTAATTAACAATCCAAGTGTACCAATAATCTCTAAATTAAAAGTCTTGGCAATTTCTCTTCCTTTTCTTTCATCTATTATTAATAAGGCATTTTTTATCTCTGTGGCTAATGCTATAGAACTTGCTTCTCCGTTATCCAAAAAGGATTCAAGCTGTTTTTGTTTTTCTTTATTTTTTACTTCTTTTATAATTATCCAGTCTGGTAAGCGATTTCCAAATTCCTGATATACTTCTTGAGTTATGATTATTACTTTGAAGGTTCTTCTTAGAATGTCAAGTTGACCAATTCTTTCTAATGCAATTAAACAGCTTGTGTCGGAAATAATAATTTTATTCATTCCTGATTTTACTTAAATCTTCTGTTGTCTCACCAAAAATTGAAACACCATATTTACCAACCCGCTCTAAAAATTGTCTTTTTGTTATACCAGCTATATCTGCTGCTTGACCGGATGAAAGAACTCCTTTGTCAAACAATTGAGCAGCTAATTGCATTTTTACATCCATCTCATCTACTGTGTCCGGTAAGTTTAATATTAAAGTTTTCATCTTTATATAATTTTTTATCAAAATTACGTATTTTTTATTTACTTGCAAAATTTTCACCCATTTTCAACTATCTCAATCTCCTCTTTTATCTAAAAAGACCTGCGAAGTTTATTTTATCAAATTGAGGTTCCGTGTCAGAAAATATTACCTGGCAGGCTAAAGGTACATCGGAAATTTCTACTGATTTACTTTATTTTCAATATTTCTGTTCATCTGTCTTGGTGATCTGGATGCGGCTATACGCTATACCTGGTGTGCGTTTTCCCTTAGGTATCTAATTTTTCTGAATATTTCAATTTTGCTTTGTCTTTCATCTTCAATGTCATAGTCATCTTGTAGTCCGAGCCAGAATTTAGCAGAATTTCCAAAATAAGAACTCAATCTTAATGCTGTGTCTGCAGTAATTCTTCTGTTTCCTTTGATAATTTGTGATATTCTTGTTTGTGGAATATCAATATCTTTTGAAAGTTTATAAGCAGATATTTGCATTGGTTTTAAAAATTCTTCCAATAAAATTTCTCCAGGATGTATGTTTTCTAATCTTTCCATTTTTTTATTATTTGTGATAATCAATAATTGTTACTTTGTATGCAATGTTGTTTTTCCAAATAAAAATAATTCTCCATTGGTCATTAATTCGGATACTATGATAATCTTTTAGTTTTCCAGATAATTTTTCTAATCTATTGGAAGTAGGAATTTTTAAATCCATTAAATTTTGAGAGTTGTTCAGCATTCTCAATTTTCTTCTTCCTGTTTGTTGAATCTCTAATGAAATTTTTTTAACTCTTTCTCCATTCCAAATTTTTTCAGTTTCTTTTGTGCCAAACGAAATTATCATAGTGTCTGATTGCGTTACTAACGCCAAAGGTAAGTATTTATTTTGAATTTAAAAAATTATTTCAAATTTTTTTTAAATGCACATCACTCGTTTATATAAGAAATAAACATTCACTACATTTATTTTTAACAAATCTAATAATATTTTTCAATTATCACCCATTCTCAACTATCCCAATCTCCTCCTCCGTTAATCCATAAAGCTCATAAACCAATTCATCAATTTTGTTTTCTGCATGGTCTATTGCTCGCTGGAGTTGCTGGCGCTGGGTATCAAGTTTTGTGCTTTGTAATTCTTTGTTGAGATTTAGGAAGTTGTTATTAACTTTTTTATTCTGTAATAGTTGGAGCAAGATTGATTAACCAGATTTCACCTTGTTTCATAAAAATTTTCTAAATCTATTTCTGTGAAAACAGTTAATTCATGATTCCTTTTGTAATCTTCATAAAGTTCTTCAGCAGCAAATTCCATCTTTTTTCGATTTTCAATTTCTCGAATTGACTTCAATGTCTTTTCTATTACCCATATTCTCCGTTGAATAGGAAGTCTTTCTATTTCTTGTAATATTTGATTTGTTCTCATAGTTACAAAGATACAAAATTATTTTTAATTTATTTTTTTCGTTTTAAAAAAGTTAATCACCCATTTTCAACTATCTCAATCTCCTCTTCAGTTAACCCATAGAGCTTATAAACCAACTCATCTATTTTGTTTTTGCATGGTCTATCCAAAAAGACCTACGAGGTTTCTTTTGCTAAATTTCTAAAAAACAACATACTGACAACCTATTGGTTAATAAAACCTCGTAGGTCTTACTTTTAACAAAATATATTTTTCATCCTCATTATCAAATTGAGGTTCCGTGTCAGAAAATATTACTTGGGAACCTAAAGCTTCATCGGAAATTTTTACTGATTTAGCTTTTAAAATCATTTCTTATGTATTATTTATTTGTATTGTGTGTTCGAGTGAAAAGTCCAAATAATTAATTCCACAATAATATGGTATTCTGCTGCTAATCCGGTTTAGTTCAACATCCAGTACATATTCGGCTACCGCCGAAAACGATACTTAATTGTTAGCTACTGGGTCTTGTTTCTAATCTAATAATTCAAATCCTTTTTTACTTGTACATCTATAAGCAAATGGTTTTTTACTTTTAATTATTTTTTGCTTTATATCATCCCATCTTTTAATTATTTGCTGAACCATTTCCCAAAATGAAAATCCACCTTTTGAAGGAGGTTTAAAGAAAAAAATTCCTATTCCATATTTATGGTATAAATCGCGTTGATGCCTCATTGTTTGAATACTTATATCTTGGGTAATTACTATATCTTGTTCTTTTCCTAGTATTGGTATCCATATTTCATCTTTCACACCTTGACCAAATTCTTTTCTAATGGAAAGAACTTCAAAATTATGTTTTTCTTTACGATTTAAATGCTTTTGAAAGAGATTTAGTCCCTCAGCTAGTTGTTGTGCAAAATTTTCATCAATATAAATTTTTATCATTAAGCAGCTTGTTTACAGAAAGTAATTGCATCTTTAATTTGTTTCTTCGATATTCCATAGGTTGAAGCAATAAAATCTACGGGTTCATTGGCTTTTACCATATGATAGATAGTATAAGGTATGATATTAGTGCCATAAATTGTAGGTTGACCAAATTGATGATCAGGATCAACAACAACACTATGATTTTTTCCTAACGGCCAAAGTCTATTGGCTAATTCTCCTTTATTAAAATCTAACTTATTCATAAAATCTTTAATGAATTTTAGATTAAGTTGTTTTGTCATATCAATGTTTATAATCTGGCTCTCACTAAATTGGAATACAATTCTTTTACCTACAGATGCTAATCCTTCTAATACACCTGCTGTAGCAAAAGGAAACGGGGTTTTAAACATTTTTGAAAGCTCTTTATGTGCATTTAAGATAACTTTTGTTGTTACACCAGCTTCTCTAAAATGAAAGTATGTATAAAATTCAACGAGAGTATGAAAATTTACTGCTTTAGATTTTCCATCAGACCAAGAATAGCTCCTTATAAAATTACCTGCTAATCTATTATCCCAATACTCAGATAAGAGCCTTTGAACTTTATAATATTTAAGATTCAATATTTTGGCTAAATCTGGCACAGTATAAATACCATCTCCTATTTGTGGTTTATTTTCGAATTGCATTGTTTTTTTTGTAAAAGTAATCAATAAAAAAAATATAAACAAAAGACCTTGTAGCTAACTCGTTTACATAAGAAATAAACATTCGCTATATTTATTTTTAGCAAATATAATCATTTTTCAACTATCCCAATCTCCTCCTCCGTTAAACCATAGAGCTTATAAACCAGCTTGTCAATTTTGTTTTCTGCATGGTCTATGGCACGTTGGAGTTGCTGGCGCTGGGTTTCAAGTTTTGTGCTTTGTAGTCCTTTGTTTAATTGCAAAAGATTGTCAACGAGATTTTCAATTTCTTTTTGCTCTTGTTCGCTCGCTGATATAATAGGAAGCTGTGCTAATTGCCCCATCAACACTTGTGGAAATCCTTGTGTGTTTGTTACAAGTCGTTTTGATAAATAGAATGAAAGAAGTTTTGAATTTATTAAACCCAAAAGAAATTTTAGATTTAATTGCTCACTGCGAAGAATGTAAATAGTGCTTTCAATCAATTCTTGTTTATCGGAATAAGTTGCACATAAATAACTTCCAGTTCTTCTTATAAGCAAACGAGGAGTTATAAGATGTTTTTTCAAAACTCTTGTACCTCCAATAATATTTAACTTTTCATATTCTGCATACTTGTCATAATGATAATTGTATCTTGACATGCAGTTACCTAATAAAAACGGATATGATTTTTTTGTTGGAAATTGAGTAAGTATGTCTTTACGATTCTTCACAACCATTCCTTTAGACATTTCAACTAATTCACACATCAATTTTGATGAAGTCATAACCTTTTTGAAAAGCCTTATGCTTGTATCATCTAAATAAATATCCCAGGGATCAGCACCATTACTCAATTCAATTTTCTGAATTGTTTTTTCCTGTTTTACAGTATCGATCTTTATAACTTTGGTTTTCTCTTTTGAGTTCTTTTCACCAACAATTATTGTAGTTCCGATTGTTGCATCTTCAAAAACAAAATGATCAAATGTTACAATAGAATTGAGATTAAAATTCTGCAAAAGAATTTCTCTTATTTTTCCGTTGCTTTTTGTTGTTAGCAACGCTTCGGGAACAATGAATGAAAATAATTTTGGTGAAATGTAAGAAACTCTTTCTAAAAAAAGTTGAAATAAATTTTTGGAACTACCGCCAGAATAGGAAAGAAAATTTTTCTGATAGTAAGCAAGTATTTCAGCATCGCTATTATTAGCTGTAAGTTTTAGGTAAGGCGGATTCCCAATCACAACATCAAAACCACCATTTTTAAAAATTTCGGGGAATGCTTTGTCCCAGTCAAAAGCATTTATCTTTTTTATCTGTTCGGGAAACAGCACGAGCTGGTCATCATAAAAATCAGTACCAATAAGTGAGTTGCCGCATTTAATATTATCTCCAAGATTTGGCAACACTCTTTCGTTAAAGAAAGTCAACTGTTTACTTATGGAGGCGTTTGTTTCGCCTTCTAATGCTTTAAGCAACAGGTTTAATTTGGTTACCTCTACTGCCTGTGCGTCAATATCAACTCCATAAATATTATTGAGCAGTATGCGTTTCTTTTCGGCAGTGGTAAGATTGCCGTCAGGTGTTAACGGATTATTCTTTCCGCCTACGCCCTTCCGGCTTTGGCGGACAGGTTTCTTTTGGGGCGGGTTTTCTGTGTAGTATTGCAGGTGCCAGTTGAGTAAATATTGATATGCTCCGATAAGAAATGACCCTGAACCGCAAGCAGGGTCAACAATCTTTATTTTCTCAATGTCTTTCGGCTTTTTATCTTTTATCAGTTTTCCAGCAGTGTTCTCAACTATGTAGTCCACAATGTATTTTGGCGTATAATAAACACCACCGGCTTTGCGTACTTCGGGCTTTTCCTCAATTTTTGCGTGATGGGCTTTAGTCAGTCGGATGGTCTTGCCAAGAAACCGTTCGTAAACACTTCCGAGAATATCAGCCGGCAGAACGGAAAATTCATACGGGGAAACAGGATAGTACAGGTCGCTGATGATATTTTTTACCACCTTATTATCAACCGTAAGTAAAGGTGTGATAGTGTCTTCCCTGAAATCAAAAAGACCGGAATTGTATTTTTCATCGGCAAAGCGATAGAGTTCAAAGAGGTTTTGGTACAAGTTGCCTTTTTTGATGGCGTTCTTCAAATCTCCGTAATGCTCGATACCCCTGTCTTCGCATATTCGCAGGAAGATGATCCGGTCAATATTTTTTTGCACGGCATAGTTGATTTCATCTTCACTGAGCGATTTATTTCTTAGGGCAATGGTTGTTGCAAGATATGTTCGCCATTCTTCAATGGATTTCAAAAATTCGTCATCAACGTTGGCAGTACCTCTTTTTTTGGCATCACTCTGAACATACTTATCAAAACGACCTTTGAGAATATTTTCTTTTGCAAAGGTGTCCCAGAAAAAATCAAATTCATCAAGATAATTATTGTATGTTATATACTTGATCCTGGAAACAGATGCCCTGTCTGTTTGATTTGGTTTTTTGCTGCAGTCGTAAATTGAGAATTCCTCGAAATCGGTAACAATGGCAATGGGAAGCCTTGCACTCCATCCATATCTGCGCACCTGGTATGCAGGAGCAATATCACCTTTTATATTTACCGATGGCTTTTTGGCATCAACAAAGAATTTCCTTTGTCCGTAAACAGTGAAACAATAGTCGGGAGCTTTG
>JACKQG010005019.1_pt1 | contig 14921 bp, 9 predicted proteins | sample 8237621 | NCBI WGS metagenome assembly JACKQG01 (sample SAMN15677084, study PRJNA649215) | marine metagenome | biome: marine; feature: Black Sea; material: saline water; isolation source: suspended particulate matter (SPM) from the Black Sea western gyre | collected 2013-06-09/2013-06-10 | depth... | reverse complement strand
GCGCCCGCCGGGACGTGCGTGGTCAGACCGCGTAGGGATGGGCCAAGTCTTCGCGGCCGACGGCTCAGTACTTAGTACTCGGTACTTAGCCCGGTGGGCCCGCGAAGACTTGGCCCACCCCACGCCCTTACACGCAATCGCCGACGGTCAAGTGAGGATCTGATTGACAACTTCGCCATGTACGTCGGTCAATCGAAAGTCTCGGCCCTGGAATCGGAACGTCAGTTTCGTGTGGTCCAGACCGAGCAGATGGAGGATCGTGGCCTGCAAGTCGTGTACGTGAACGCGATCTTCAACAACGGATAGGCCGAGTTCGTCGGTTGCGCCGAAGGTGATGCCGGGCTTGATGCCCCCGCCGGCCAGCCACATGGTGAAAGCATCGGCATGATGGTCGCGCCCGGTGGGCTCGCGGCGCTCGCCCATCGGAGTCCGGCCAAACTCGCCGCCCCAGACGACGAGCGTTTCGTCGAGCAGACCGCGCTGCTTCAGGTCTTTGACCAGCGCCGCCGACGCCTGGTCGACCTGCTGGCAGCGGAGCGGCAATTCCTTCTCCAGCGATTCTGTGCCACCGTGCTGATCCCAGCTTGTGTGATAGAGCTGGACGAACCGGACGCCGCGTTCGACCAACCGCCGCGCAAGGATGGCGTTGTTGGCAAACGATGGTTCTCCCGGCTCGACTCCGTACATCTCCAGGATGTGCTTTGGCTCGCCGGCAATGTCCATCAACTCCGGTGCGCTGGCTTGCATGCGATAGGCCATCTCGTAGGCGGCAATGCGGGTCTGAATCTCCGGATCGCCGACCGCATCGTAACGGAGGCGGTTCAAGTCGGCGACGGCGTCCGTGAACGCCCGCTGCGCCGGCCGGTCGAAGCCTTCAGGATTATTCAGGTTTAGGATCGGGGCGCCTTGACTGCGAAAAGGCACGCCCTGATATGTGGTTGGTACAAAACCACTGGACCACAACGCCGAACCGGCGCGTGGCCCTCGCGGCCCGGACTGCAGTACGACAAAGCCGGGCAGATTGTCCGCTTCGCTGCCGATGCCGTACGTGATCCAGGATCCCATCGACGGCCGCCCCGGTTGCGGTGCACCGGTTTGCACAAACAGTTTCGCGGGCCCGTGATTAAAAACATCCGTCGCCATACTCTTCACGAAGCAGACATCGTCCACGATCTGGCGATGGTGGGGCAACAGATCGCTCAGCACGGTGCCTGACTGGCCGTAGCGGCCGAAGGTCTGCTGTGGGCCGAGGAGGGTCTCATCGCCTTTGAGGAACGCGAATCGGCGCCCTTCTGTAAAACTCTCCGGCGGCTTTTGGCCGGACAGCTCGCGCAAGGTCGGTTTGTCCTCGAACAATTCCAGTTGACTCGGACCACCCGCCATGAACAGGTAGATCACGGCCTTAGCTTTTGGCGAGAAGTGCGGCTCCGACGGCGCCAAGGGATTGGTCAACGTTTGGGGGGCCGCGGCCGAAGCAACGTCTCGCCCCAGGAGTGACGCCAGACCCAACGTTCCGATGCTAAGGCCGCATTGTGCAAAGAACTCCCTGCGTGTTGCGTTTTGGAGCGAAGGCAGTCTTTTCTCGTTTGCCAAAGCGCGGCTGGGGTCGACCATGTGAAATCACTCCCGCGTGATAAACTCGTCCAGGTTAATCAACACGCGCGCGACCGCCGTCCACGCAGCAGCTTCCGCCACGGAAACGCCGTCTGGACGTTGCGGTGCGGCGGCCGCCTCGGCCGCCTTTGAATCGCCGCCGAATCGAGTGCGTTCCCACTGCAGATAATCGCGCAGCCGCGCCAACTCCTTAGCCTCCGGAGGTCGGGCCAGACACAAGCGAAACGCGTGGCTCAGCCGGATATCGTCTCGGGCTTTGGCGGGTGTTTCTCGGAGCACCCGCGCCCCGAGCGCCTGGGCCATCTCGAACATGGCCGGATCGTTGGCCACGGTGAGCGATTGCAGCGGCGTGTTCGATCGGTCGCGGCGCGTGCAGGTTTGGTTGAACTTGGGCACGTCGAAGGTCGTCAGCATCGGATGCGGGGCGCTGCGATAGAAGAACGTGTACATGCCCCGGCGATAGCGGTCTTCCGCCTGGCTGGTACGCCAATTCTTCTTGACCTGTGTGAACGCATACACGCCGTCTGGCTGCGGTGGATAGACGCTCGGGCCGCCTATCTTGTCGCTCAGAAGGCCGCTGACTGCCAGCCCCATATCACGAACGAGCTCAGCTTCGACACGCAATCGCGATTGTCGCGCGAGCAGTCCGTTGCGAGGGTCGGTCCCTTTCAGATCCGGCCTGGCATGGGACGACTGGCGATACGTTGCCGACGTGACGATCAGCCGCAAGAGCCGCTTGGTGGACCAACCCTGTTGGCGGAATTCGGTCGCCAGCCAGTCAAGCAGTTCCGGATGCGTTGGCGGTGCCCCTTGCGTGCCGAAGTCGTTTTCCGTTTCCACAAGTCCACGACCGAACAGACGCATCCAGAGTCGATTGACACGCACGCGAGCCGTCAATGGGTGCTCCGCGTCGATCAGCCACCGGGCCAGATCAAGCCGTGTACGCCGTTCGACCGACTGCGGCAATGGAGGAAGTGCGTCCGGGACATCCGGCTGGACCTCGTCGCCCGGCCGCAGGAAATCGCCACGAATGTGGATATGCGTTGTGCGAGGTGTGTCGAGTTCGCGCATGATCATCGTCGTGGGGATTTGCTTCCGCAACTGATCGCGTTGCGATTCCAGTTGCTTCAATTCCGTCTCGGCATCTGTCCGACGCTGTTCGTCTTCAGAATTGGGTTGTTTCAATTCTTGTTTAAGTTGGTCGATCTTCTGCTGCAGGTCATCGAGCCGCTGCTGTTGGTCGACGGTGGGAACCTGAATCGTGGGCGATACGGAATTCCGATCGGCCGTCGAATCGAAGAACGCGTACAGCTCGTAGTACTCCTCTTGCTCGATCGGATCGTATTTGTGGCTGTGACATTTCGCGCAACCGATCGTCAATCCCATCCAAACCATCCCGGTCGTATCTACGCGGTCTTTCGCTTGCTCGACGCGAAACTGGTCGGCCTTGGTTCCGCCTTCCGTATTGATCAGCGTATTGCGGTGAAAGCCCGTTGCCACTAACTGATCAGTGGAAGGACTCGGTAAGAGATCGCCGGCGAGTTGCTCGATGGTGAACTGATCGAACGGCATGTCCTGATTGAACGCATGGATGACCCAATCGCGATAGGGCCACATCGTACGTTCGTTGTCGTTTGTGTAGCCGTGCGAGTCGGCGTAGCGAGCCTGGTCCAACCAGTACCGTCCCCAGCGCTCGCCATAGTGCGGATTGGACAAGAGCTTGTCCACCACTCGTTCGTAGGCACTGGGTCGCTGGTCATTCACAAAGGCATCCACTTCATCCAGCGTAGGCGGCAGGCCGATCAGATCGAGGTACAGTCGGCGGACGAGCGTGTAGGGATCGGCTTCCGGCGATGGTGTAATGCCTTGCTGTTCGAAACCGGCGAGAACGAAATGGTCGACGGGATTACGGGGCCAAGTCTTGTTTTTCACCGCGGGCGGTTGCTCGTGCCGGATCGGCTCGAGCGCCCAGTGCCGCTGGAAATGCGCCCCTTGCTCGATCCACCGGCGAATGGAGACAATCTGCGTGGGCGTCAGTCGCTTCTCCGCATCCGGCGGCGGCATCTGTTCGTCAGGATCCTCCGAGCTGACTCGCTTCCAGAGTTCACTCACTTCCGGTTTGCCAGGCGCGATCGCGGCGTAGCCGCCCAGGTCCGCGAGCGCTCCATCGCGTGTATCGAGTCGCAAGTCGGCTTCGCGCGTATTCTCGTCGGGCCCGTGGCACTCGAAGCAGTTTTCCGAGAGGACGGGACGAATGTCGCGGTTGAAATCCACTTTCTCATCGGCCAGCGTGGGGCCGATCAGGAGAGCCGCGATGCAGAGCACACGAGCGGCGAGCGGCGTTCTTGCGTGAATTGACCGACGTCCGGTTGTGAGCATATCAAACGGGCGTGAGCGAATCCGGTTCACCGCTGTGGTCTCTCCACGTTCATATCTCGCGAATATCCGGAACCGCGATGCGGTCGTCCGCCGTTTGGCTACGGGGTCGGGCGGATTCAGGTAGGTCCCGTCTGCCGGACGGGACCTGTGGCACGGTCCAAGCTCAAACCGCTTCGAGGGCCCGTCCGGCAGACGGGACCTACTGGCGCATCGGCAGTAAAGGCTTCTCTAGATTGATGTTACCGTCGCGATCGTTCTTCGATAACACCTGGCGAAATGCGCCCATAAATCAAAATGCCCATTTCAATGGGGGGATCGGGCGATTAAAGGAGTCTCCATCGAGGGCGATAGGTAGGTCCCGCTTGCCGAGCGGGACCTTGAATTCCGAGCTGTCGGCAGGGCCAGGTCCCGCTCGGCAAGCGGGACCTACCTTTCTAGCCGCCTAGAATGGCCCGCACAGGCCGCCCAGCCCGTTGGGCTTGGGGTTAAACGAAAATGCCCGAAACCACAGATTGGTGTCTATCCCTTCAACGTTTCCTGGATCTACAGGCGAGCCGTTTCCTCGACGCTTCTGCGAAGCTGAAGCACATTCGCCTCGGGCGCGCTCAGATTCGCGACACACCCCGGTCCCAGGATCAGGCCTCGCCGGTTGGCTTGCTTCCAAGCGTCTTTCACTTGGGCGTCCACTTCCTTCGTTGTTCCGTGAACCAACGTTGTGTTCTGGCCGATGCCGCCAATCAGGCACTTGTCCGTCTTGGTCCTCATTTCGGCGAGCGACGGGCCGGCTTCCCGGTCGTGGTAGTTGAACGCCTGGACAGGGTAATCCAGTACCTGGTCGAACATGACCTTGTCGCCGTGCAGGTGGAAGATGTTGAACCACGATCGACCTTGTACACCGTCCAACACGATCTGATCGTATGGCTTGGCAAACTCGGCGTACTCGCCCCGCGTGAGGTAGCCCTTGTTCGTGGTCTGGCTGGCAAAGAACAGACCGTCGGCGCCGCGGGTGACGACCTCGATAGCGAATCGCCGAGTCGTTTCGGCAACGATTTCCAGGCCCGCATGGACGTCGCCCGGCGAGTTGCGCATGTGATCGAGCAAGGCGTCTCGCCCGACCATCTTCAGACAGGACGTGAGAGGGCTGAATACAGTTTGGACCAAAGGTACTCGTGCCTTCATCTCGCACAAAGCGATCCTTTGGGCTTCCAGGACAATCAGGTACTCGCCTTCGGTACCACGGAAGCTCCGTAGTTTCCTCCAATCCTGCGGCTTCCGGATCGGATAGTCTGCCTGTACAGGCGTCTGTCTACCGCCTCGGACGTCGAGCGTAACGCCCCAGTCCACAACCGAGTACAGACCGTACGGCGAGAACTTGATGAAGTCCAGATCGAGCTTCCGCTGCAACCCCAAAGCCAACTCCGCCAGACGCCGCGGCGCTCGATCGCGGTTAGGAAAGTGCCACCAGAATCCAAACGGCAAACGATCGGTTTCTTTCAGCGCCAAGGCGTTTTCGATTCGCTGCTTGTGGCTCATGGGCGAAGCGGTCGGAGCCGCAGCAAAGGACGAGGAGTTCCCGAACGACAAGGCTGCAGTGCCGGCCGCGATCACATCTAGAAACCGCCTGCGGCTCAGTTTGTGTGCACCTGCGTTCATCGTTTCATCTCCCATGTCGACGCATGATGTTCTCGGTGCTACGCCCAAACAAGACGATCGTTTAACCCGAAGCCGGAGGCGATGGCGGGCGCCGCGAGTGGATAGTCTATTCAGCTTCCCGCCATCGCCTCCGGCTTCGGGTTAAACGACCCATACTGTTCCACTTGGACCCTTCACTTTGAACTGCGACCAAAGAACTTCCGAACGAGTCCCTCCGAGGGCGGTGCCGTGGCCAGCGCAACTCCGACGGAGGCCACCAGCGAGACTGCCACACCTGGGATCAGCGGATCCAGATTGGCAATTCGAATGGCTTGAAACCCTCCGTGGACAAAGAACCCGACGCTGTAAAGCGCCAAGTGGGACAGGAACCCGGCCAGCATTCCGGCAATGGCGCCCGCGGCGTTCATGCGGGACCAATAAAGCGCCAAACCCATGGGAACCAGAAAGCCAGAGGCTAGCCCACTGCCAGTGTAGACAATGATGTCTTGCAGGTACGCGGGCGGGTATAACGCGCCCAACACAGCCGCGACTCCGACCAGAAGCGTAACGAAATAGGTGAGCCGGCGAATGGTCCGCTCGGTGGCCTGGGGATTGATGTGCCGTTGGTATATGTCCCGGACTATGGCCGAGGAGATCATCAGCAGGAAACTATCCACCGTCGACATCACCGCGGCAAACGGTGCGGCCACCAACAAACCCGCAAGCCATGGCCAGCCGGCGGCGGTGGCCAGGTGCTCGGCGATTGCCGGCATGATGCGGTCCGACTCGATCTCCATGCCCGGCATCAAGACCCGAGCACAGCAGAAGATGATCACCAACGGAAAATAGATCAGCGAGTAGTAGATGACGACCGTGGAAATTCCTCGTCTCAGCGTCTGAGCATCCTTGAACGCCATCAGGCGTACCATGCAGCCCGGTTGGCCCGCTCCCGCGAAAGTCCACATGCAGAAGAAGGACACCGCGAGTCCCAGCGGTAGAAAGCCCGTCGAATCGACAGGACTCGGCCCTGGCCCCGTGACGTAGACGCCGGGTACGTCGGCCCCGTAGGCGTACTTCTCCGGACGGAGCACGCGTGCCACGACTGGCGGATCAAGCGGAGTCGGCTTGATCCGCGCCACCTCTTCCGGTGGGGTAATTTCCAGCACGGGGACATCTGTCCGATCGTCGCCGTCCTCGACAAATTCAGCTCGGTCCTCGCCCGCCCAAAAGCGGACCTCCCGGGCTGTCCGAAAGACGCGCCGCACGTCGCCGTGTTCGGCCGGCTGCTCGATCCACGTGCCAAACGGGATCGCCACGTCTCGGTCTTGCACTTGTGTAATCCGCAGTTCGGCCCTTCGGAGCACGTGTACTGTAACCGGAGGATCAAGCGGAAGCGGCTTGATCCGCGCAATCTCCTCCGGCGTCGTAATTTCCAGCACGGGGACATCGATCCGATCCACGCCATCCTTCACAAATACAGCTCGATCCTGGCTGGCCCGAAAGCGGACCTCCTGGGCTGTCCGAAAAACGCGCCGCTCGCCGCCCGACTCGGCCGGCTGCTCGATCCACGTGCCAAACGGGATCGACACGTCTCGGTCTTGCACTTGTGTGATCCGCAGTTCGGCCCTTCGCTGCCGCGGCGGCGTCATCTTTCCCATTTGGTCGGTTGCTCGACTTAGTCCGCCGACCTGCCACAGCGCCAAAGGCAACAAGATCAGCACCCCCACGACCATCACGAGTCCCTGCATCACGTCGGTCCAAACTACGGCGCGAAATCCACCGTAGGTCGTGTAGACGATGACTGCTACGGCAAACGACACGAGGCACAACAGGTAACCGGACTCGACGCCTCCCAGTATTGGCCGCCCTTCGATAAGGGAACCCGCCCATTCGCGGCTCGCCTGAAACAGCGGCACGCTGTCCAGGAGGGTGCTCAACATCAGCGCCCCCGCCTTGAATTGGGCCACGAGGTTGAAAGCCATGAAGAAGACGATCAATCCGGTGGCCAGGCCGCCCAGCTTGACGCTCTCGAAGCGATTGCACAGCACATCGGGAATGGTGATGGCGCCGCTTCTGCGGGCGACCTGATTGAGACGTTTTCCCAACAGCCCCATCGTCAGCACGGGTACCATCATGTAGCTGGCGATCCACAGCGCTAGAATCCAACCGTGGGTATAGATCTTGGACGGAAATCCCATGAAACTGCCGCCCGACGAACTGGTGGCGGCAAACGTGAGCGCAAACGCCCACATGCCGAGTCCACGACTGCCGAGAAAATACTCGCTCAAGAAGTTTTTGCGCTTCAGGAGGCGGCTCGATATGACGGCCAGCGCGAACACGCCAAGCGTGTAGACTACGAAGGTGATCAACCCCGCGTTGGACTCGACTGACTGATTTGCTCCCGGAACGATCGTTTCAGGCATGCCGACCCTCCTGGCCACTGCCACAATCGGCCGTCTTGTCCGTAACCGCGTCGCCTTCGCTTTCGGTGTCGCTCAACGGATCGTCCGCCATGAAGAAGAAGCAAAAACAGAGGGCGAACACATCCGCCACGAGCCAAGGCAATAACACGCCCCAGAAAACCCAGCTTGGCATGCCGAACACTTGAGCAGGTGGTCCGTCCGTTGGCTCCGGGTATCCCGCCAGGTAACACCACGAAACCGACCAGATCAGAAACACGACGAATGCCCCCAGGATGACGCATGCTTCGCGTCGAGCGTGGATCACCGCCGGGTCAATCCATTCGCGCATTGGCGACGATTTTGAATTTCGGTCATTCGTCATTCGAATTTGTTTCGGATTTCGAGTTTTGAGATTCGGATTTCAACGCTCGGCCCGGCCGTGCGCCGGTGGGCTCGCCGTTGTCCTTAACTAGTTGACCATTGACAATCACAAACGGAATACCTTCCGGATGGCTCTTGGGATGATCGTACGTGGCGGTGTCCTGAACGGTATCGGGATCGAACACAACAATGTCCGCCACGTTGCCCTCTGCGACGCTGCCTCGATCAACGAGACCGAGCCTTGCGGCGGGAGCCGACGTCATCTTGCGTACGCAGTCCTCCAAGGTCAGGATGCCCAACTCGCGGGCATACTGTGCAAGATACCTGGAAAACGTGCCCCACGCGCGTGGATGAGGCCGGTTGCCGACCAGCAGCCCATCGCTTCCTGCCATGAACCACGGATCCTGCATGAACCGCTGAAGATTCTCTTCATGCCCGATGAACAACAGGCATGACGCCGCAAGATCACTCTCGACCAACAGATCGATAAAACAATCGAAGGGCGGTTTTCCCCGCCGGTCGGAGATATCCTGAAGGCTGAGGCCGATCAGATCCTCCGCGTCATCACTGCCGAGGCCCGTGAGGATAATTGAATCCCAAGGAGCCGGTACTCCTTGCATCCCGTCGGATCCCGTCACCTCCAACTCATGTCGAATCGCCCCGCATGTTTCGGGATCGGCCAGCCGCGCTAACAGCCGTTCCGGTCCGCCAGCATGGCTCCAGTTCGGCAACAGACCGGCCATGAACGTGGAAGCCGCCAAGTAGGGATAGGCGTCCAGCGTCACTTCCAAACCTTCCTGGCGGGCACGTTCGATCCGAGCCACGTAGTTGTCAGCCTTGCCTCGGCCTGTGTCAAAAGACGAATGAAAATGTGTCAAGTGAAGTGGAAGCTCGGCCCTGGTGCAGATCTCGATGACCTCTTCCACCGCCGCCTCCATCTGCGCGCCGTAGTTCCTCATGTGCGGAGCAAAGTACCCGCCGTGCGCGGCAACGACTTGGCAAAGTCCGACCAACTCCTCCACGCCTGCGTAGCTGCACGGCGAATAGGTGAGTCCCGTGGACAGGCCGAAGGCTCCTTCGCTCATGGCCTGATCCAGGACCTGCTTCATGCGATCCAATTCGCTTCGAGTCGGCGTCCGATCCTCCATCCCGAGAACTGCCGCCCGGATATTGCCGTGCGGAGCCAGCATCGCGATGTTTATCGCCGAGCGGCGGTCGAATTGGTCGAGGTATTCGTTCGTGCTTCGCCAGTCCCAAGCCAATCCTTCCGGATCGCCGTTCAAACCTCGAAGGGTCGTGCGAAAGAAGGCAAGCGATTCGTCCGTGACTGGAGCGTACGAAAGACCGTCCTGGCCGATAACTTCCGTCGTGACCCCTTGCATCATTTTGGCCAAGCAGCCCGGTTCGGCCAGCGCCATCAGATCCGAGTGGCTGTGCATGTCGATGAAGCCGGGGCAAACGACCATTCCCTCCGCGCCGATCGTGCGACGGGCATTCAACTCGTCTGCAGTCCCGACATGGCAGATTCGATTGCCCCGGATGCCCACGTCAGCCGCGTACGCTGGGCTGCCCGTCCCATCGACGATACGTCCACCGGTGATGGCAAGATCGACGTTCATATTTCGTCCGATCTCAGTATGTCCCGCTTGGCTTTTCCAAATAGCGCGTTCGATGATACACCGATACGCTGCCGCTGCAACCTACCTGACGGGTCACGATATGCCGAGCGGGACCTCGAGCGTTGAGGTTCCCGTCATCTCCAGGTCCCGTCCGGCAGACGGGACCTACTTCAGGACTGATAGACAGGTCTGCCGGCCAGGTAGGTTGCCTCGGCCTCCAACGACGCTGCATCCTGGCCGGTGCGGACATCGTCCAGATCGCCCTTCCAGATCACGAAATCGGCTTGTTTACCGGGAGTCAGCGAGCCGATTTCGTCCTCGTCGAATGCGGCATAAGCGCCGCCAACCGTGTGATGGCGAAGGGCTTCCGAGAAGGAGATTGCCTCGGAGGTATCGAGACGGCGACGCCGCGCCGTCGTTCGATCCATAGCAGAACGAATGCTGTCCATGGGCGAATGAGAAGGAAAGGCAGGTACGTCGGCCCCATAGGCCAATCTCACACCTTCGCGGTTGAACGTCTGCACGGGAACCATCGTCTCGACCAGTTGCCTGCGGCTTGCTCCCAACTTCCGGAGCATGTCTTCGGCGCGGACCTCAATGAAATTCGGCTGTATGCACACGGGAACCTCCAACTCGGCGGTCCGGCGGATCGTGTCTTCCTTGCGAAACAGAAAATGCTCGATGCGATGGCGGCGCCGGCGACATTCGGCGGTTGAACCCGCGGCCTTGGCAAAGGCGTCCAGTGTCCAGTCGACGCCTTTGTCGCCGACTGCGTGAACATCGGCCTGCAAATCGGCGTTGTGAATCGTGGCGATGATTTGATTGAACAGCGGTTGGGGGTGCATGGGAACGGCCATGTGGCGGTGTTGGGCCGGCACGTCGTACATCAGTGCGTAGCCGTCGACGGCCAACTTCACTCCCTGCAACCGGACCAGCGGACCACGGTACCGGCGGATCTTCTCGACCAGCAGCTTGCACATCTCCAGGTTCTTTACGTATGGGTAAATGCGCACGCGGCAGGGCAGTTTGCCGGTCTGCTCCAAACGCACGTATGCCGCTGCGTACTGTGGATGACAGAAATTGTCGTGGACGCAGGTGACGCCCTGTCGAGCGAACTGCTCCAGGCCCCACGCCGCGCACTCCATCCGTTCGTCCATATCGAGTGTGGGCTGATGCACCGAGTAGATGGCCGGGTAGTGGATCAGCACGCCGTCGGGCAATCCGGTGAGGCGGTCTCGCAGGTACATTCCACCGTAGGGGTTCTTGACGTCCTTGCGCAGTAGGTTCGCCTGGCGAAGGGCCATCGAGTTGGCCACACCAAACTGGCCGCCCCAGTGGATGATCAGCACTGGGTGATTCGGCGTGGCGTCGTCCAATTCCCAACGCCGGGGAAAGCGCCCCTCGCTGAATTCCGTAAATCCTCGCCCAACGATCCACTCGCCGGCCGGCGTTTCCTGGGCTGCCTTGGCCAGCTCGTTGTTCAGCGTATCGAACGACGTGACCTTTGGCGGGCGAAGCAGCACATACTTCAGTTGCATCTGTCCGAAACCGATCACATGGCTATGACCGTCGATCAAGCCCGGCGTGACGTGCCTGCCGGCCAACTCGACCACCTTCGTGCTGTCGGAGACGTACTGCTTGATTTGTGCGTCCGAGCCACTGGCGTGGATCCGGCCATCGCGCACCGCCAGGGCTTCAGCCCGCGGTTTGGTGTCGTCCATCGTGAGGATCTTCCCGCCGGTAAGCACCAATTCTGCGGATGGCGCTTGCGCGGCAGACACCGGCCTGAGGTCGCCAACGGCTGCGCCAACGAGTGCGCTAGCCGTCAGCTTCAGCATTGATCGCCGATTTCTTTTACTCGTGCTTCTTGGCATAGCTCTCAAACCTCCTTCTACTGGCGCGGAGTTGTAGTAAGAGACCGTCGAATGGCCCTTTCAACCGAGATACCCGAACTGCCGTGACTTCCTGCGCCGCGGAAACTATTTTCTTGAGCAGGTCTTGTCCCGCGGCGGTTGATTGCTTGCCTTCCGTATTCTACCGAGTGTCCGAACAAGCCGGTAGAATGAGACCCACAATCGCGTGTTTGAATCGTGGAAGACCATGGTTCGTTTCTTCCTTGCCACGTTGCGTGAAAAAAGCCAGTAAGACGGGCTGAGGAGCAAATATGTGCGGACGCTTCACTCTGCGGACTCCGATGAGCAAGATTGCCGAGGTCTTTGGCTTGGACGAAACTCTCGACGTTGAGCCTCGATACAACGTGGCCCCGACGCAGCAGGTCGTCGCGATCCGACCTGGTCCAACCGCCGACAACCGAGAGCTCGCCTTGTTGCGTTGGGGCCTGATTCCACACTGGGCCGACGACCCGTCCATCGGGAACCGGATGATCAACGCTCGGGCGGAGACCGTCGCCGGCAAGCCGTCCTTTCGCCAAGCCTTCAAGAAACGACGCTGTCTGGTTGTCGCCGATGGATTCTACGAATGGAAGAAGATCGACGGGAAGAAACAGCCCTATTACATTCACTTGAAAGACGATCAGCCATTCGGGTTTGCCGGGCTGTGGGAACGCTGGAACCGCGAGGGCGAAGAGATCCAGTCGTGTACGATTATCACGACCGAGCCGAACGAACTAATGAAACCAATCCACAATCGAATGCCGGTCATCGTCCAATCGACGGATTACGACCGTTGGCTGGATCCTGATTTCCAGAACAGCGAGGCGTTGCAGCAAGTCTTGCAACGCTATCCGGCGGACGCGATGGAGGCATTTCCGGTCAGCACGATCGTGAACAATCCAAGGAATGAAGAGGCCGGGTGTATCGAGCGATTGGAGTAATCATCCAGAGCTGCGCGCAAGTCGACTTCAACGCGACTCGGGGGGAAAGGCTCACGTGATCACGTCGTAGATCGCTACCATTCTCGCCAGCTTACCGTTGGTCAAAATCCTCTCGCTTGGTGTTTTGCCCGTCATCCACTTCAGTTTTGCTTCGTCGATCGGGTCGTGGACGTGGTGTTTGCAGGTGCCCGACGGCCATTTGTACGGAACCGATATGATCACGCATTCGCGGGCCATCGCAAATAACGCGTTGGCAAACGCTCCTACGTCGTCGACGTGCTCCAGCACTTGCAGGCACGTCACCACCGACACGGGAGTCTGAAAAAGCCCGGTGGCTTCGGGCCAGGGGCCGACAATCTTAGTGACCTCTGGAATACTCGGACGCTGACGAGAGTCGACAGTATAACGAATGCGGAAGTCGCCCCAGGTCGCCACGGGCGAATCCCAGGAGCCAACGTCGAGAATCGATTCCTTTGGCCCCAATGATTCCAAAAGCCGGCGCACAGACGCGTAGTAGGCGGAATTCTCGCGTCCTTCGTAAAACGTCATGCTTCCGGCTTTCCGTCCTCACGGCGCCCCGCGAAGTAGTCGGCCACATATTCGATAATAGCCCGTGGCGTCGACGCCGACCATTTCCACGTGCCGTTCGGCGCCAATTCCAGGTGCTCGGCCGGATCGATGCCAAGCCGGCTGATCTCCCGATTCCGTTCGTCGTACTTGCGGCTCTCGCGAGAGCCGTGCCAAAGATGCGATACGGCCGCATCCACGAATCCTACGTTTCCCCTGACCCGCTCGTGGGCCTTCTTTCCCCATTCGAAGATTGCTCGGCGCATGGGCTCGTTGTACTTACGAAGATACCGTGCCTTCCAGTCGCCCCAAAACGAAATGGCCATCATGGTATCGCCACTTCCGATTGGATGTCGATCGAAGAGCCCGTCGATGGAATCGATCGTCTCGCGGCGGGCGGTCCAAGCCAGTCCGGGGTGCCCGAAGCTGGGCGAAGTGATGCAGCGATTCGGCGGACGATCCCAGTTTTTCGCAGACAGGGACTCGGCCCACCGACGTTTGTCGCCCCATGGCACGTAATGTCCGTCAGCGTCCAACCACTCGCAAATCTGCCACGGCTGAACGACCGGTGAGCGGCCCAGCGCGGCGAGGATGGCCTCCTGAAGATCATCATGATGGAACAGCACGTCTGCGTCGAACCAGCCGACGGCGTCCACATCTGCTGGCAGGCCGGCGATGCCAACGTTTAGAAGCCGTTCTTTCTGAAATAGGATACTATCCAATTCGAGATGGGTCGTGTGATCTCCGGGCGGCAGACCAGGGCATTCTCCATGTAAGACGCCTTCGATGGTGTGGACTTCCATGCCGTGAGTTCGCATTCCTTCCATGAATCGATGGTAGTTGTCTGACCATCGATGGCAGCGGTGCGAATCGAACAAACTGGTAACGACGGCCAGTTTTGACAGGCTCACCGAGTTGTGCACTTTGCCTTCCGGGACACACTGCTCGGCAGGCACCGGCGACGACGTTGGAGCGGATGACAGGTCGCCAAGAAACAGGCTGGCTCGGCGATTGCCTGTTACTCTGCCCGCAGGCCAAAGGGTGCTGGTTTGCCCAATGTGTTGCACGAGACTGGGGACCGGGTAGTAGACGTTCATTTGCTTGCGCAGGGCCCAATCGCCGACGACAACGTCGATCTGGGCGTGTTTCAGCCGGCCGGTCCATCGGTGTTCAACAACGTCCTGATCGACAACGAATTGTCGCGCCGCTTGATTGGGGAAAACAAACGCCTGTGCCCCCCAAACCCATTTGCCGCCAAAGCGATGCCACCCGGATCGCCGGCGCGTGTAAGGCTCGGGACAATACAACGACACGACCGCGACGTTCTCGTCAGGCCAAAGGCTCGACTCCAACAATTCGCGCAGATTTTCCCCATCATAAAACAGGGCGTCGTCCTGCACCAATAAATACGCGTCCGCATCGGGCTGCCGCATCAGCAGTTCCTGCAGGGCCAGATAGAAGTTTGGCCAGGCGCCCACTTTGTGCTGACGGTAA
>JACKQG010005018.1_pt1 | contig 14923 bp, 16 predicted proteins | sample 8237621 | NCBI WGS metagenome assembly JACKQG01 (sample SAMN15677084, study PRJNA649215) | marine metagenome | biome: marine; feature: Black Sea; material: saline water; isolation source: suspended particulate matter (SPM) from the Black Sea western gyre | collected 2013-06-09/2013-06-10 | depth... | reverse complement strand
TCGTGATTCTAAGCGAATATCGCTGAAAGGGCGCTAATTTTTAGAGATGCCCTAAAGTGACATAAACTTTATTGAGATGTGATCTAGACGGCGAACGAGGTGCCGCAGCCGCACGTTGAGGTGGCGTTAGGGTTGGTCATGGCGAAGTAGGACCCGATCAGGTCTTCCTTGAAGTCCAGTTCCGAACCTTTCAGGAAATCCAGTGAAACCTCGTCGATAACCACTTCGATGCCATTCTTTTCGTACAGAATATCATCATCTTTGAGCTCGTTATCCAGGCTGAAGCCGTACTGGAAGCCAGAGCATCCACCGCCTGAAACCGCAACGCGCAGGCGCATGTCCGGGGTATCTTCCATGGCGACAAGGGCGGCGATGCGTTTTGCCGCATTGTCGGAAATGGCGAAGGATTCGGTCTCGCTTATGGCGCTGGTATCGGGCATTTTGGTGCTGCTCCACTCTATTCGATGGATAACTATATCATGCCCTCCTCATATAGTCAGGAAATTCCATTTGTCAAAGGGTCTTCTGGTTGTTGCTTGCCGGGCCCAGTCACTGTAGTTTCCGGACCATGGTAACCAATATTTATGCCTGTCATCCCGAACAGAGCCGTGGACGGCTGTTTGATGAGCCTGACAGCGCGACGCGAACATGTTTTCAGCGCGACCGTGACCGGATCATTCATTCGGCCGCTTTCCGTGCCCTTGAATATAAAACCCAGGTATTTGTCAATCATGAAGGCGATTTTTTCCGCACCCGCCTGACCCACTCTTTGGAAGTCTCCCAAATCACCCGTTCCGTGTGTCGCTCTCTGGGATTGAATGAAGATCTTGGCGAAGCCCTGGCTCTGGCCCATGACCTTGGCCATCCGCCATTTGGCCATGCCGGTGAGGATGCCCTGAAGGAATTGATGGAACCCTACGGTGGTTTTGATCACAACGCCCAGTCGCTTCGGGTGATCACCATGCTGGAGCAGCGCTATGCCGACTTCAATGGCCTTAATTTGACCTGGGAAACCCTTGAAGGGGTGGTCAAGCACAATGGTCCCCTGATTAATGATGCCAGGGCTCAGGATGAATTGCCCAACGCCGTCGCCGAATATAATGTCGGCCACGATCTGGAACTGGCGACCTTTGCCAGTGCGGAGGCCCAGGTCGCGGCGATTTCAGACGACGTCGCCTACAATAATCATGATCTGGATGATGGTCTGCGGGCCGGTTTGTTCACCATAGAAGACCTGGCAGATGTGCCCCTTGCCGGGCCGCTGTTTACGGAAGTTCAAAAGACTTATCCTGATCTTGATCATTCCCGTGTTATTTTCGAGGTGATCAGGCGGATGATTGGCGACATGGTCAACGACCTGCTTGATGAAACCGGGCGACGCCTGAAAGATTTAGGTCCCAAATCGGCCGAGGACATTCGCGCCCACACGCAGCCGGTCGCCGGTTTCTCTGAAACCATGCGGGCCAATGATGCGGGCCTCAAAAAATTCCTGTTCGAAAACATGTACAGGCATTACAAGCTCAACCGTATGACCAGTAAGGCCAAACGAGTGGTCACGGAACTGTTCACCTTACTGATCAAGGAACCCGAATGTCTGCCCGCCGAATGGCGTCTCAGGAGCGACCCGGAAAACACCCAACAAACCGCGCGTACGGTCGCCGACTATATTGCCGGTATGACGGACCGTTTCGCGCTCGACGAATACCAAAATCTGTTTGACGTTCAGGCTAAAAATTCATGAATTTGTTTGATCATTTCCGCCTTCAGGTGCTTGGCGTTATCGACACCCTTGTCAGCGACGGCCTTCTTCCAGAAGGCATGGAGACATCAAGAATAGGTGTCGAGCCACCACGCGAGGCCAGCCACGGCGATATCACCACCAACGCGGCCATGTTACTGGCGGGGCCTGCGGGCAAAAAGCCGCGCGACATTGCCGAAGCCCTGGCCGAGAGACTGCAGGGTCTTGAATTCGTCACCGGGGTTGATATTGCCGGGCCCGGATTTATCAACCTGACCCTCGACGCCAACTTCTGGCGGCAACGCCTTGTCGAAGTCCTGAATGAAGGCGACGCATACGGCGCGTCGAGCATCGGTGCCGGTGAACCTGTCAACGTGGAATATGTCTCGGCCAATCCGACAGGCCCTTTGCATGTTGGCCATGGTCGCGGTGCTGTTTTCGGTGACGCCCTGGCGTCGCTTCTGGAAAAGGCTGGCTTCGCCGTCACCCGCGAATATTACATTAACGATGCGGGCGCCCAGGTTGATACCCTGGCACGCTCCCTGCACCTGCGCTACCGCGAAGCCCTGGGAGAGGAGATTGGGGACATCCCCGAAGGTCTGTATCCCGGAAATTACCTGATTCAAACCGGCCAGAGATTGTCCGAGATTGAAGGCGACAAGTGGAGAGACGCACCAGAAAGCGTTTGGCTGGAGCCGGTCAGAAATTTTGCTATCGATGCCATGATGGATATCATTCGCGTCGATTTGGCGGGTTTGGGTATCAAGATCGACAAGTTTTCTTCCGAGCGCAAACTGGTCGAAGCTGGTGGCGTCGAAGAAGCACTTACAGCGCTTCAGGAAAGGGGCCTGATCTATGAAGGCGTCCTGGAACCGCCAAAGGGCAGGAAGCCCGACGATTGGGAACCGCGCGAGCAGACGTTGTTCAAATCATCGAACTTTGGCGATGATACCGATCGTCCGGTTAAAAAATCCGATGGTTCGTGGACCTACTTCGCCACCGACATAGCCTATCACGCGGACAAACACCGGCGTGGCTTCAACACCATGATCGACGTGTGGGGTGCCGATCACGGCGGCTATGTCAAGCGCATGACGTCTGCCGTAAAAGCCCTGACCGAAGAGCAGGGGGAACTGGATGTCAAACTGTGCCAGATGGTCAATCTTCTCGATAATGGTCAGCCGGTGAAAATGTCAAAGCGGGCGGGAACATTCGTCACCATCCGCGATGTCACCGAAAAAGTTGGCAAGGATGTGGTCCGTTTTATCATGCTGACCCGCAAGAACGACGCCCAGCTTGATTTCGATTTAACCAAGGTCAGTGAGCAGTCACGGGAGAATCCGGTGTTTTATGTGCAATACGCCCATGCCCGTATTCATTCGGTTTTACGCCACTGTTCTGAACTTTTCACGACCGAAGAACTTGCCCCGGTTTCCCTGGCAAAGGCTCAACTTGATCGCCTGGACGATCCATCCGAACTGGCCCTGATCAAATTGATGGCAAGCTGGCCGCGGGTGGTCGAAGGGGCGGCGCTTGCACACGAGCCGCACCGGGTTGCTTTTTATCTAGGTGATCTGGCGACGGAATTTCATTCCCTGTGGAATAAAGGATCGGACAACGCCTCCTTACGCTTTATTCTTCCCGATGATCGCGAGTTGACATTGGCGCGATTAGCGCTTGTCAAAGGGGTCGCGTTCGTGATCGCATCGGGCTTAAAGGTAATCGGAGTCGTTCCCGTGGAGGAGATGCGTTAATGGTCCCTTCGGACGAACCAGAAGACGAAATTGTTCCCGATCCCTCTGATGCACTTGAATTTCAAAGGGTCAAGCGGGCAAAGCCCAAGCGTCGCGGCCTATGGCTTTTAATGCTGATGGTCCTGATCGGCTCCAGCGCGGGCGCGGGCTGGTTTTACTATGGCGACCAGCTGATGGGTAAGGACAAGGATAACCTTCCGGTTATTCACGCCGCCGAAGGGCCGGTTAAAGTGCGTCCCAAAACACCTGGTGGCATGAGCATTCCCGATCGCGACAAGCTGGTTTATGACCGCATGAATGGCAACGTTCCCGAACCCAGGATCGAACGCCTGCTGCCAATGCCTGAAATGCCAAAAACACCGCAGGCGCCCGTGGCTGAAGCTAAAGCCGACGTAGAAGTTCAAAAGCCAAAACTGCTGGCCAAGCCGCAAAAGCTGGAGCCCGGCAAAGTCGAGCTTAAGAAAGAACCTGAAAAAACACCCGAGCCCGCCGTCACCGTCAATGACGACATGATGCCGGAGCCCCTGGCACCTGAGCAATCAAAGACGGAAACGCCGACCCCGACACCGCCGCCACCAGCCGCAACGTCGGTTTCCAGGCTTGCCTATCAAATTCAAATCGCCGCTGTTCGCTCGCACGAACGGGCGGAAAGTGAATGGGAGCGTTTGAAAAAGAAACACGGCGACCTGCTGGGTGGTTATACCCTGAATATCATCCGTGCCGATTTGGGTGCCGACAAGGGAATTTTCTTCCGCCTGCGCGCGGGGCCAATTGCTGGTGAGGATGTGGCCCAGGCCTTGTGTGAAAATCTGAGCAAACGCAAGGTTGGCTGCCTGATCGTTCGGCCTGGCGGTTAATGTGACACCTTTGGCTGCTATTTTAGGCTGTTCCGGCCTTGTCCTAAGTGATCTGGAACGAGCCTTTTTTACCGATGTCCAGCCACTCGGCTTTATTCTCTTTGCGCGCAATTGCGACAATCCGGATCAGGTAAGAGAATTGGTCAACTCGTTGCGCCGTTGCGTAGATCGCGCTGATGCACCGGTGCTGATTGATCAGGAAGGCGGCCGTGTCCAGCGACTGAAACCGCCGCACTGGCGTGACGCCCCGGCGGCCTACAGTTTCGTCACGCTATATCAAAAAGACCCTGGGCTTGCCATCGACGCCGTGCGCCTGAATGCGCGGCTGATCGCCCATGAGTTGGCCGAACTTGGCATCAACGTTGATTGCGCACCGCTTCTTGATGTGGTTCAGGCGGGGGCTGACCCAATTATTGGTGACCGCGCTTTTGGTAATGACCCTGCGACGATTTCCGCCTTGGGTCGGGCCGCCTGCGAGGGTTTCCTTATGGGGGGGGTGTTGCCGGTGATCAAGCATATTCCCGGCCACGGGCGGGCCAATGTGGATTCTCATAAACAATTGCCGCAAGTTGATGCTGATCTTGAAACCTTGTCAGAAACGGACTTCGCGCCATTTCGCGCCTTAAAGGCAATGCCCTGGGCGATGAGCGCGCATGTCCTCTATTCAGCGCTGGATGTTAATCGACCGGCGACCTTGTCGCCTGACATCATCACGATGATTCGCAATGATCTTGGGTTTGAGGGTGTTCTGGTTTCCGACGACTTGTCCATGCAGGCATTGAGCGGAACCCTGGGCGAACGCACAGGACTGGCCATGGCGGCAGGCTGTGATGTTGCCCTGCATTGTAATGGTGATATGGACGAGATGAAAATGGTCACAGGAAACTGTGGCGACTTAACAGGGGATGCTGTCAGTCGCATTGAAAGAGGCACATCCATTGGTCGCGAGAACCGGGTTGCACTGGTTGAAGAATTTTCCGACGCTGTTCAGACGCTTGCCACTATGATGGCTGGGGAGGGGAACTGAAGTGGATTTTTACGGGTTGATGTTTACGGTCTCCGTTTGGGCCTTGCCATTGTTATTGGCGATTACCTTTCACGAAGCCGCGCACGGTTTTGTCGCCTGGCGGCTTGGCGATAATACGGCCTACTTGCAAGGCCGGGTCAGCTTTAACCCGTTTCGTCATATAGACCCTTTTGGAACCGTCATAATGCCGGCGTTGTTGCTACTGGTTTCCGGTGGCAAGATGATGTTTGGTTTCGCCAAACCGGTGCCGGTGGCGTTTCATCGGCTGCGTTCGCCGCGCCGTGACATGGTGCTGGTGGCCCTGGCCGGACCCGGAACGAATATCGCGCTGGCCATCCTTTCGTCCCTGCTGATCCACACGTTGCCTTTGTTTCCACCTGATGTCGCCGAGTGGGTTTTCTTGAATCTCAGGAACTCCATCCTACTGAATATGATTTTGGCTGTTTTCAATATGTTGCCTTTGCCGCCCCTTGATGGGGGCCGGGTGGCCGTCGGGCTCTTGCCGCGGGCTTTGGCCATGCCACTGGCGCGCTTGGAACGGCTCGGCTTTATAATTATTCTTGGGGGAATCTTTGTTTTGCCGTGGATCGGGGATAAACTGGGCCTTGATCTGAATATTTTCTACTTGCTGGTTTTTGAACCAGCCGCTTATCTGTCGCAGTGGATCTTCCGGCTTACGGGCGTATTTTAATGGAAAGCATCGAAGAGTTTGAAAACGATAGCCCGCTTGAGGCGAAAGGTGTCGCTTCCTTCGTCGTCGATATTGACGGTTTTGAAGGCCCCATTGACGTGTTGTTGGCGCTGGCGCGCGATCAAAAAGTCGACATTACCCAGATTTCGATTTTGCAATTAGCCGATCAGTATCTGGAATTTGTCACCATCGCCAGCCACAACAACCTTGAACTGGCCGCCGATTATCTGGTTATGGCGGCCTGGCTGGCGTATCTGAAGTCGCGCCTGTTGTTGCCTGATCTGGGCGCCGAAGACGAACCAACCGGCGAGGAAATGGCCCTGGCCCTGGCGTTTCAGCTAAAACGACTGGAATCCATGCAACAGGCGGGTGCCGCACTGATGGCCATGGATAAGCTGGGGCAGGATTTTTTCGCGCGGGGGATTCCCGAAAAATTCAAAATATCCCATTCAACGGTGTTTGATGTCAGCCTGATTGACATGCTTAAGGCGTACGGCTCGCAAAGCAACGCCAAGGTGGACAGGACATTGCATATCGAGGCGTGGGATTTGCACAGTGTCGATGATGCCCTGGAACGTCTACTTCAGGTCGTTGGCAAGATGCCTGACTGGAATGTGCTGTCAACGTTTCTGCCTGCTGGCCTGAAAGAGGGCCTGACCTTTCGTTCCGCCGTCGCCTCGACCTTTGCCGCGACTCTGGAAATGGCCCGCGAGGGAAAGCTCAGACTGCGTCAAAATGCCGCTTTTGAACCTATTTTCGTGCGTAGTGCCCCTGATGACTTGACGACCAGACCGACAGAGCTTATCGAAGCGGCCATGAGCGACACGGACGAAGAAGAATGAACGACATACCCGATCAGAATATCAGGCTGCTGGAGGCGATTTTATTTGCCTCCACCGATCCGGTGAAAGAAAGATCTCTGGCTAACAGATTGCCCGAAGGGGTCGAGGTTAGGCCGCTGCTTGAAGAATTGAAAAGCCACTATCAGGGGCGCGGCGTCAATCTTGTCAATGCCGGTGGGTCGTGGGCGTTTCGTTCGGCTGCTGATTTAACCAATATGCTGAACCGCGAGATCGAAGTCGCCCGCAAACTGGGGCGCGCAACCATCGAAACTCTGGCCATTATTGCTTATCACCAGCCCATTACCCGTGGCGAGATTGAAGAAATTCGCGGTGTTTCCTTAAGCAAGGGCACCTTTGACGTCTTGTTTGACCATGGCTGGATACATCCGCGTGGTCGTCGCAAAACCCCGGGGCGACCGACAACATGGGGGACGACGGACGGGTTTCTCGACCATTTCGGCCTTGAAAGCATCAAGGATTTGCCGGGCATAGAGGAGTTGAAGTCTGCAGGATTGCTCGATAAACGCCCCGCCATCGACGCCTACTCGATCAGCGGCCAGGTTGCCGCTTCTGCCGCCGATGTGGCTCACATTGATGGCGCGGACGCCCAAGATGACGAGGCGGAACTGCCTTTAGCGGCAGATCTGGAAGAAGAAGAATGAGCCGGTGCTTTTCACCCCTCGTTCAGATAAAATCCACTACAATGAAGTTGTTTAGGTTTTGGGGCGTTTGTGGCGTTGCTCTGTCTTAGGGTTTCTGCCATTATCCGCCCTCCAATTTTCCTTTAAGATTAAGTGAGATACTACTATGGGTGCATTTAGCATTTGGCATTGGGTTATCGTTCTTGCGGTTGTCCTGGTTTTGTTTGGCGGCAAGGGTAAAATTTCCGCTCTGATGGGTGATTTTGGCAAGGGCCTTAAATCCTTCAAGAAGGGCATGAAGGATGAAGATGGCGATGACGCCAAGGCTTCAGAAGACGCGCCGAAGTTGACCGAGAACAACTCCGAAGCCGTCAATCAGACAGCCTCTGAAGAAAAGAAAAGCGATTAGCTTTTCAGACTAGCGTTGAACCGGGGCCTGTTTCAGGCCCTGCCGTCTTCTTTTCTTTCTTTGGGGGTACCGTCGCGCCATGTTCGATATTGGCTGGCAGGAACTTTTTATCGTCGCCGTCCTGGCCCTAATTGTTGTCGGGCCAAAGGATTTGCCACGCGCGCTGCGTACCATCATGGGGCTAGTCCGCAAGGCGCGCGGTATGGCCCGCGATTTTCAGGATGGCATCGACGATGTGGTTCGCGAAGCCGACCTTGATGATATGAAAAACAAGCTCGAGAGCCTGTCCGACGGTGACATTGAAAAAAGTATCCACGATACCATTGATCCCACCGGTGGCCTGGCTGGTGACCTTGATATGAGCGAAATCAAGGATGATATCGAGGCGTTGGGCAAAGAACCTGAAACACCCGAAGTGGAAGCAGCCGCTCCGTCGCGTTCAGTCGGTGAGGAAGCCAAAACTCCCGACACAAAACCCGACAAGGACGCCTGAGCCGTGGCCGATATCGAAACAGATGAGGCTATAGAAGAAAGCAAGGCTCCCTTGCTTGAGCATCTGATCGAGTTGCGCCAACGGATGATCTACGCGTTCGCCTCGGTGATCGTGTTGTTCTTCGTTTGTTATTATTTCGCCCCGACCCTGTATGACTTTCTGGTCCAGCCGCTGGCCGATATTCTGGGAACCCTGGGCGGCAATCGTCGGCTGATCTTCACCGCCCTGCACGAAGCCTTCTTCACCTACATCAAGGTTGCCTTCTTTGCCGCCTTGTTCCTGGCTTTCCCGTTTATCTCCATGCAGCTATGGCTGTTTATTGCGCCGGGGCTGTACAAGAACGAGAAAAAGACCCTGATGCCGTTCCTGATCGCCACCCCGATTCTTTTTTTCCTGGGCGGTTCGCTGGTCTACTACTTCATCTTCCCGCTGGCCTGGAAGTTTTTCCTCGGTTTCGAATCCGTGGGCGGTGCCGGTGCCTTACCCATCCAGCTTGAAGCCAAGGTCGATCAGTATTTGTCACTGGTGATGCAGCTTATTTTTGCCTTTGGCCTGTGTTTTGAGCTGCCTGTCGTTCTGACTTTAATGGGGCGGGTTGGTATGGTAACGGCCGAGGGTCTTCGCAAGAAGCGACGCTATGCTGTTGTTATCGCCTTCGTTGCCGCCGCCGTTTTGACACCGCCCGATGTGATCTCGCAAATAGGCCTGGCTTTGCCGACAATCCTGCTTTACGAAATTTCGATTATTGCCGTTAGTATGGTTCAACCAGCAGCCGTCGAAGAAGAAGACGACGACGACGACGATGACGATGACGATAACGATAACGATAACGACGATGATAATGTAGAGGGCGAGAAGAAGGCCGAAGCCGAAGAAGCGACGGAAACCTGACATGTTTGACATTAAGTGGATTCGTGAAAACCCGGATGATTTCGACAAGGGACTGGCGCGTCGACAACTGGACCCGCAGTCCTCTGCACTGATCGCACTCGACAAGCAACGCCGCGATGCTGAAACCCAGGCTCAGGAACTTCAGGCCAGCCGCAACAAGTTGTCCAAGGAAATCGGCAACGCCAAAGCCCGTGGCGAAGATGCTGCGGACATCATCGCCGAGGTTTCGCGTTCAAAAGAGGCGCAAGCGGAGGCCGAAGAACAGGCCCGCCTGCTGACCGAACAATTGACCGATGCCTTGTCGGTTATTCCCAATTTACCCCTGGATAGTGTCCCTGACGGGGACAATGAGAGCGATAACCGCGAGGAACGCACCTGGGGCGATATCCCGAGTTTTGATTTTGTCCCCAGGGAGCATTTCGACCTGGGTGAGGCCTTGGGGCTGATGGATTTCGACACGGCGGCAAAGATGTCCGGCGCCCGCTTTGTCCTGCTCACTGGTGCCCTGGCCCGCATGGAACGGGCCCTGGCTGCCTTTATGCTTGATCTTCATACAAACGAGCACGATCTGACCGAAGTTAACCCTCCGGCCCTTGTCCGTGATACGGCGCTCTATAATACCGGTCAGCTGCCTAAGTTTGGCGAAGACCTGTTCAAGACCGAGGATGGTCTGTGGATGATCCCGACTGCCGAAGTGCCGCTGACCAACATTGTCGCCGGTGAAATTGTCGACGAGGCCACATTGCCGCGTCGCTATGCGGCGATGACCTGGTGTTTCCGCTCTGAAGCGGGATCATCGGGCAAGGACACCCGCGGCATGATCCGTCAGCACCAGTTCACCAAGGTGGAAATGGTTTCAATTGTTAAGCCTGAAAATTCCGAAGATGAGCTTGAACGCATGACCGGATGCGCCGAAGAAGTCTTGAAGCGTTTGGGGCTGCCGTACCGGGTTGTCACCCTGTGCACCGGTGATCTGGGCTTTGGCGCGCGCCGCACTTTTGATATTGAAGTGTGGTTGCCGGGCCAAAATCGCTATCGGGAAATTTCCAGTTGCTCCAACTGCGGTGATTTTCAGGCCCGTCGCATGAAGGCCCGCTTCCGCCCCGAAGGCGAGAAGGGGACGCAATTTGTCCATACCCTGAACGGTTCGGGGCTTGCCGTTGGCCGCACCCTGGTCGCAGTATTAGAGAATTATCAGTGCGCCGACGGCTCCATCGTCGTGCCAGAAGCGTTGCGCCCCTACATGGGCGGACTAGAGGTCATTTCAGCCGATGCGTGAACGGGTGAAGTCCTTGCGCACCGCGCGGGTGCTGATTTCCAATGACGACGGTATTAATGCGCCGGGCCTTAAAATGCTGGAACGGGTGATGGTCAAACTGGCCGGGGAAGTCTGGGTCGTCGCCCCTGAAACCGAACAGAGCGCGGCCAGCCATTCCCTGACCCTGCGTCAACCTTTGCGCATTCGTAAAGTTTCCACCCGTCGCTTCGCCATAAACGGCACGCCAACGGACAGTGTTCTGCTTGGCATTAATCAGGTGATGAAGGATCAGCGCCCGGATCTGGTGCTTTCGGGCGTTAACAGGGGCGGTAATCTGGGTGAAGACGTGATTTATTCGGGCACCGTGGCGGCGGCCATGGAAGGCACCCTGATGGACTTCCCGGCCATTGCCCTGTCGCAGGTTTGCAGTGACCGGCACCCGGTCAAGTGGGCTACGACGGAAAAATGGTTGCCCAAGGTGCTTAAAGGCCTGATGAAGATGCCGTTTCCCCGCTCGGTTCTGATAAACGTTAATTTCCCCGATGTCGTAGCCAGCAGTGTTAGCGGAATAGAAATCACCCGTCAGGGCCGTCGTAAAATCGGCGGTGACTTGCAGTCCGGTATTGATCCACGGGGGGATACCTACTACTGGGTTGGTCCGCAACGGGTTGAAGACAGGTTTCGCAAGGGTTCGGATCTGGAAGCCGTGAACCGGGGCGCTATATCCATCTCACCTTTAAGCACGGACCTTAGCCATTCGGGCTCTTTGAAAAAACTGAAAGGTATCTTTTAGGTGTTTGAAGAAGACGGCAAGGCGTTGCTGATTCTGGAATTGCGGCGCGGTGGGGTGACCGACCGTCGCGTCATCGACGCCATGGAACGGCTGCCGCGTGAAATGTTTGTACCTGAAGGCTTGCGTGAACAGGCCTATGAAAATATTGCCCTGCCGATTGGCCACCATCAAACGGTCAGCCAGCCGCTGACCGTAGCCCTGATGACCCAGGCGCTGGATGTCAACGACCGTATGAAGGTGTTGGAAATCGGCACCGGATCGGGTTACCAGTCGGCGGTGCTCTCGCCACTGTGTCGCAGGCTCTACACCATTGAGCGTTATCGGGAACTGATGCGCGGCGCTGAACAGCGTTTTGAGGAATTGCGGCTAACCAACATCACCACCCGGATCGGTGATGGCTCCATGGGCTGGAAAGAACAGGCCCCGTTTGAACGGATTATCGTCACCGCCGCCGCCCATGACATTCCGCCGCTTCTGGTTGATCAATTGGCCATTGGTGGTGTTATGGTGGTGCCGGTTAATGATGGTCGCGATGAACACGATCAGCGCCTGTTGCGCGTCGTTCGAACCGAAGACGGCGTAGAAACCGAAGAACTGGGTATTACCAGGTTTGTCCCCCTGGTTGAAGGCGATGAGCCTTAGGCCGACTGAAAGAAATAAAATGACTGAATTTGAAGGTGTCCTTGTACCACTTGGGCAAGCATTGACCAAACATGGTTACGACCAACTGACGCCGGTGCAAAAGGCCGTTCTCGCCCCTGAACTTCGCGACGTCGATGCTTTGGTTTCTGCCCAAACCGGATCAGGCAAGACCGTTGCATTTGGTCTTGCGCTGGGACCGACGCTACTTGGAAGTGGGGATCGCTTTTCCAAGGAAAAAGCGCCGCTGGCCCTTGTCGTAGCGCCGACCCGGGAACTCGCCTTGCAGGTCAGGCGCGAACTGGAATGGCTCTATGAAAGGACCGGTGCCTCTATCGCTTCGTGTGTTGGCGGCATGGATATGCGCCAGGAGCGACGGGCCTTGCAACAAGGCGCGCACATCGTTGTTGGCACCCCTGGACGATTGCGTGATCACATTGAGCGTGGCTCCTTTGACAGTTCGGCACTGAAAGCCGTGGTCCTCGATGAAGCGGATGAAATGCTCGATCTGGGCTTTCGCGATGATCTGGAATACATCCTCGAGTCTGCACCGGCAGAACGTCGCACCTTGATGTTTTCGGCAACCGTGCCGCGCTCAATTGTCTCCCTTGCCAAACGCTACCAGCGCGATGCGGTGCGGATCTCGACCACGTCAGATCAGGAACAACACCTGGATATTGAATACCGGGCCCTGACCATTGCGCCAAATGATCGGGAAAATGCCATTATCAACGTGTTGCGTTTTTTTGAAGCGAAGAATGCTCTCGTCTTCTGCGCCACCCGCGCCACCGTAAACCACATGACCAGCCGCCTTAACAATCGGGGATTTTCTGTCGTCGCCCTGTCCGGTGAATTGAGTCAGAACGAACGCACCCACGCCCTGCAAGCCATGCGTGACGGCCGGGCCCAAGTTTGTGTCGCCACCGACGTTGCGGCACGTGGCATTGATCTGCCAAACCTGGAACTGGTTATCCACGCCGATATTCCGAAGAATCGTGAATCTCTATTGCATCGAAGTGGCCGTACCGGGCGTGCCGGGCGCAAGGGTGTGTGTACATTGATTGTCCCCCATAACTGGCGCAAGCGGACTGAACGGTTGCTGGGTAGCGCCAATGTAGAAGCAACCTGGGCGAAACCACCATCGGCCAAGGAAATCATGATCCGGGATCGTGAGCGTATCCTTGAAGATCCGGCTTTAAGCGCACCTTTAAGTGAGTTCGAGCAAACATTCGTTGAAGAATTGCTCGGCAAACACAGTGCCGAGCAGGTTGCAGCCGCTTTTTTGCGTCAAAATTTTGCCGAAAGAACAGCGCCTGAAGAACTGATCGATACAGGGCCAGTGGAATCCCGACAGCAGCAAAAGTCGCGACAGGATTTCAAGAACGGGGTCTGGTTTTCGCTGTCGGTAGGGCGCGAGCAAAATGCTGAAGCGCGCTGGTTGTTACCGATGTTGTGTCGTGCCGGTCACATAACCAAAAATGATATTGGCGCGATCAGGATCCAACAAACCGAGACCTTTGTAGAACTGACACCGGAAAGCGTCGACAAATTCATGGAGGCTATTGGTTCCGGCGGGAAGGTTGACAAGACCGTCACCATGAAGCGCCTGGACACGATTCCTGATGTGGGCAGGGGAGGCGGTAAAAAACCGTTTGCCAAAAAGAAACCCTTTAACACTTCTAAACCTGCCCATCGTGGCAAGTTCAAGCCCAATACCAAGGGTAAAAAACCTTATAAAAGCCAATTTGAGAAGGCAGATACAGGTGGCGCGGCAGAGCCCGGTTCAAGCCCGCTAAAGCGGAAGAAAAAGAAAAAGAACAAGAAGAAGGTTAAAAGCTTTTAGCCACGATGATTGAAGTAAGCCCGCGGCTTGGCGATAATCAGGGATGATTCGGACCTTACACCAGAAACGGTTCTTTTTCCTGTTTGCCCTTATGTTCGTGTTGAGCGCTTGTGGCTGGGCCGAATGGCCGCCGCCAGAGGATGGTCCCAGGGCCACCAACCGACCGCAAACATCAGGCGGATCAGCGACGGCCTTCGTTAATGCCGACGCCGTCATTGTCGGTAAGGGTGATACGGTTTATGGCCTGTCCAAACGCCACCGGGTATCGGCGCGGGCGATTATCCAGGCTAACCATTTACAAGCGCCCTACGTCCTGACACCGGGGCAGCGGCTGGTTTTGCCGAGGGCCAGGAATTATGTCGTCAAGCGGGGTGACTCCTTAAGCGTTATCGCCGAAAACCAGAATGCCGATATGTACGCCATTGCCCGCCTCAATGGCTTGCGGCCCCCCTATACGATTCAAATTGGTCAACGCCTGACCTTGCCTGATGTGAACAGGACACAGCCGGTCAGTTTGCCGACCGCCGCAGCACCGCCACCGAAGCGCAAGTCGCTTTCGACGATAACAAAGCCTGCGCCACAAATTGTTGAAGCGCCACCAGCCAGAACGGGCAAGGGGTTCTTGTGGCCGGTCAGGGGCAAGATTGTTTCGGCCTACGGTGGCAAGTCGGAAGGCTTGAAGAATGACGGCATTAACATCGCAGCCCCGCGCGGCGCGCAGGTGGTGGCGGCAGAAAACGGTATCGTCGCCTATGCCGGAAACGAATTGCGTGGATTTGGAAACCTGTTGCTGCTCAAACACACAGGCGGCTGGATTACAGCCTATGCCCATAACGAGACGTTGCTGGTCAAGCGTGGTGATAAAATCAAAAAGGGCCAAACAATCGCCAAGGTCGGTTCATCGGGCAGCGTCCAGGTGCCGCAGCTTCACTTCGAGTTGCGCAAGGGCAAAAAAGCCATCGACCCGATCAAATATTTGCCGAAGGTTTGACTTAAGGCTTAATCGCTATCAAGGGTTACGATGATGTTACCGTCATCACTTTGGGT
>JACKQG010005017.1_pt1 | contig 14925 bp, 9 predicted proteins | sample 8237621 | NCBI WGS metagenome assembly JACKQG01 (sample SAMN15677084, study PRJNA649215) | marine metagenome | biome: marine; feature: Black Sea; material: saline water; isolation source: suspended particulate matter (SPM) from the Black Sea western gyre | collected 2013-06-09/2013-06-10 | depth... | reverse complement strand
GATGGACCTAACGGCGGTATCAGTGGAAGCATAAGCCGTCATCATGACCGCTTTGGTCAGGGGCCATTCCTTTTTGACCAGTTTCAAAAGTTCCAGTCCGTTCATTTCCGGCATGACGATATCGGAAATGAGCAGCGCAAAGGAGTCGGTCGCCATTTTTTCCATGGCCTCTTTGGCACTGGTGGCCTGGACCACCTCAAGGTTGTTTTTGGAAAGAATTTTTGCCACATTCCGGCAGATCTGTTTTTCGTCGTCTACGACCATGATTTTTGCTGCTGTTGCCATTTTTTTTACCTCCGCGTTTTTTATTATTTAAAAGCCCAAAACGGTTTTTTTATTTTTACTGGTTCAGGATGCATGTAGCGTGCCAAAACCGGATCGTTGTTATAACATTTTGATTATACATATAATTAAATGCATCAAGGTTTTCTGAAACGATAAATTGTATAAAAAATATATACAGTGCAAATTGGGAGAAAAACGCTTCAGATCGATTTGGCGATGCAAAAGATCTGCACCGGCAACAGCCGGGGCGTTTTAAAGGTTTAATATTATACACAATATAATACTTGCTAAAATTGTGAGAGGTCTGGAAGGAACTTTTTGAGGGCGCCTGGCCGGGAATTTATACCCTGTATAAATTTATTATACAGGGTATAAATGTAGTCCTAAAAAACATGGTCCTTTGGGCCAGGTCAGAGTTAACTGGCTTTGCCAAAGCATCTAAAGAGTGCCTTAAGTTTGAAGTGAGCTAAAGTTAAGGAATTCTGTCAATTATATAAAATTAGCGGAGCAAAGCGACCCCATAACTTTAGGCACTTTAGATCACTTTAGGCACTTTTAACTTGTCTGGCTTTAAGGAAAAAAACCCCTTTAGGGACAAACCAAAGCCGGGTCCTCTGGGCCCGGATTCTTTACTCTGATGTATCGGAACGGGGTAGCTTGATGTTATGTTTTTTCATTAAATTTTGAAAGTTGGTTCTTTGCAGACCCACCTGTTGGGCCGCACGGGTTACATTCCGGTCGCTGGCCTGGAGGGCGTTTAGAACAAAGCTCTTTTCAACTTTCATGATCGCTTTTTGGCGAATTTCCTTTTTGACTTGCTTAAGCTCTTCATTGGTTGCCGGGATCGCGTCGATCAATTCCTCAATGTCACCGCTGTCTCCCAAAAACGGCAGCTCTTTCAAAGTGATTTGGTCTTTTTCGCAAAGAATGGCGGCCCGTTCAATGATATTTCTTAATTGTCTGACATTTCCCGGCCAGTCGTATGCGATTAAGTGGTTGACGGCATTATCGTCAAATCCGGTGATGTTTTTGCTCAAAAGATCACCAAACTGTTTTAAAAAATAATAAGCGATGGGCAAAATATCCGTCTTCCTTTCTCTCAGCGGAGGGATCATGATTGGGTATACATAAATCCGGTAATAAAAGTCTTCTCTGAAAGCCCCTTCCTCTACCATTTCTTTAAGATGCCGGTTGGTGGCGAAAATTAAACGAACGTCTACCTTTTGAATGGAAGTGCTTCCTAGCGGCATGAACTCACGGCTTTCCAAAAATCGCAACAGTTTGCTCTGGACGTTTAAACTGGTATTACTGATCTCATCCAGAAAAACCGTACCGCGATGGGCCAGTTTAAATATGCCGTCCTTGTTTTGATGGGCACCGGTAAAAGCTCCTTTTGTATAACCAAACAACTCGCTTTCCAGGAGATTACCCGACAGCGTGCCACAGTCGACAGCAAAAAACACCTCGTTTTTACGCGCGCTGTTGGCGTGGACTGCTCTGGAAATCAATTCTTTTCCGGTTCCGCTTTCGCCATAGACAAGAACCGTTGAATCTGTAGGGGCGACCTTTTGGACCATGGAAATAACTTGCTTAATTTTCGGGCTGCTTCCGATGAGTTGGTGGGAAAAAGGCTTGCCGCGGCCTTTTGTGTGCATCAGTTTTTGGTTCTGCAGCAGTATTTCTCTTTCGGCCAGGGCTTGATGCACAACGGCACGGAGTTCATGGGGGGTAAACGGCTTCGGAAGGTAATCAAAGGCGCCCAACTTCATGACCTCGACAGCCGAAGAAACACTGGCGTAGCCGGTAATTACAATCACCATGGTTTCAGGGTGATATGCTTTGACGCGGCGCAACACTTCCATGCCTCCCAGGTTGCTCATTTTCAAGTCGGTGATAACGACATCAAACTGTGTTTCGTCCATTATCTTTAAGGCATCGTATCCATTAAGGGCATATTTGACCTCATAGTTTATTTTAGACAAGATTTTTTCGCAATTGCGGCAGATGGGCAATTCATCGTCAATAACAAGGATAAGGGGGTTATCAATGGACATCTTTATTGCCTTTGTTGACGGGCAGTTTAATGGTAATCGTGGTGTCGTGACCTGGTTTGCTTTCAACGTCTATGATGCCTCCATGGCGTTTAACAATACCGTGGGTAATGGCCAAGCCCAGTCCGGTTCCGCTTTCCTTTGTCGTAAAGAAAGGGTCAAATATTTTATCCAGAACTTCCTCGGCAATTCCTTTACCCGAGTCACGGATTGCAACTTCAACCACTTCATCCGAAAAATTAAAAACGCTTGAAACCGTGACGGTTCCGCCCGGGTTTGTCGCCTCGGCCGCATTGAGGATGAGGTTAATCAGCGCCTGCTGAATTTGGTCCTTGTCCACATGAATGTCCGGGATCTCCGGCGATAAATCTTGCAACAGGATCACATCCTTGAACGCCGCTTGTTTGCGGGTCAATATCAGACACTCAGAGATCACTTCATTGATGCTATTTAGCTTTTTGGCCGGTTTGGTTTCACGGGCAAAGTCGAGCAGGCTGGAGACAATTTTGCGGCAGCGCAGGGTTTCCTTAACGATCGTTTCCAGTTCCTGATACGTCGGGTCATCCGGACCGATATCCTCCTGAATCAGCATGGAGGTTGTTAAAATCGTGGTCAGCGGGTTGTTGATTTCATGGGCAACACCGGCGGACAAACGGCCGATGGATGCCAGCTTTTCCTGCTGCATCATGGTCTGCTGCATATGTATTTCTCGCGTAATATCCCTGGAGAGCTCGATAGCTCCAATCACCTCCCCGTTTTCAAAAAGAGGATAAACGGAAATCGAACAATAAAGGTTATTATTGTCCTTGTCTCGGTGAACATGGGTTTCCTGGGAAGGTTTCTGCGTTTCAAGCGTTTTTACAAGCGGGCAGAGGTGATTTTCATCGGAACATGGTGCGTTTTGCTTGTGGGTAATTTTGTAACAGAATTGGCCGATGACGTCTTTCCGATTTAGACCCAATTTTGAGAGCAAGGTCTCATTGATATCCATAATTCGGTAATCCGATCCGATAACCAGAATGTCTTCCTGGATAAGCTCATTAATAAGCACGTCGTACATGGCCCTGTTCTTATCACATTCCCTTACTTTTTGCTTCATGGCAATACGTTCAAAGGCCCTTTTCAGAGTGATTTCAAGGGCATCTTCGCTGATCGGTTTGGTGATAAAATCAGCGGCTTCATGCCTAAAGCTCATGATGGCCATGTCGATGTCTCCGTGGCCGGTAATCATAACGACTTCGGTGTCGGGATTCTCGTGTTTTATATGGCGAAGCAGCTCAATGCCGTCCATGCCGGGCATCTTGATATCGGTCAGTACGACCTGAGGTTGCGCGCTTTTAAAAATACGCAGGGCTTCCTCGCCGTTTTGGGCCGCCAAAACCTCGTATCCGCTATCTGTTAAAGATATTTTCATTACCGTACGAATATCCGCTTCATCATCCACCAGTAAAATTGTGTTTTTCATCACTCAACACCCTGTATCGGAAAAGTTAAAATAAAGCGGGCGCCGCTATCTTTTTGGCGCACAAGTTGGATCTCACCGCCACAGTCTTTGATAATACCATAGCTTATCGAAAGCCCCAGCCCCGTCCCCTTGCCAACGCCTTTGGTTGTAAAAAAAGGATCGAAGATCTTATCGGCAATGGTTTTCGATACTCCTGTACCGGTATCGCTGATTTCTACAACCACGCTTTGTTGCTGGAAACTGGTTTTAAGTGTAATCTTTTTGGCGTCTTTGTCATGTTTACGGGGACCCCATTTTTCTTCAATGGCATCTCTGGCATTTAAAATCAGGTTGATAAAAACCTGCTCCAGACGGTCGGGGGCCGCCATGATTCTGGGAAGGTTTGGGTCGATGTCCCAGATGGTTTCGATACCTCTGGCCGCTAATTGCTGGCTGAAGATTTCAAAGGCTTTTTCCAACACGTCGTTGACCTGAACCTCTACCAGTTCCATGTCTGATTTGCGACCGAACTGTCGCATATGATGGATAATTTTTGAAGCACGGTCCACGTTTCCGTCGACCTTTTCCAGCATGGTCAGAAGGATCTCATCGTTGATGCGTTCGCGTGCATACAGTTTTTTCATACAATAGCTGCTGGCGGTTTTGATTACCGAGAGCGGCTGACTCAGCTCGTGCGCAATGCCGGTGGCCATCTCGCCCAGGGTGGCCATCTTGCCGGCGTGAATCAATTGCTGCTCGGTTTCAAGCCGCCGGGTAATGTCGCTGGTGGTCACCAGCAGCACCTTTTGACCGGGATACTCGGAGAGTGAAATCCTGATATTGACAAACAGTGTTCGGCCGCCTCGGCTTACATGTCTGACCTGATCCAGGGCGGAAGATGTTTTGATCTTTGAAGCATACCGATCTTTATCTTCTTTGTTGAAAATTTCCAGAATGGATTTATTAATGATCTCATCCTTATCATAGCCGTAAACCGCTTTAACGCTTTCGTTGCAATCGAGGATTTTTAGGCTATCCACATCCAGGACAAAAACCGGGTTGGGGATATTGTTGAAAATGGCATAGTATTTCTTTTCTGATTTTTCCAGCCGATCTTCGAGCAGCTTCATGCGGGTAATGTCAAGACACACCTCCATGACAGCAACGATTTCATCCTTGTCGTTGCGGATGGGTGAAGTCCTGGCAATCCAGTGCGTTATCGATCCATCTTTATTCAACCCGGTCTCTTCGCCGTACTGGGATCTGCCCTTTTCAAATGTTCTTTCCACCGGGCATACCTCGCATTTTTCATCCCGGCCTTTATAGGCCCGGAAGCAGTAATCACCGGGTGTAGGATTAAACAGTTCGGAAAATTCATGATTGTAACTGATCAGTCGGTAGTCTCGGTTTTGAATCGTAATCAAGCAGGGAACAAGTTCAAAAAGGTCCTGGTATTCGTCCCGTTGCTTTTTAAGTTTAGCCTGTTTTTTGCTGATTCTTTGGCCCATCTGGCTGATGGCGCTAAACAACTGACCCATCTCGTCATTTTGGTGGATACTAAACTGGTGGATATCACTATCGGTCAATGGTTCGGCTTTAGCGATCAGTTGTATGGCGCCGATCAATTTTTTTATGGGTTGAGTTGAAAACTTAAAAAGAAATAGAAAAATCACTGCAGAAATTAAGATAAAGATAAAAAAAGCAAGGGCGATGATTCCTTTTTCAAAAGTGGATATTTCCTTATCGTATTGTTCCAGCGACATAACCACATCCAGGGCTCCAAGGATTTGTTTCCCTTCGGGATGCACATGGCAGGCATCTGTGGAACAGCTCGATTCATTACGGATGGGGCTGATAATTCCCAGCAGACGATGACCCTCCGATGAAGAAAAAATGCGGGTCTTTTGCGCCAGATTGAGCGTCACCAGCGGGGGTTCGGATCGGTGACAGACATCACATGCTTCTGCTTTGATGTTGGTGGATCGGTCTACCTCCGAGGTTTTGTTGGAGAATTTAATCTGCCCTTTTTTATTATAAATCCTTATGTTTTCAATTTCCTTCTGCTTGCCGATATTTTTGATAATCTGGTTAATGTCGTCCCTTGAATTGAGCATCATGGCATAATGAGTCCCCAGCATGATGGTATTGCTCAACCTGTCGGCAGCGGCCACGATATTTTCCATGACCTTTTGCTTCTGGTATGTAAGATTAAAATAAGCCCAGGTCGAGATTCCTATAAACAGCGTCAGCCCCACGGAAAGGATCAGTTTTGAGACCAGGCTTAAGCGGAGTTGTTTAAAAATTTTAACCATAGCAAAAGCGTTGCAAAGATTTTTTGTTTTGGAATCAATATCGTGTTTATTATCACTGATGTATTAATTTTTCAACAGGATGCTCTCCCGGCGCACTCCGGGTTAGACATTTCGGCCTAAAGGAAACAGCGGGATAATTTTTTTCTGCTTGAAATGAATCACTAGAATCCCCGAGACAATCAGCAGCAGAGCAATCAGAATTTTGGGGGTAATCGGTTCCTCCAAAATCAACCCGCCCAAAAGGACGCCTGCGATGGGCATGATAAAAATAAATGAGTGCAGTGAAACGGCGCCGTATTTCCGGAGCAGGCTGATCCAGGCGACAAAACCAAAAGAAGCCGTTATAAGGCTCTGGTATAATAGCGCGCCCAGGATTCTTGCATCCATGTGAAAGATCATGGCGCCGTCCCATAGAAACCCTTCGAGAAAAAAGAAGGGGACCGCAAGTATCATGGGGTAAAGCACAATATGAAACGGCAAATAAGAATGGATAATCTTTTTGGTATATACCGCACTACAGGACCACAACAACGTGGCGGTTAGGATCATCAGATCCCCGACGTAAAGATCGGCGGTTACGCCCTTTCTTTCCAGAAATACAAAGGCCACGCCGGCAAAGCCCATGAAAATACCCAGCGTTTTTCTGACGGTAATGCGATCTCCGGGGATAAAAAAGTGCGCCAGAAACAGGGTAAAGAAAGGCTGGAGATTGAGCAGCAAAGTGCCGCGGGAAGCATTCGATTTGCTAAGGCCCAGATAAAACAGGGACAATTGTACCGTAAAGACGATGGAAAGAATCAGCAACTGGTAAATCTGTTCCTTTTGGATATGAAACGTACGACCGGTGATTCTGGCCCAAAGGAATATCGTAACCGAGGCGATACCAAAGCGCAGTCCGGCGGTGGTGAAAACACCCAGTCCGGAAAGACTGATTTTAATGGCGACGGCATTGGCGCCAAAAAGGGTGCAAAGACAAAGGGTAAAAACTGCCGCGGGAAATGAAAGATCCTGGTTGCTGGATGCTTCTGCTTTCATTATAGCCTTTCTCAAAATAACATTGCGTTTCATCCGGCAGCCGATTGAAAAGGCACAAAGAGAAAAAATCGAAATGTTTCCTTTGTGTCTTGGTGCCTTAGTGGCGATTTTTTTATTCAGGTTTATCCACGTTAAGTGATGTCGATCGTTTCGCCGGGTTTTGGCACCATTGCTGTAAACCCCTCGTTTTCCAGATGTTTTGCAAATGCGAGCGACTGGTCTTCTTCACCGTGAACAACGGCAATTTTTTTGATCCGCAGATTGGATTCTTTTAGAAAACGAATCATTTCAATGCGATCCCCATGGGCGCTGAATCCTCCCAGTTTGACAACATGCGCTTTAAGCGGATACTCCTTGTTGAGAAATTTTACCAGCGGCGGCGGCCCGTTACGTCCGGATTGTTCGTAGGCCGTGCCCAGTTCCAGAAGGCGACGGCCAAGGGTGTTTTCGGCCATGTATCCGACGATCAGGATGGTATGCCGCGGGTTATGAATCTTGTGGCGCAGATGATGCAGAACGCGCCCGGCTTCACACATGCCCGAGGCAGCGATGACGATGTGCGGTTTTTCTTCGCGGTTGAGCGCCATCGATTCTTCAACCGAGCCGACAAAATGAATCTTGTCGAAGAAAAACGGATTTTTACCTTTTTTCAGAAAGGTTTCATGGGTGTCGCGGTCATACACTTCAGGGTGTTCTCCGAAGACCCGGGTAATATTGGTTGCCAGGGGGCTGTCCACGAATATCGGCAGCCGCGGGACTTCATTACCATCGTAGAGTTCATGCAGCACATACAAAAGTTCCTGGGTACGACCGAAGGCAAATGCCGGAATAATAACGCTTCCGCCCCTGTCATAGGTTTGGGCCAGAACCGTTTTCAATTGCGGTCTTAAATCTTTTACAGGTTCATGAATGCGATCTCCATAGGTGCTTTCCATGATCATCAAATCCACGTTGCGGTCGATGTCTTCGAAGTTGCGCACAGGGTCCTTAATGATCGGCTTGTCAAACCTGCCGAGATCACCGGTATAACAAACCGTGAGCGAACGGTTGTTTTGGCGGGCCTTGATCAGGGAAACGGCCGATCCCAGAATATGGCCGGCTTCATAAAAAGTACAGGTCATGTCTTTTCCGATGGCAACCGGATGGCGGTAAGGGTAGCCGTCAAAAAAAGCGAGCGCGTTTTCGGCATCCTGTGAGGTATAAAGAGGGTGTACCCCGTCGAGGCCGTGAAGGTCTATAATTTCGTTGATGGTCTCGGTATTGAGGTTGTGGCCCTCTTTTTTTAACTGCTTTTTGATCTCGTTCAGCTCTCTGTTTGTGACCTTTTTGCCGTTTTTGGATGTTTTCATTGCGGACAGAAACGTCCGGACGGTTTTGTAGTTGAGGTACTGTGCATCGGATTCCTGAATGTGCGCGGAATCCATCAGAAGATACTTGCAGGCATCCGCTGTCGCGCGGGTACAAAGGATTCGCCCGATAAAATGGTTTTTGGTCAACAAGGGTATGCGTCCCGAATGATCGATATGGGCATGGGACAGCACTATGCTGGTAATGGTTTGCGGATCAAGGGGCAAGTTTCTGTTTTTTGCGGCGGTCTCTTTGCGGCGTCCCTGAAACAGTCCGCAGTCCAGAAGGGTGCGGTCCGTATCTGTTGCCAACAAGTGCATCGAGCCGGTAACTTCGCGAACAGCGCCGTAAAATGTTACCTTCATGGGATTGTTTCCTTTGCAGCAGTCAGGATAGCACGGGCCTTGGGCCCGCAGTTGAAAACAAGATCGAATGCCGAGAGGTTGGGGATAAAACTTCCCCAGAGTTGGGGATAGATTAAAGACGGCGGTCTAAAATAGGTGAGCTCGATTCCCGCGTCCCGGAAAAGATCCGGGTCAAGATATTTCCGGGCGGGGCTCTGGGCCAGGTATCGGGATGCACCAAGGGCGCGGCAGATTTCAATCAGCAACCGGTTTCCGCGTGCCTGTATCCCCAGCTCGGACAGCAAGATCATTTTGGTGTCAATGTCTAAAAGCTTTAAAAGGTACCGGATAATTTCCAGATTCAAGTCAATCAGTTTTTCAAATCCTGATAAAAACCCCGATGCAAACAAGGTGTCAAGCAACGGTAGATGTTCCTTAAAGTAGGGAGCATTGGCGTAAGCGTTTTTCAGGCTGGACAGGTGTTTGCATGCCCAGCGGCCTTCATGGTAAATCCTGACGGCATCAATGTTCTGAAGCCCCAGCCCCTTCTTTTGGACCGGTATCGTCATCCACAGCGTTCCCTGATCGTTTTTGAAACGGTTTCGGGTCATCCAGGTGAATCCGCGAGGAAACTGGATGTCGTCCAGCACAACAAAAATATCCGAGCACAGGATTTTATAGAAAAGCCCCGGAAAAGGTGCAAAATAAGGTTGATTGGCAGAAATGATCATAAGCTAAAGAAAGTTTGAAGTGAGCTAAAATTTAAAGTGACTAAAGTTAAGGTGTCGCTTTCAGCCGTCGTAGCCATTCAGCCGTCGTAGCTAAAGCTACTATGGCGAAGTCGGCAGCTACTATCCGGCCTTCGTAGCCTTACTACGGCGGAGTAGGCTGGCGAAGTCGGCTTGCCCCCTATTTAATTAAAATTGATAGAATTCAACAACTTCAGGCACTTTAGATCACTATGGGCATTTTAGGCACTTCTTTGTAAGAATGACAACTTTATTTTGTAAAAAGAGAACTTTGTCCTGTTTATTTATGGCTTGGCAGGGTTAAGTTATAATTGTCCATTGAATATCAAAGTCGTTTTTGACCACAGAGGCAATGTGGCCGTCGAAAAACAAGTGTTCAATGTGCCACTTGGTATCCTGATAGTCAATCACAAGATGACGATCGTCGCTAAGCTGCACGATGCGGCATTTTTTCAAATCCCGCATGCCGGTACCGGCAGCTTTGAGGACACACTCCTTTGACGTCCAGTAGCGAAAGAAAATCATGGATGAACTCGCATCCGCCAGGTCCCATTCCCGGCGGTCGGCTGTTTTTTTGAACAGCGCTTCCGAACAGGGGCGGATTTTTTCGATATCGATTCCAATCCGGACCTTGGCGACAACAGCACCGACATATCGGGGTTTATGGGTCAGCGACCAGTAATTTCCATCAAACGGCAAAGGAGCCCCGTTTTCATCCTTTTTAAGCTCAGTCAAAGAAATACCGCTTTTTTGGGCGGATATTTCCAGTGCCCGCCTGGCATGACGGCTTAAATTGTCGACCTTTTCTCTGCCGGACAACTGCCGGTCATTTTCCGGCACCGCAAGTATAACCGGATGGATCGTTCGATTTTGGATTAAAAGCCTATTCATTCTAATGAAGTGCTGCCATCTTAACAGGCAAATTTGATACTCCCGAAAAAACGAAATAATATTCTTTTTCGTGTTTTTCCCGCCGAGGCGGGATGCTTTCGTGATAAATATGATTTAAGTTTCGGTTCATTCGAGATACGATTTACGCTTTGCGCTCTGCACCTTGCATTTTGCCTTTGATTTTCAAGGCTTCTTCGTAAACTTTGTTTTTGGAAATACCGTATTTTTTAGCAATGGTCTTCGCCAGATCGCGCAGGCTGTCGTCCGTGGCTTCAAGGCGTTTGATGATTTCATTTCGAATCGTTTCCAAAGATACATCTTGAGTTTCCTGACATCCCGTGACAAGGAGGGTGCATTCACCTTTTATGGCCGAGCGCGCTTTCAGGCGGCTGTGTATTTCAGACAGATGCCCCCTGACAAATTCTGCGTGCAGCTTGGTCATCTCCCGACCCAGGACACCGTAGCGGTCCCCCATCATCGCAACAATTTCTTGAAGGAGGGTCAGCATGCGACGGGGGGATTCATAAAATATGATAGTTCGGGGTTCGCGGGCAAGCTGTTCAAGCTGCTTCAGTCGCCGGGCTTTTTTTGAGGCCGGGAACCCGACAAACACAAAGGAATCGGTCGGCAGTCCGGCCGCGCTGAGCGCGCAGACCGCGGCTGAAACCCCCGGTACGGGAATGACGTTGATGCCGCCGGCGACGGCAGCACTGATCAGCCGGTAGCCGGGATCGGACACAGACGGCGTTCCGGCATTGGATACCAACGCTACCGATAATCCGGTTTTAAGTTTGTTGAGAAGTTCCGGTGTACGCTCGGCTTCATTGTGTTCGTGATAGGAGACAAAACGCCCCTTGATCTGATGATGAGCCAGCAGCCTGCCGGTATGCCGGGTATCTTCGGCGGCGATAAGGTCGACTTGACCCAGGACCTCCAGAGCCCTTATAGTAATATCTTTCATGTTGCCGATGGGGGTGGCAACGACGTAAAGCTCCCCTGGTTTTTGGGTATGTCCGGAATTATCCGTAGGCGAGTTCAAAAGCATTTTTGATGAGTTCTATCCTGGGGTTGTCATCGGTTGAACTGATGGCCACAACGTCAAAGCGTGCTTTGACATTTTTCTGCTTGACGGCTTTGAGGTAATACAATGCCACTTTGGAAATCTGTCTTTGTTTTTTAGGGGTTACGGCCCATTTGGGGCTGCCGTAGCCACCGGACCTGCGGGCTTTGACTTCTACAAATACCAGCGTATTTTTGTCTTTGGCGATCACATCGATTTCACCGAGCGGGTTGCGATAGTTTTGCTCCAGAATCTTGTATCCGTTTTTTTTCAGATGCTTAACGGCAATGGATTCGCTTTCTTTCCCGAATTGTTGTCGCTGGTTTTGCATTATAAAGCCTTAAAGCATAATTTGTATTTTTGTTGTCTGACACAATCTTTTATGCTGAGCTTACGGGCTAAAGCGTATCCATAATACGTTTGTTATTCAAGCCGTCCAAAATTTCAAGAAGTTTAATTTTCCTTGCATGTTTCTTTCGAATTTCGGACAGATAGTTTTACTGTATTATACCTTTACTATATTGTTTTTATCCAAGATATGTTTTTCAGCCTTAATCTTCATTTGCAATTGCCACCTCTATGCAACGGTCAATGATGGCATCGTGGTCATCCAGTGAAAGATCGAGGCTGTACTGCTCGGCAACTTCAAAAAGGATATCGTCGATCTCGCCCCGCATTTTGTTGATCGCATCTTGATTGGTGCGCCAGTCGCGGATTTTGTAAGGGGTTATTCTTTCCGAAACCTGAAGCGCAATATCTGTTCCGGGTTTATCCTTAGCCTCGCCGTATTCAGATAGCGCTTCGGAAACGCATCCAAAATAACGACGCGCCAAATCTTTTCCGATAAGCTCAGAAGGGATGTCGTCATCCGTGTGTGTGATAACTTTTGTTGAGATGTCCTTAATCTTTTCAAGGGCTTCCAGGGCCTTAAGCCTTCCTGCATGGTAGGCTTCGATCACCTCCTCCAGTAACTTTGAAAACTTCCTATAAAAGGCAGGGTCTTTAGCGATTTCCTGCTCGATGACGTGCCGGGTCGCAGACGCGATTTTGTCTGCCTTGGCGCCCACACTCACACCATTATTTTCGAGCACTTGTTGTCGTTCCCTGGCATCCAGAAGATTGATCGGTTCACAGAGTTGCTCAACGTCACCGGCACCAACATGGGTATCTATTAGTTTCTTGATTTTGGGTTCATATTCTGAAAAATTAATCGTCTCCTGATAGCGCTGGGTAACGGCTGCCCTTAGATTCTGGAAAAACTTAAGGTCGGTTTTGTATGTATTGATCGTTTTCAGTGGCGTGGTTTCCAAAAAGTTGGTCGACGAAAGAGCCAGTGAAAGCGTGCGGGCAAAGAGACTGAATCGCTCATAAAACTTGTTGCGTAGGTCAGCATCGCGCAGATGCACTTCATAGACTTCGGGGTCCTTCGTCCCCTTAACTTCACTGAAGATTTCCCATACGTTTGAATGCAGTTGTGGTAGTTCCGCCGCCTTATCAGAAATGTATGTAACCGTCTCTTCCAGGTCCGACCGGTCATAGTCGGCAAGCAGGCTATAAAAATCGATGGCTTGGTCCAGCTCTTCAATAACTCCGCTGTAGTCAAGAATCAGCCCGTATTCCTTGCCCTGGTGCAGACGATTCACACGGGCGATGGCCTGAAGCAGGGTATGCTCTTTCAGTTTGCGGGCCAGATAAAGCACTGTATTCGCCGGAGCATCAAAACCGGTAATGAGTTTGTCGACCACGATGATGATTTCCGGGCTGTCACCGTGTTTGAAGGCATTGATGAGCTGTTTGCTGTAATTCTTTCCAGAGCCATACCGGTCCATCATCTCCCGCCAAAAGGCGGTCTCTGTTTGAGATGGCTCGAATCCTTTATCTTCACCTTCGCGCACGGCCGGCGCAGAAATCAAAACTTCGGTTGAAACCAGGCCAAACTCATCTATGAACTGCTTGTATTTGAGCGCCGTTTCCTTGCCAGGCGTGACCAACTGTCCTTTAAGCCCGGTTCCCTGGTAGGCCATGGCGTAATGCAGACTGACGTCCCAGGCGATCATGCGAACTTTTTGGGTGGCTTTGTTGAGCTGGCGCTCGGTGGAAAACTTTCGTTTCAGGTCGGCTTGCTGGTCTTTGGTCAGCCCTAATGTGAGCTTTTCAAACCAGCCGTCAATGGCATTTTTTTCTACTTCCTGGGGCACATGCCGTCCCTCGTAAAGAAGCGGTACAACAGCCTTGTCTTCCACAGCGCGTGCAATCGTATAGGGTGGACGGAAAAGGTCTCCGAATTGAGCAAAGGTGTTCTTTTTGGCGGATTTGGCCAGGGGCGTTCCGGTAAACGCAATGAAACAAGCACCTTTTAGCGCCGGGCGCATACGCGCATGCTGTTCATGATACTGGCTGCGGTGGCCCTCATCCACCAGAACGAAAGTGTTGCGGTCCGCCCGGGTCAACTTTCGGTTGGAAACAGCCGTAGCAAACTTATGAATCAGTGTAGTGACCACGTGTGAGCGGTGATCCAGCAGCAGATCCACCAGATGCTTGCCGGTATTGGCCTGTTTCGGTTCCAGCCCACAAGCCCTGAATGTTCCGCAGATTTGATGGTCCAGGTCGATCCGGTCGGTAACCAGAATAACCTTGGGGTTCAGAATATCCGGTCGCAAGGCCAGTGATTTAGCCAGCATGACCATAGTCAATGATTTGCCGCTGCCCTGGGTGTGCCAAACCACCCCGCCCGGTCGCGGTTCATTGGCAGCCGCGCTCATAACGCGATCCATAATGTCATGCACGGTAAAATACTGCTGATACCGGGCTATTTTTTTTATGCCGCCGTCATACAGGATGAACTTATAGGCCAATTCAAGCAAGCGCTCCGGGCGGCACAGGGCATAGAGCGCCCGGTCCTGTTCGTAAACCTCTCTGCCCTTCTCAAGTATAGAAAGATAAACGTTGCGGACATCTGCAAAAGGCAAGGACAATAGTTTGTCTATATCTTCTTGATCGAGCGGCTGATCCATTAACTTTTTAACGGGAGTGTCAAGAAGCTCTTCCCTCCAGACCGCCCAGAATTGCCGCGCTGTACCGGTTGTGCCGTAGCGGGCTTTGTCGCGCGCCAGAGCCAGCAGCAGTTGGCTGTAAAGAAAAAGCTGAGGGATTCCGTCCTTGGCCTGATAGTCGTCAAGTTGGTCAATGGCAAAATCTATCGGTTTCTTTTTGGTCTGGGTATATGCGGACCGCTTGCATTCGATGACAACCAGGGGTATGCCGTTTACAAACAACACAATATCGGGAATATAATGCTTCTGGAACCCGATGCGCTCGACCTTGTATTCCGCTGTACAGTGATAGAAATTGTTTTCAGGGTTCTTCCAGTCGATAAAGTCGATGGTAAAGCTTTTGGTGTCCCCTTC
>JACKQG010001453.1_pt3 | contig 14925 bp, 15 predicted proteins | sample 8237621 | NCBI WGS metagenome assembly JACKQG01 (sample SAMN15677084, study PRJNA649215) | marine metagenome | biome: marine; feature: Black Sea; material: saline water; isolation source: suspended particulate matter (SPM) from the Black Sea western gyre | collected 2013-06-09/2013-06-10 | depth... | reverse complement strand
GCATCTTCGGCTAATTTAGCCGCTTCTTCATTAATGACGCCATCCTGAAGCCAGAGTGCTTTAGCTCCGATTTCAATGGCAGTTTGGGCAATGGGGAGAACATGCTCTGATCTGCGGAACACATCAACTACATCCACCGGCTTTGGAATATCCTTTAAAGAAGGGTAACATGTTTCACCTACAATTTCTGTTTGTCCGGGATTGACCGGAATAATTTCATAGCCCTGTTCTCGCAAATAAAGAGCGACGTAATGGCTGGGACGTTCCGGTTTGGGTGACATGCCCACTACAGCAATTGTTTTCATGGTATAGATTTTTTGAATCGTTTCTATTTCATTCATATTCTTTCTCCTAATCCTTTTTAAACATATTTTTCAATACATAAGAAATAATTGCGGGGTTTTCTTTGAGACGCCTAACTGAATAATCATGCCAATCTTCACCAAACGGAATATATTGACGAACGGTATATCCTTTGGCCAATAACGACTGCAAGCGTCCGCTCATAGGAACACCGAACAACACTTGAAATTCAAAACGTTCCGGCGCAATCTCATTTTCACTTATCCAATCCTCCAACGCATCGATCAAATTCAGATCATGTGTAGCAATGGCCGCATATCCGTCACCTGCTAAAATATCTTTTACCAATAGGATAAATTGATCATTTATCTCTGATCTGCTTTGAAATGCGATTGTATCTGATTCCGAATAAATACCCTTACAAATGCGCACGTTTAATTTTTCACTATTCAACCTGCTGATATCCTCCGGTGACCGATGGAGATACGCTTGAATGACCGATCCCACATTATCATAATGAACCAGCGCTTCCAAATACAGTTTAATGGATGCGTCTGTATAAGGTGAATCTTCCATATCAATTCTCACAAAATTATCTGTTTCTTTTGCTATAGCTAAAAGTCTGAATAGATTATCCCTCGCAGTTTCATAGCTGATATCTAATCCGATATGCGTAGGTTTAATCGATATATTTGAATTCAGACCTTTTTCAGATATGGCTGATAAAATTTCAACATATGAATTCGTTATCACAGTTGCGTCTTCATTTGTCTGGACGTGCTCGCCTAGGATATCCAGCGTTGCAGAAAATCCTTTTTCATTCAATACTTTAATATGGACAAGTGCTTCGGTTATGGTTTCCCCGGCAACATAAGGCTTTGCAAATGGCTTGATTATCCATCGCGGAAAAATAGAAATAATGGCGGCGAGTATTGAATTTAGTGGATTCATCAATGCTGAATTTAGCAGAAGCTTTGATGGCTCATCAAACATAAAAATTTGTTCATTTATATAGGGATTAGCCTTGCAAGATGAACTTTCAAATCTATAAATTTCAGGCTCGAATTTAACGAGATATTATAAATGTATCGCGACTTTGGAACCATATTTTTGTTCATCCTCCTGGGAATTGTTTTGGTATATGTTCCGTTACTCATATCAAAAATCATTGCCCCAAAAAAGGATACACCAGACAAACTTTCCACCTATGAATGCGGCGAAGAATCGGAAGGATCAGCCTGGGTTCAATTCAATATACGATTTTATGTCATTGCCCTCATTTTCCTCATTTTTGATGTAGAAGTGGTTTTACTTTTTCCCTGGGCAGTTGTGTTTAAGGAACTGGGTCTGCTGGCATTTGTGGAAATGGCCATATTCCTTATTATTTTAATTGTGGGTTTGGCCTACGTATGGAAGAAAGGCGATCTGGACTGGGTGAAATACCGTGTAAAATACGGTCGGGGTCGTTATAGAAAAATTGTGGGCAAAGAAGAAAGGACGTCCGTTGGGTCTGCTTGAGAATAAGTTTCAGGATAATGTTGTCGTCGCCTCCATGGATAAACTTCTGGGCTGGGCTCGATCAACCTCTCCCTGGTTTTTCCAATTTGGTTTAGCATGCTGTGCCATAGAAATGATGGCCACTGCTGCTAGTCGCCATGATTTAATGCGCATTGGGATGATTCCCCGCTCATCTCCACGCCAGGCAGATGTCATGATAGTGGCCGGAACCGTGACCATGAAAATGGCTTTACGAATTAAAAAGCTTTACGAACAAATGGCAAATCCGAAATACGTTATTGCTATGGGAAGCTGCGCCACCAGTGGTGGACCTTATTGGCAACATGGCTACCATGTTTTAAAAGGAGTGGACTTGGTTGTGCCGGTGGATGTGTATATCCCCGGTTGCCCCCCACGACCCGAAGCACTGATTGAAGGACTATTGAAACTCCAGGAAAAAATTCAGATGGACCGTCCCCTGACGAAAAAAATTGCATGAGTGACGAACAAATAAAACTCATTGAAGAAGCTGTTGCCAAGGCCTTGACCGGTGATATGGACATGATCAATAATATTGAAGATCGTGTCACACGGTCGAAAGCCAAAGCAGCATTAGTAAAAGCAAAAAGAGAAGCAAAAAAGTCTCCTGTTTCTGATTCTGAAAATCCCCCATCGCCAGCACCTTCAAAACCATCTGTGGGGGATGAAAAATTATCATTTATTGATGATGTAGTTGCCAAAGCTCTAGCCGGCGATATGGATGCGATAAATAATATTGAGGATCGCGTTACCCGTTCCAAAGCAAAAGCAGCTTTGGTAAAAGCCAAGCGATTGGCGAAATCTTCCACTGTAGAAGACGCACCCAAACCTGAAGAATCAACAATAGAAGATTCAATTCCAACTAAAAAGTCATTTTATCAAATCGTGGCGGAAGCAATTGATAAGAAATTCACCGGTTCATTAAGCAATAATGATGTTAATGGGTATATTCAACTGAATGGGCAAAACTGGTTTGAGATTGCTCAATATTTGCGGGATAATCCTGATTTTCTTTTTGACTCGCTCCAGTGCGTTACCGGGTATGATTATGGAGTAGAAGGTGAATTGGAAGTACGCTATAACTTGCATTCCATGACTCACAATCATGCCATTGAAATCCGTATTAAAACAAATCGCACTAATCCTAAAGTTCCTTCAGTGGAACAGGTGTGGCGTATTGGTGATTGGTTTGAGCGGGAGACCTATGACATGTACGGAATTGAATTTGAAGGTCATCGCAATATGTCACGGATTTTGCTTCCGGATGATTGGGAAGGCTGGCCCTTACTCAAAGATTATGAAACACAGGAAACTTATCACGGTATTGTTGTGCCGAAGGTGAAGGACGGATGGGAGTAGTTCACGGCGATTTAATGACCCTGAATATCGGTCCACAGCATCCCAGTACTCATGGTGTGTTGCGATTGAAAGTAAAGACGGATGGTGAGATTATTTCTGAAGTGGAACCTATCATTGGTTACTTGCACCGTTGCTTTGAAAAACATTGCGAAAATGTGACTTATGATCAAGTGATTCCGTACACCGATCGTTGTGATTATATCGCTGCAATGAATAACAATTTTGGCTATGCAGTTGCGGTTGAAGAACTTATGGAAATTAAGGTTCCGGAGCGGGTCGAATACATTCGCGTTATTGTGGCTGAACTCAACCGCATTGCGAGTCATTTATTAGCTCTGGGTGCTTTTGGGTTGGATGTAGGCGCTTTTACTCCTTTCTTATATATGTTTCGCGATCGTGAACGGATTTTAGATTTGTTTGAAGTGCTGTGCGGTGCTCGTCTTTTATACAATTATATATGGGTTGGTGGAATATCTCACGATTTTCCTCCGAACTTTGACAGTAAAATAATTGAATTTTTGGATTATTTTGAACCAAAGATTGACGAATATAATAATCTGTTAACGTTTAACAAAATTTTTATTGAGCGTACCGCCGACATTGGAGTTCTTCCTCCTGAAATCGCCATTAGTTATGGAGTATCCGGTCCTAATCTTCGGGGATCAGGTGTTACGTGGGATTTGCGCAGGGACGATCCCTATTCCATCTATGATAAATTTGATTTTAATATTGTAATCGGCGAAGGAGAAATGGGTACAGTCGGTGATTGTTGGGATCGATATTTCGTGCGTATGATTGAAATGAAGGAAAGTGTAAAAATTATACGCCAAGCATTAAAAACACTCCCTTCAGGTGATGTTCATCAAGCATTGCCTAAAAAGATTCGTCCGCCTAAAGGATCTATTTACAAACGCACCGAATCACCTCGAGGTGATTTAGCATACTATATTGTCAGTGATGGATCACCGATTCCATACCGCTTAAAAATGCGTTCGCCGGCTTTTACTTCATTAAGCGTATTGGAAGAAATTTCTTCTGGCTGGATGATGTCCGACGTTCTGGCAATTCTTGGAAGTCTGGATATTGTATTGGGTGAAATTGACCGATGACGATAGATCAAATAATTAACTGGATTCCTTTTAGCGCCGATTTGCCGGCAATTGCTTTTGTTATTGCTGCATCACTGTGTGCGGTGACTGTTTTTTTATTTATCGCTATTTATGCATTAGGGATTATTTACGGCGAAGTAAAAATCTCTTCATTTATGCAAGACAAAGTGGGGCCCATGGGGCAGGGGGTTGGTTTTCATGCAGGTAAATGGGGATTGCTTCAACCCGTGGCAGATGCCCTTAAATTAATTTTAAAAGAAGATATTATTCCCGCCGCGGCAGATAAAAAATTATTTATCATGGCGCCCTTTGTAGTGTTCATTGGAGCCTTCATTTCGTTTGCTGCATTGCCGTTTAATCAGAATACGGTTGTATCCGATTTAAACATCGGCGTTTTTTATATTTTAGCTGTGGGTGCATTAAGTGTACTCGGCATCATTTTGGCGGGTTGGGGTTCCAACAATAAATGGGCTCTTTATGGCGGGATGCGGTCAGCGGCGCAAATTGTCAGTTATGAAATACCTGCGGGGCTATCCATCGTTACTGCCGTTATGCTTACCGGAACATTGAGCATGCAGGGAATTGTTGAATTTCAATCCGGAACTATTTGGGGTATTCTCCCTAATTGGATTGTCTTTAACAATCCATTTACATTTATCTCGTTTTTCATCTTTTACATTAGCGGAGTAGCGGAATGTAATCGAACGCCATTTGATATCCCCGAAGCAGAATCTGAATTGGTCGCTGGTGCATTTACGGAATATTCCGGTATGCGATACGCCTTTTTCTTTTTGAGCGAATATGCTGAAATGTTCGTAATCAGCGCAGTGGCTGCAACGGTGTTTTTGGGTGGTTGGAATAGTCCGATTTCAGGATTTTTTGATGGTCCGATTTGGGGGCTATTTTGGTTTATGGGTAAAACATTGAGTTTGGTGTTTGTTATGTTGTGGTTCCGCTGGACATTTCCCCGTTTACGCGTGGATCAGCTTATGAATGTCAGTTGGAAAGTGTTTTTACCTTTTAGTCTGGTAAATATTTTTGGTGTGGCTATCTGGAGCTTGATTGTAGGATAAAAAATGTCAAAATATTTTAGAAATATATTTGAAACGATTTCAACCATGATGACAGGTATGGGAATTACTTGGAAGCATATGATGAATATCCGCAAGGACAATGTAACACTCCAATATCCTGAAGAACGCTGGCCTCGCCCTGAACGTGATATTGGTTTTGATTTCAGCGAATACAATATTATTCGTTCACGATTACAGGTGGATATAGATGATTGCATTGGCTGTATGAAGTGTGAACGTGCCTGCCCGGTTCAATGTATTAAAATTGTTACAACAAAATCCGGAGCAAAAGGTGAAGATCTTCCGGATATTAACCATACGGGCATTACGTCGAGTGGAACTAAAAAAGCATTGATCGTTTCTCGATTCGATATTGATATGACGGAATGCTGCTACTGCAATCTTTGCACCTATCCTTGTCCTGAAGAATGTATCTTTATGACCGGCGGACCCAATTCTCACAAACATCCCATTGATTATGAATTTTCCCAATACGATCGCAATGACCTTATTTACAAATTCGCCAAAGATGTAGAAGAGGAAAAACTATCTAAATATTTACCACAAAAAGAAAAGGCTGAAGTATAATGGCTGATTTAGCATTTTGGATGATTGTTTTGCTTACACTCGTTTCAGCCGCCATTGTGGTCCTGAACCGAAATCTGGTATATTCAGCTATTGCTTTGTTATTTACATTTTTTGGTGTCGCCGGGCTATATGTATTCCTCTGGGCTGATTTTTTAGCGGGTGTTCAGGTGATTATTTATGTCGGCGGTATTCTGGTACTGATCATTTTTGGTATTATGCTCACTAATCGCATTACATCGGTAAATATTTCCCATACGAGTGTACAAAAAAGTATGGGTGGATTGGTTGTATTGGGAATTCTGTCCGTTTTAGGAATTATGATTTTCAACACACCTTGGCTTCAAACAGAATTTGTTGAGCCGGTTCAAACGACTGCTACCATCGGCACATTACTGATGATGGATTATTTACTGCCTTTCGAAGTGGCATCGCTCTTATTATTGGCTGCTTTGATGGGCGCCGCCATGCTGTCCCGGAGAAATGAATAGTGGATAGTTTAAATACATATTTATTTATTGCAGCCATCCTTTTTTCATTGGGACTTTTTGGTGTCATCACCCGTCGTAATGGTGTGGCTGTTTTGATGGGTATCGAGCTTATTTTAAATGCAGCTAATTTAAATTTCATAGCCTTTGCAAAATTTGGTGGTATGAATATGTCCGGCCATATTTTTGCGTTGTTCGTCATTATTATGGCTGCAGCAGAAGCAGCAGTGGCTTTAGCAATCATTATCAATATGTATAATAATTTCAAAACGATCAACGTGGACGATGTTCAGGAGTTGCGGCAATGACAGGTAATATGATTATGGACTATTCCCTGCTGATTTTATTTCTGCCGCTTGTAGCATTTCTAATTCAAATTTTTATTGGGAAGCGATTACCTCGTCAAGGTGATTGGGTTGCTATTGGCGCTGTGGTTACAACTCTCATTTTATCAATAGCTATGTTTACGTCTATGTTAATTGGCCATGAACCGCACTTTGCCCAGGAAGCATCCTTCACATGGCTGGATATGGGAGCCTTTCACATTGAGTTGGGCTTCCTCGTGGATAATATTACCATCACCATGCTTCTGGTGGTGGCGCTTATTTCCACCATGACACACATTTTTTCAATCAAATATTTGGAAGGTGATATCCGCTATTCCCGTTATTACGCTTATTTGGGCTTGTTTACATTCAGCATGAACGGCATCGTCCTGGCCAATAATTTGATCTCCATGTATATGTTCTGGGAATTGGTGGGCGTGAGTTCTTATTTATTAATTGGTCACTGGTTTGAAAAAGATTCCGCCGCCGACGCTGCCAAAAAAGCATTCCTCGTTAACCGCGTCGGCGATATTGGCTTTTTTATAGGTATAATGCTCATTTTTTCAACCTTAGGTACATTTGTATTTTCAGAAATATTTGAGGGCATTTCTGCCGGAAAAATGGGTGGGAGTATTTTAACATTTGCCGGTGTCGGTTTGTTTTTGGGCGCTATGGGTAAATCCTCCCAGTTTCCGTTACATATTTGGCTGCCCGATGCCATGGAAGGTCCAACACCTGTTTCTGCTTTGATGCATGCAGCCACCATGGTTGCCGCCGGAGTGTATTTATGCGTACGCTTATTTCCGTTGTTTACGCCAGATGCTTTACTTGTCATTGCATATGTGGGTGGCTTTACCGCTTTATTTGCCGCAACAATTGCCATCACCCAAAATGATATTAAAAAAGTATTGGCTTATTCAACCGTCAGTCAATTGGGATATATGATTCTATCTGTAGGCACGGGAGCATATATTGCGGGATTTTTCCATTTAGTAACGCATGCCATGTTTAAGGCGTGTTTATTTTATGGTTCCGGTTCCGTGATCCATGCCATGCATCATGCATTGCATAAAAAACATGACCATGAAGCCGATCCTCAAGACATGCGCAATATGGGCGGTTTCAAAGATAAAATGCCCATAACATATTGGGCCATGCTAATCAGTACATTGGCTATTTCCGGTGTACCATTATTTTCCGGATTTTTATCCAAAGATGCCATACTTGCAGGAACCCTTTCTTTTGCTTCCCATCATCCAGGTCATTTCCTTTTACCCGTTTTTGGTTTTGGCGCAGCGGCCATTACAGCATTTTATATGTTCCGTTTGATTTTTATGACCTTCCATGGAAAACCGCAAATGGAAGAACTCTATGACGATATTCATGAATCTCCTAAAGAAATGACTTTCCCCCTGATTGTATTGAGTTCATTGAGCATTTTCATTTTTTATACACTTCCATATTTCAATCCCTTTTCTGATCATGGTTGGTTTTCAGAACTTATTGTTGCTTCAGATGCAGCTGTACCGGGTAATCCATCCGCACATCATATCGCGGAAGGAATTCATCATGCTCATTATACAGCCATGGCTTTATCACTTTTTGTTGCAGCCGTGGGAATATTTTTATCATGGACATTTTATTTTAAGAAAAAACTATCAGCAGATGAATGGGCGGGAAAACTTAAACCCATGTATGCATTATCATTCAATAAATATTTTTTCGATGAAAACTATAACCGGTTTATTTATCAACCATTTTTGAAGCTTTCCGCTCTTGTGGCTCATATTGATTGGGATTTATACGATAAATATTTCATCAATGGATTTGGCAGAGTCGGAAAAATAATCTCATTCTTTACCGGTAGAATGGATTATGATGGATTAGACCAGACAATCGTGGATGGTATCGGCCGCAGCGCACGCCAAGCCGGTGGAGTCTTGAAATTCTTACAAACAGGCCGCTTACAGACGTATATGCTTTTTGCACTTCTGGGCGTGGTGGTTATTGTTTTGATACAATCATTTTAAAATTTGAAAGGTTAGAGGAAAAGGAATGGATACAAGCATTCTAAGTTGGATCATCTGGATTCCTGTCATTGGGATGGGAGCAATCGCCTTAATCCCAAGGGAAAAGGTACAGGCAATAAAAATGGTTACCGCTGTTGCAACGGGTATTCAATTTTTAGCTACAATTGGACTGTGGACGCGATTTGATTTATCTAATGGCGGATTCCAGTATATGGAACGGGCGGAATGGATACCATCGTTCAACATTACCTATATTTTAGGTGTGGACGGTTTAAGCCTGCCCATGGTTATTTTGACGGGATTATTATTCTTTCTCGGGACATTCGTCAGTTGGAACATTGACCGAGCTCAAAAAGGCTATTTTGCTCTTTATTTGCTTTTAAATACGGGCGTTATGGGTGTGTTCCTTTCACTGGATTTTTTCCTCTTTTACGTATTTTGGGAAGTCATGCTTCTGCCTATGTATTTCCTTATTGGAATGTGGGGCGGTCCCCAGCGCGAATATGCTGCCATAAAGTTTTTCCTCTATACATTATTTGGTTCTGTTTTAATGCTCATTGCTATCTTGGCATTGTATTTTACTTGCGGAAGAACATTCGATATGCTGCTGCTTATGCAGACTGCGCCGACAGCGCTTGATGGTGTTATGTTTTGGGGCATGAGTGCTATAAAAGTTATTTGGGTCATGCTGTTTATCGGATTTGCTATTAAAGTCCCGGTTTTTCCATTCCATACATGGCTGCCTTTGGCCCATGTAGAAGCACCTACTGCTATTTCTGTTATACTGGCTGGAATCCTCCTAAAACTCGGTGTATACGGAATATTACGAATTAATTACACCATGCTGCCTGTTGCTGTTTGGTGGTTTGCCGGAGCATTGGCGTTGCTGGGGCTCATCAATGTTATTTGGGGTGCCATGTGTGCTCTTGCCCAGAAAGACTTGAAAAAGCTGGTAGCTTACTCCAGTGTGAATCATATGGGATATTTACTCATTGGAATGGCCGCCGTGATTGCTGCGGGCGAAGCGAACGGAAATAACCTTCTGGCCGCACAAGCTGGATTGGGTGGAGCAGTCTTCCAGATGTTTAATCATGGTACAATATCAGCCATGTTATTTATCCTTGTGGGCGTTATTTACGATCGAGCTCACCACAGGGATATTGAAGGTTTTGGAGGATTAGCTACATCCATGCCCATTTATTCGGGAATTGTTGCTGTTGCCTTTTTTGCCGGTCTCGGTTTACCCGGATTATCCGGTTTTATCAGTGAAGCCATGTGTTTTATCGGCGCTTTTCCGGTTTTTAAAGCAATCGTTATTGCATCAACGCTGGGAATTCTATTAAACGCCGCATATTTCCTCTGGGCCTTTCAGCGCATGTTCATGGGAGAATTAAATGACAAGTATAAAAATTTGCCTGAGATTAATAAAATGGAGCTGTTTACAGTCGTACCTTTATTAGTCATAACCGTATTTTTTGGAATTTATCCACGACCCTTTCTCGATTTGATCAGCAGTACAATGAATGTTATAATTGATACTGTTGCCAATATGGGTGGAATTGCAGGAGTATTTTAAACTCAAATGAATAATCTTCAGAGTTTAAGCCTGTATTGGCCGGAACTGATTCTTACTATAACAGTTTTGGTCACCATAATTGCAGACCTGTTTTATTCCCCAAAAGAATCCGGTCGAACTGCAGTGTGGGTCTTAGGCGGATTACTTCTTACTTATGTCGCTATCAGAGTACAGGATAGTACAATTGTTACGACACTTTTCATGGAAAATCTGGCGTTTGATCCTTTTGCAACTTTCTTCAAAACATTGATTATTATTGCCACGGTTCTTGTCATTTTTATTTCCCAGCGAACAAGTGAATTGACCAACTATCGTACCGGGGAATACTATGCACTTTTAGCCATTATGGTCTTTGGAATGTTTCTCATGGTTTCGGCCATTGATCTGATTATGGTGTATCTTGCCATCGAAATTGTATCCATTTCATCCTTCATTCTTGCGGGATATTTACGAGGTGACTTACGCTCCAATGAAGCAGCTCTTAAATATGTAATTTATGGTGCGTTTTCTTCCGGGATTATGCTTTTTGGATTAAGCATTGTTTTTGGATTAGCCGGATCAACTAAATTTTTTGCCATTCAGGAAGCCATGTGGAACCTGGAAGGAAGCGCCAATTTTGCATTTACGCTGGCAACTGTATTTATCCTTGCTGGTTTTGGATATAAGATTTCTGCTGTACCATTTCATTTTTGGACACCGGATGTATACGAAGGATCACCGACATCTATTACTGCTTATTTGTCCGTAGCGCCAAAGGCAGCGGGGTTTGCACTGATCATTCGTTTTTTCAATCAAGTTTTTGGTGATGGCGGATCCTTTATGGATCCATCCTTAACGACGTATACAGAATTACCATGGCCCCAACTTTTAGCTGCATTGGCTGTTGTAACAATGACTCTTGGGAATTTGGTTGCCATGCAGCAGAACAATATTAAACGGATGCTGGCGTATTCCAGTATTGCACACGCCGGATATATGCTCATGGTTTTACCGACGTTATCTTCTCAAGGTGTGTATGCTGTCATGATATACCTTGTCATGTATATGTTCATGAACCTGGGTGCATTCTTTGTTGTAATATATGTGAAATCCCAAGGGGGCGGTGAATCGTTTGACGATTTCCGTGGATTAGGCTGGAAGATGCCCATCGTTGGAATTGTGATGACAATATTTATGCTGTCATTGACAGGCATTCCACCCACAGCTGGGTTTATCGGCAAATTTTATTTATTTGCCGCAATCATAAATGCCGGTCCACAGATGTATTGGCTGGCGATAATTGGTGCCCTCAACAGTGTTATTTCATTGTATTATTATATGCGGGTAGTGAAGGTCATGTTTTTTGAAGGCGAAACCAGTGAAACTGTTTTAATTCCACCCATTCCTGTTATACTGATTTTTTTGGCATTGGCAATTCCGTCAGTTGTCTTTGGCGTTTATTGGACGCCCATCGCAAATTGGGTTTCCAAATCACTGGTCTTTTTTACACAGGTTATATAATTAATTGATGGTCGTTATTTGATATGTCACGAATAACAATTAAAAAAGGTCACGATATACACATGTCCGGTGAACCGGCTAAAAATATTGAAAGTGCCGGTCATCCTACTTTCGTTGCGTATCAGCCTGAGGAATTTCGATATATAAAACCGAAACTGCTTGTTAAAGAAGGTGACAGTGTTAAAATAGGATCGCCTATATTTTTTGACAAATGCATGCCCGATGTAAAATGGGCATCAATTGGCGGGGGAAAAATATCTGCAATTCATTATGGATACCGGAGAGTCATTGAAAAAATAATCATTGAATTGGATAAATATGAAGAGGCTGTTGAATATACTGCGTTTGATCATAACGAAATTTCAGGCCTGTCAAAAACTCAAGTAACAGATCATTTACTCGCTGCAGGAATTTGGCCTATGATACGCCAGCGACCCTATAATAAAATTGCAAATCCGGAAGACACACCTAATTCAATCTTTATTTCCTGTTACAATTCAGCGCCGTTAACAGTGGATTTGGATGTTGCCTTGCGCAATAGGAGTTCATCATTTCAGGCTGGAATTACAGCATTATCGAAATTAACAGATGGAAACGTGAATGTTATCGTCGATGAAACGTGTACCTCAAGTACATTTATGGACCTTAAAGATGCTGAAACGCATATGATCAGCGGTCCACATCCGGCAGGAAATGTGGGTATTCAGATTCACCACATTGATCCATTAAAACCGGGTAAAGTGGTTTGGACAGTCGATGCTCAACATGTTGTCACAATTGGACGCCTTTTTCTTAAAGGAGTGTTTGATCCAAGTTTGATTATTGCAGTTGGAGGATCCGGTGTAAAAAATCCTACCCATCTGAAATCACGATTAGGTGCTTCCATGGAAACATTAACTGTAGACCGATTGCAAGATGGACCACAGCGAATGATTTCAGGTGATGTGCTCACGGGAAAAACCAGTGACAAAAATGATTTTGTTCACTTTTATGAGAGTACAGTTTCTGTTATCCCTCATTCAGATAAACGTCCTTTTCTCGGAATGTTACATCCCGGATCAGGGAAAAGTCACTATTCTTTAACCAATACTTATTTTTCATTTGGAGCGAATTCGTTTCCATTTTCAACGTTGTTAAATGGAGAAGAACGAGCCATGATGCCCATTAATTCATGGGAAAATGTTTTACCCATGGATATTTTACCGAATCAACTTTACAGGGCAATTCTAGCCAACGATGTTGAGGAAATGGAGCAATTAGGATTGATTGAATGTGACGAAGAAGATTTTGCATTATGCTCATTTGCTTGTCCGAGTAAAATTGATGTAGGGAGTGTTATTCGCCAGGGTTTAGATGTTTTGGAGAAAGAAGAATAACAATGAAATTCCTGCGCAAAATATTAGATAATTTAGAGCCCAAATTTACAAAGGGCGGACCGTTGGAAAAATTCCATGCAGTATATAATGCAGCAGATACGATTCTCTTTTCAACAGATGAAAAAACAGAATCGGCCCCACATATTCGAGATAGTTTGGATAATAAGCGAATAATGATCCTGGTTGTGGTTGCTCTATTGCCTTGCTATATCTTTGGAGCAATCAATATCGGGTATCAATCATCCCAGTTTTCAGGAATTGAAAGATCAGGATGGGAAAATTTCTGGTTTGGTTTTGGAGTCATATTACCCATTCTAATTACAGCATTTGCCACGGGCGCATTTTGGGAAGTCCTGTTTGCTGTAATTCGAAAGCACCCAATCAGTGAAGGATTTCTTGTCACCTGTGCACTAATACCACTTTTAATGCCTCCAACGATTCCCTTGTGGCAGGTTGCTGCAGCTACAACCTTTGGAGTGGTGATCGGCAAAGAAATTTTTGGTGGCGTGGGTATGAATATTTTTAATCCCGCACTGGTTGCGCGCGCATTTATCTTTTTTGCGTATCCCAGCCAGATTTCCGGCGATAAAGTGTGGTTAAAAGTAGATGGTGTTTCCGGTGCAACTGCCCTTGCTGTTCCCGCTGCCGTGGAAAATGGGAATGCAGTTGATCTATTATCGAAAATCACTCAATTCGATTATTCCTGGAGCAATATGTTTTGGGGATATATCCCCGGCTCCATAGGCGAAACAAATAAATTCCTGATTATGATTGGTTTACTATTTTTGGTAATGACAAAAATTGCCAATTGGCGTGTGATTGTAGGTGCATTGATTGGATTGGTCGGCACAGCATCGCTGACAAATATAATGGCGCCGTTATCATCCAATACCATGCTCACTTTGCCGCCTCATTATCATTTAGTCATGGGTGGATTTTTATTTGGATTGGCTTTTATGGCGACTGAACCGGTCACCGGTGCCCACACAGATAAAGGTCGATGGATCTTTGGAATATTATTTGGTGCGCTTACGGTTATTATCCGTTCAATCAATCCTGCATATCCGGAAGGAACGATGTTAGCCATTCTATTGATGAATGCATTCGCTCCACTCATTGATTATTATGTTGTCCAAAGCAATATTAAACGTAGAATGGCACGATATGCGGCAGAGTAATTCATATACGTTAGTCTTCACAGGAATTGTTACAATCATATTGGGCTTTCTCTTATCCATTGCTGCAACATCGTTGAAGGAGAGACAAGAATTAAATGTTGCCATTGATATAAAGATAAATATTCTGCGCTCTTTGGATTTTCCGGAAACTCAAGAGGAGCCGTGGACAACAGAAATAATTCAAGAAATGTTTAATAAAAATATAATCAGTTATGTGGTGGATGGAACCGGGGAAAAAGTGGTTGGAATGAAGGTCGAAGATATTGATCCATTAACCCAGGAAGATTTATCTCCGGTTTTTTGTAAAAAAAGGAAGGGGAAAGAAGTTGAAGGCTATGCTGTTCCTATTTCCGGAAAAGGATTGTGGTCAACACTTTACGGATATTTTGCTTTAGAAGCGGATGGAATAACCGTTAAGGGAATCACATTTTATAAACATGGTGAAACACCCGGTTTAGGCGGTGAAGTAGAAAAAGAATGGTTTAC
>JACKQG010005016.1_pt1 | contig 14927 bp, 12 predicted proteins | sample 8237621 | NCBI WGS metagenome assembly JACKQG01 (sample SAMN15677084, study PRJNA649215) | marine metagenome | biome: marine; feature: Black Sea; material: saline water; isolation source: suspended particulate matter (SPM) from the Black Sea western gyre | collected 2013-06-09/2013-06-10 | depth... | reverse complement strand
GCCCACAAGGGGTCTGCCTTCGTGGAGATTTGGCAGAACTGCGTGATCTTCAATGACGGCGCATTCTCGCCTTGGACCGAGCGCGCGGTGCGCGACGACAAGGTCGTCGATTTGCGTAACGGCGAGCCCATGGTCTACGGTAAAAACGGCGAAAAAGGTGTGGCCTACGACTGTGGTGAGCCCAAGAGTGTGTTGGCGGGGGAGGCCTCTCTTTGGAAGGCCGACACAGCTACGCCGGGTCCGGCCATGGTCGTAGCGGAGATGGATCAGTATCCCGATATGCCCCGCGCCATCGGCATCTTCCGCGAGGTGGATAAGCCGGTCTACGATGCGGGCATCCATCATCAGATCGACGAGGCCAAGGCCAAGCGGCCCAACAGCGATCTGAAAGATCTGATCTACACGAAGGATGCCTGGGAAGTGAAGTAGCCGAAGTAGCAACTGCAGAGCCGAAGAAAAAGAAAGAGCTCAAGACGTATGTCTTGAGCTCTTATCTTTAGGTCTTGTTGCTGAGGCTAGATTTCTTCGGCGTCCTCCATGCTCATGCCGAGCTTGATCTTGATATCATCGATCACCGCGATGAGCGAAGGGATCAAGAAGAGCGTGAGCACGGTGGCGAAGGCCAAGCCCCAGATCATGCTTACAGCCATGGGCACCATGATTTTCGTCGCGCCGGTGCTGGCCACGGTGAGCGTGGATAGTCCTGTGATGGTGGTCACTGTCGTGAGCAAGATGGGCCGCAGACGAACAACACCCGAACGTACAATTGAGGTCCAGCGTCCCCGACCGCTCCGCCGCGACTTGTTGATGAAGTCCACCATGAGCAGCGAGTTATTCACCACAAGCCCCATGAGAGCGATAATTCCCACCATGGCCGGAATGGTCAGTTCGTAGCCCATCACCAAGAGGCCGATCACCACCCCGATGAAACTGAGGGGTACGGTGAAGATAACCGCCAGGGGCTGGCTCAAGGAATTAAACTGTCCTGCCAGGATCATGAAGATGATCAGGAAGGCGATTGGGATCATCAAGAAAAGGCTCTTGAAGCTTTCGGCGGTGCGTTCGAATTCGCCGCCGAAGAAGAGTCGGTAGCCAGGATGGTCTGTCGAAAAGGTTGCGAAGCGTTCCATGATGGTCTGGTTCACGACTGTGCTGTTTTGACCTTCGCTCAGCTCCGCGGTAATGGTGATGGCTCGCTCGCGCTCGCTGTGACGAATGACACGCAGGTTGGTCTTGTGTTCAAAATCAACAAGATTGCTAAGGGGCACCAGCCCGCCCGACATACTGCTCACCTTGAGTTGCCCTAAAGTATCTAAGCGATCTCGTTGTGACTCCTTCAGTCTCACGATTACCGGGCGCTCGCGACCATCTGCTTCCGTGAATTGCGTGGCCTCGAAACCGAGGAATGCTGCACCCACGGTCATGCCTATGTCGCGGCTACTAATTCCCATCTCGGAAGCGCGGTCGCGATTCACGTTAATGAGATACTCGCGCCCATCGCGGGTGAAGTCGTCGCGTATATCCACCACGCCGTGAATGGAGGCCAGCTCTGTCTTCAGCTTCTCGCCCAGCTCTTCCAATACTTCAAGGCGCGGGCCGAGAATGCGAATCTCCACGGGCTTGCCCGATGGGGGCCCACCCTGAGGTCGCGATAGATTCAGCTCGACGATACCCGGGACGCCGGCTATTTCCTTGCGCAGTTCGTCCATAATTTCCCGGTCGCTGCGTGTGCGATCCGCCGCCGAGACAAGGTCGATGTTCACCTCACCAAGATGGCTCCCCGGCAGGAACTGATAGTTCTTGATCTGATAGCCGCTGATAGCCACCACGGCCTTCACTTCATCTTCGGGGACGCTGTTCACAAGCCGTTCAACTTGCTGAGTAACCTTGTCGGTAATCTCAAGGCTCGTGCCGGGGGGAAGATCATACTGCACGATGATCTGATCGAAATCCTCATCGGGGAACATGCGTACGGGCAACATGCGCACAGCCGCAATACTTAGGATGGCCAGCAGAATGACCGACCCTACTGCGACGTAGCGATAACGAAGAGTCCGGCCTAGCTGCTTGCGGTAGCCTTTACGCAAAAGCAGGTAAACCGGATTTCGCTTTACCGGCTTGGTGCCCGAAAGGTCTTTATCCGTGAATTCACGTTGAACATGCTTGGCCTTCATGCCCAGTTTTTTGCGGAACCAAACATTGAACTGTGCTACTTCCGCGGTATGGGCGGGAAGCACGATGAGCGCTTCCACAAGACTTGCCAGCAAGGCGAAGATGACCGCTTTGGGAATAGCGCTGATAAATTTTCCCATCATGCCCGTCATAAACAGCAGCGGGGTGAAGCCCGCGATGGTGGTGGCCACGGCCGAAATTACCGGTGATAGCACTTCCTTGGTGCCCACGATGGCCGCTCGAGTGGGGGAGACGCCGCGCTCGATGTAGCGTTGAACGTTGTCCACCACTACGATGGCATCATCCACGACCAGACCTAAAGCCATGATCAAGGCGAAAAGAGTGAGCATGTTTACGCTCATGCCTGTCATGCTCATAAGGAAAAAGCCCACCAGGAAGGTGAAGGGAATTCCCACGAGCACCAGCAAGGAATTCACCCAGCCGATGAAGAAGAGCAGGAGCAGACCTACGATGATGGCCGTGAGCCATGCATTGTTGGTCATGATTCCCAGACGCTCTTCAATTAGTTCTGCGGAGTCGAGTCGCACTTCACTGACCACGGCCACAGGCAGCGACGCATTGTAGTGCGCCACGATCTCACGCACCTCGGCGGAAATATCGAGGGTGTTGCTGTCGTCGTCCTTGTAGACGATCAGATTTCCTGCGGGATTGCCGTCAAGGCGGCTGTACACGAAACGATCTTCCACTTCGCGTTTTATTTCGGCCAGGTCGCGCAGACGAAGTTTCGCACCGGCCGGCCCCGCCCGTAGCACGGTGCTGCCGATATCTTCCATGTCTCGGTACTTTCCGAGCACGCGAAGCTTGTAGGAATTGTCGCCCATCTCGGCCTGGCCGCCGGGCATGTCTAAGTTCTGTGCAGCAAGGGCGGCCATGATTTCACCCAAGGACACGCCGTAATGATCCATGAGATCGGCGTCGACCATTACGTGAACTTCCAAATCCAGGAAGCCGTTCATGTCGATCTTGCTAACGCCGTTGATGTCCTCAAGCTCGCGCTTGAGATCTTCTGCGACCTCGAAGAGAACGTTGTCGGCGACATCGCCACCCATGGAAACAAAACAGACCGGCTGAACCATGGATGAAGTTAGCTCGAAGAATATCGGATCTTCCGAATCCTCAGGCAGGTCGGGAATGGCGTTGATGGCCGTTTGCAAGTCGAGCATGAACTTGTCGTTGTCGATGCCTTGCTCAATGTAAATGCCCACCGTTCCGCTGGACTCTTCGCTATTGCTGATAAGCTCGTCCACGCCTTCAAGATCGGAGAGGGATTCCTCGAGCTTGTTGACGATCTCCTGCTCAACCTCGGCCGCGCTGGCGCCGGGCCAGGGAACCACCACGAAAGCCTGATCCAGATTGGCGTTGGGGAAGAAGTTCCGCGGCATGTCCATGTAGTGGTAAATCCCCACCACCGCCGCGATGATCACGAAAAAGTGCACCAGAAGTCGTCGCCTGACGACCAGGGATATGAGGTCCATGGCTTACTCCTGGTCCATGCCGGCATCGCCGACGTTCTCGACGGCGGTACCGTCATTAACGCTCCACTGACCTTGCACGATCAATTCCTCGCCGGCGCCGAGTCCCTCAAGAACTTCGACTCTGTCGCCTTCGCGCATGCCCAGGCGAATGTTCTTTCGCCGGGCCACACCCTCCTGCATCGTAAAGACAATGGGTTCGCCGTACTGTTCCACCACGGCTCCAGCGGGAATCACGATTGCGCCAGCGCGATCTTCAAGACGTATGCTGCTGCGCGCGCTCATGCCCGACAGCAATATTCCGTCGACGTTGGGTACGAGAATTTCCAGGGGGAAGCTGCGGGTCCTCATATCGCTGCGCACGCCGAGGCTGTGAACTTCGCCCTCAAAGCGCATATCCTGTAGAGCGGGTATGAAGATGTCCACCGGCATGCCCTTTTGAATGCGCACGGCATCGCGCTCGGAAATGCTGGCGCGAATAAGCACGCTGCTCAGATCCACCACGGCGGCCATGGGCATTCCCGGTGCCACCTGCTCGCCTACTTCGGGAATGAGCATGGCCACGCGACCCTTGAAAGGCGCACGAATTTCACAATCTTCCAGGGACTTACTTGCAAGATCGAGGGCGGCTCGGGCGGCCAACATACCGGATTCGGCCTGGAGAGCGCCGAGTTTAACGGCCTCGAATTCCACGTCGCTGATTCGGTCGTTTTCCTTGAGACTGCGCGACCGCTCAAGATTGCGTTGAGCCTGATAGTGAGCACCTTCCGCGGCAAGCAGCCCCGCCTTGGCTTGCTGGACACCGGCGGAGTAAAGACGTTTGTCGATTTCCACGAGCAAGTCGCCCTTCTCAACGATGTCGCCTATTTCATGGGGTACGCGAAGCACGGTCCCGCCCACTTGCGCGGCCATGTCCACCTCACGCCAGGCTTCCGTACTGCCGCCAGGAGACAAGGTCACCGTGAAACGACTGGGCCTGACCTGCTGGACCACCACGGGTACCGCGCGTGCAGATTCCACCTTCTGGGGCTCGTTTTCACCGTCGGCCTTCGCCTCATTTTCGGGAGCCTTTCCACATCCGACCACCAAGAGAAGCAGAAGGGCGGGAGTCAGAATACGTAGGAACTTCATTTCGTCTCCTCTGTCGTCAAAGGCTCGCCGACCAGGCTCTCCAGCGCGGCCAGGGCTCCGAAGTATTCGTAGCGCGAGGCAACGGCCTGGGCGCGGGCGGCGGTGAGCGCCACTTGCACGTCTACCAGATCGAATTCGGCCACCTGGCCGGCCTCATAACGGGATTCCATTTCCTTGAAAGTTTCGCGGGCCTGGCGTTCGGCGCTTTCGCGGAAGCTCAGGTTTTGTCGGCTACGCTCCACTTCTAGCCAGGAGGCCCAGGCGCCCATGCGAAGTTGCTCCAGCGCGTCGACGCTTGCATATTCGGCGCGGCGTTTGTCGGCGGCGGCCTGTTTGTAGGACGCGTAATTGCCCATGAGGTCAAAGACGGGCATGGTCACCAAGGCGGTCATGGACCAGGTGCCGTCGCCGTCCAACTCCATGGTGTCGTTGTCCTGCCAGCCCTTGCTCAATGAAAAGTGCATGGAGGGTGTGATGCCCGACAGGGCCAAGGTCTTTCCACCTGCTGCGGCATCTTTGCCCGCTTGGATGATCCGAGCCGTGGGGCTGTGGTTTAGGATGCCCTTGGCAAAAGACTCGGGATCGATTTCGGACAAACACAATGCATGTCCAAGACTCGCCTCGTTCACGCGCTCCAATGCCAGTGGTGCATCGAGGGCTCGTCCCAAAAGGCGATTCAGGTTCATCTCCGCCAGGCGCACACCGTTGCTCGCGGCAAGCTCACCGCTCTTGGCTTCGGCCAGCGTGGTCTCCCAACGTAAGACGTCCGAGCGGGGGAGCATGCCCAGCTCGGCCTTGTCGCGAGCCAGGGCCATGCGATTCTCCGCCGAGGCCACGCTCTCACGGGCGACCGTATTCATTTCGCGCGTGGCCAGCACGCCGAAGTAAGCCTGTCGCACGGCCAGAACTATCTCCGATCGACTGGCCGCATAACCCGCCTCACCCGCTCGAAGTCCGGCGCTGGCAAGTCCGCGCTGACCGAGAAGATTCAGATTGAGCGGGAATTGCTGGTTCACCGTGAGGCTGGTGCGATAGGTGTCGCGATACAGGAAGGGCTCGATTTCAACCCCGCTGATGCCCAAAGCTTCGAACATCTGTTCCATACCCGATACAGCTTGGTTCGCGCGATTGTAGGTGTCGTCATCCACCCGCGTAACCGAGCTGCTGAATGAGCCGGAAGGGAGAAAGGCCAACCAGCTTTTTCGCGAAGCCCACACGCTGCCGTCCAAAGCTGCGCGACTGGCATGCAGGGAAGGATTTTGTTCCAGGGCCAGGTCCACGGCTTCATCAAGACTGAGTATGTCAGGTGCCTTCAAAACACCCGGCGGCTCCAGCGGCAAGGCAAGTGCTGACATGGCGGCGCCGAGTAGTCCTAAGAATACGGCCCTTTGCAGAGAGGATTTCATCACCTGAACACTCCTTCCGGCCAGGGCTCCGTGCCTTCTATTTTGGCAAGGATGCGCGTAAGCCACTTGATTTCCATCTCAACCAGATCGGCGTAGTACTGAACGATGTCCATGGCGGTTTCGGGGAAACATTCCGCCTCGTCAAAATGCTTGTGGATGTCTTCAACTTCTTTGCGAGTAGCCGTAATGCGCTCCAGGCGTGTGGACAAGCTTTCGACTAAGGTCGGCTTGTCGGAAAGATGTGCGAAACCATATCCCATGAGCATGGGGAAAAAGGGATGCACCAGCTCGCTGATGCTCTGATGCAAAATGCGCTGGATGGTCTCGCGGCCCTGCTCGGTAATGCTGTAAACCGTGCGGTCGGGGTGGGCCGAGCTGGTTTCGCTGTGCGCGCTGAGATCCTTCTTCGCCTCTAGACGTGCGAGACCCTTGTAGATGGCCGGCGCGGTGATGCCCACCCAGTTCTCCATGTTACGTCGCGTGATCTCTTGCTTGATGTCGTATCCATGTCGTGGCTGCTCGCTTAGCAAGCCCAACAGGACCAGGTCGACTTTAGACATGCGGTCTCCTTAATCTGGGTTCCACTTTAATAACAAACCGTTAACTAGTCAACCGTTTATTATAAAGACCTTTTTGTCTTCTTGGAATCCGCAGAGTCCCGTGCTAAACCTGAACTTAGCAGCTACGCAAGGTGGACGCGTCATGGGCCCCATCGTTGAGAAACGAAAGCAAAAGCCCGGGCTGAGCTTGGCCTGGGGCACGGATATCGGCAGCGTACGAGTGCGCAACGAGGACTCTGTTTTCGTGAAGGCGCCGCCTCGCGTCCAACTGGATAGCCACGGCACCCTGCTCATCGTGGCCGACGGCATGGGAGGCCCTCCCGCCGGTGACATGGCCAGCGCCTTGGCCGTAGAGATAATTCCCGCGAGTTTCTACGACAGCAAACTGGAAATCGACGGCGACCCCGTGCCGCTTCTCAGGCACGCTTTCGGCGATGCGAATTCGGCCATCCTCAAGGCGGCGAATGCCAAACCCGGACGATTCGGTATGGGCACCACATGCACGGCCTTACTTTTGCGCGGCGAGCAATTCTGGCTCGCGCATGTTGGGGACAGCCGGGCCTATCTTCTGCGTGAGGGACGATTCCTGCAGTTATCTCGGGATCACAATGTGCTCGAGCGCATGCGCGCCGAGGGCGACCTGCTCGATGACGATCATCGCCCGCCGGGTTCGGCCCTATTGACGGCCGCCTTGGGCACTGACGATAGACCCGGTGCCGATTTCAGTCAAAGGCCGCGCGCACTGAAGAACGGTGATCGATTTCTCGTCTGTTCCGATGGACTTTACGGACCCATCGAAGAGAAGGACATGAAACGTCTGTTGAGCGAGGGTAGCCCTGAACGCGCCACAAAACGATTGATCCGCGCGGCCCTGGAAGCGGGTGGACCGGACAACATCAGCGTCATCACTGCTCACTGGGAGCTGAAATCGTGAAAGATGAAAAGAAGGGCCTACATCGCCCAGTCTACGAGTGTACAGTCTGCGCTAAGGAAATTCCCTGGGAGGGAGGGCGGCTGCGACTCATCTGTGACGAAGCCGCTTGCCATGGCGAACGCAAAACGCCTTCGCCCATTCAAGTGCGCGAGGGTGACGGTCACGATCGCATCGCCCTGCTAGAAGCCAGTCGACGCTTCTTCTCTAGCACGCAGCTTCACGCCTTCGGCGAAGTCTTTCCCTTGGCGCACACGTCTTTTCTCGTGGCGGAGTTCGCGGGCGAGCGCGCGGGCTTCCTGTCCTACTCGCTACACTTTCCCAAACAGGATGAAGTCGCCATCGTGCTCATGGCCGTGCTGCCCGGCTTCCAGGGGCGCGGCGTCGGGCGTGCATTGGAAGGCGCATTGGAGGCGTTCTGTCGACCTAAAGAGATGCATCGAATTCTCATCGCCAGCACCAATGATAACATCCCGGGACTTTACTTCTACCAGCGCTTGGGATATCGATTCAAATCTCTCTCAGTGGGGGAAGCCGAGACGGCTCTCGTCGATCATGGCATGCCGGGCGCACGCGGCTTCGGGGGCATTCCCATTCGCGATGAACTGGTCCTGGTGAAAGACCTCGCGCGACATCCCTAGCTCGTGCGTCCCTCCATTATAGAGAAGTCCCCAGAAAGGAGTGACGGGGCGCAGGTCGCCAAAATATCCGGGCAGGTAACTCATTGCTATTACTGCCGCTAAGGCTGACACATCCCTGGCCCCTCCCTTGCCTTGGTCTGGTCAAAACCCAGAATTCCCAATCCGCAAAGGAGACATCATGAATCCCCTGTTTGTTTTCAAGAGAATGGCCGCAATGATGGCCCTCGTCCTTTTGACCGGCGGTGCCTTCAGCGCAAGCGCAGCCCAGGTCAGTTTCGATTTCGAACCCCTCTACACCCAGTGGGGCGGACCCTACGGCAATTTCCCCGGCGAGATCGTCATGGTTGAAGACGGCGTTCCCATGAGTGTGGAAGAATTCTACCTCGGCACCTACACCGGTTTTAATGAAGCCATGATCGATGTTCCCATTACGGGATTCGGCAGCATCCAAATTCTTCGCCTCAACAATATCAGCGTCGCCTTCGACTTCGGCGGTGTTCCCGGCGTGCCCGCCGATGCCTACTTCGCCTATGCCGACCTTGGCGGCGAAGAAAACATCCAGGTCAATGGCGGCGCGCTATTTGAGATCTATCAGATGATGGACCTCGACGGCGTCATGGTCGCCCCCGGCGTGACCATGCACGTGAGTGCCGGCGGCATTCCCGGCGGACACGCGGGCGTGGTTTGGTTGGAAGGTCCCGTGGAGAAGTTCCGCGTGGGCGGACAGGAATTTTGGATCGACGACGTTCGTCTGGACGAACCCGATCAGCCCTGCGATCTCATTGTGGATAATGAAAGCCAGGCCGTGGGTAACGCGTGGGGCGGTAGCCATGGTGACCTGCCCGGTGTTTTCGCCTTCGCCGAAGACGGCATTCCCGTTCACATGTTCAACTTCACCCTCGGCGCTTATGTTGGGTTCCATGAAGCCGTCATCGACACCGATTTCGACGGATGCCTTGTGGACCGCACCATGCGCGTGAACAACATCAATGTTGGTTACGATATTTCGGCAGCCCTCGCTCACACCAGCAGCGTGATCATCGACTTCCGCGACTACGGCGGCGCCGAAAATCTTCAGGTCAACGGCGGCACTCGTTATGAGGGCGACATCATCAGCGCGCCCTACAACATTGCTCCCGGCGTCACTTGTACGGTAGCTTGGTGGAATGTCGGCGGAGCCGATTGCGGCCAGGTTACCTTGACCGGTGATGTGCAGCATCTGCTCATCGGCGGCCAGGAATTTTGGGTGGACAACCTCTGCGTCTACGAAGGCGAAGAGCCCGAAGACTGCGACTACCTCGTAGACTTCGAAAGCCAGCCTATCGGCATGTTCTGGGGATCCACCGCGGGCAACGTGCCCGGCGACCTGATCTTCGTGGAAGACACCATCCCCGTGGGTGTGACCACTTTCACCTTGGGCGCCTACACGGGTTTCTACGAAGCACGAATCATCAACGCCAGCGATTGCTTGGTTAGCCATAGCTGCTGGACCAGCAACATCAACCTGTTCTTCGACATTCAGGCGGCCACTCCGTCCACCAGCAAGGTGATCTTCGAATTCCAGGACTACGGCGGCGACGAAAATCTTCAGGTCAACGGCGGACCACGCCATGAAGGAAGCATCACCAGTGCGCCTTACAACATTGCGCCGGGCGTCACCTGCACCGTGGTAAGTTGGACCAGCGGTGGCGGCAGCGAGTGCGGCATCGTGACCCTGGAAGGCAATGTGGGGCGCTTGATCGTGGGCGGCCAGGAATTCGAGCTCGATAACATCTGCGTCATCAGCGGCAGCACCGACGTGGGCGAGTCTCCCGAGGCGGCCAGCAGCAACATGCTTGCCGCGCCTTATCCCAATCCCTTTAACCCCAAGACCGAACTGAGCTACAGTCTGGATAGCGACGGCCCCGTGCGCCTGAGCATCCACGACGTGCTCGGTCGTGAAATCGCCGTACTGGTGGATGGACACCAGAGCTCCGGCACCCACAAGGTGGTCTGGGAAGGTAAGGACGCCCGTGGCAAGAGCATGTCCAGCGGCGTCTACTTCGCGAAGTTCACGGCGCTCGGGCAACAGAGCACCCAAAAGCTCGTCCTCAGCAAGTAGTACCACTCCTCATACGACGAGCGAGGCCGCGGCAATTGCCGCGGCCTTTTTTGTCTCGACATGAGCTATTCCGCCGCCTTCACATCATTCAACTTAATCAACAACGAATCGGAAAATTCCAGCATTTCCCGTTCCTGAATTACAAGGTCATTGGCCAACAAGGCAAGAGAAACGGTGAGACCTTTCACTGTCGCGGGGTCCATACTTGGTGCGGAGTATAGGTTGTCGGATATGCGTTCCAATTTTCCCTTCACGAAACTTTGGAAGTTATAGTATAGCGACAAGGAGCGAGCGGGACGATAGTCCATGTAACTCGTCGCACCCGTCTGATGGGCGAGGTCCCAAGCGGAGGACTGGAGAAGGGGAACGCCGAAGCCCTGTGGCATGGCACCGCGCAGATCCTCGTAGGCGATGTTTGTTTCGCCCATGAAAACCTTGTTGGCCAGCGACATCATTGAATCACTAAGACTCGAATGATACTCGACGATCCTTTCAATTTGCTCCTGGTTGTAGATGATTTCGGCTTTGATCTGCTCGAGAGAGCGTTCGGCAAGCGCCTCGTTGGATCGATTGATTCGCCATTCATTGACGGCCATTCCCAGAAGCACGCCGAGCACGATGAGAAATACTTCTAGGAACAAGAATCCCATGTTCCGTCGAATCGAATGAGGTGTGAGATTGGCCACGCCGTCCTCCCGTGTGAAAAAATACTAGGGACAAAGATCCGCCGAGAAGTACTCCGTTTGATTTCCGCGTTGGCAAAGGTAAGCGCGACTTGCGCTGCTGAGTTTCCAACGGCCGAAGTCCATTCTTTCCAGCTCAATGCGATGCCATGTCGCGCGAAGGGAGTCGTCGGCGAACCATCCGCGAATTATGGTGACCGTGGCCTGCCTAGGGCTTTCAATGGGTGTCTTCGAACAGGTGATATTTTCGAATGCTGCGCCAGGTGCGTCCAGAAAACGTTCGACAGTCGCAATGGGATTCAGTGTCCAGGTTTCACCGCGTGCAGCGGCCTCGGCGATGTGCTCATTGAACCATGCGATCTCCAGCTCTGTGAACGATCGCACGGGCAGGTGAAGCATTTCCTGCTCCCGAGGGCTAAGTGCGCTTCTTTCCCCGCAGGAGTCGCGAATTTTTCTTTCGCCGATCCAGAGGGAGGCTTCATTGCCTTTCATCCAAAGGCTGTAGTTCCCATCGCTGAATTTTTCGCCGGACGCCGTTACAACGCGAGCTAGCTTGAAGACCTCGCCTTCATAGTGTAAGTCGGCATGGCTTCCGCTTTTGTTGAAGCTGGCCCAAAATTCAGTTCCGTCATCGCACTTGAAGTTGAGTTTGGATTGTGCGAGAGCCGATGTGGCTGCAGATAGCATCAGAAGGATCAAGAGTGTTTTCATGCTTCGTCCCCTTTGCGTTCCCTGCCTACGCATGGAGAAATGTGGGATTCCCATTTGTCTGGGTCCCGAAAATCTGTTTCATTTCAGCTTGCACGGAGAGGGGGACTTATGTCCAGCAGCTTTGACTTCGATCGTAACTGGATCGCACGCCTGAAAACATCATTGGATGAAAGAGAAGCCGAATCCGAGGCCATTCTTGCCGGCGGCGAGAAGCTGAACGCAAATAGCAGCCGTGCGGATGTGATCGATTGGACTCGCCTGGCCATGGAGCGATTGGAAGCCCAAGAGGGGCTGGCTCGATCTCGTGAAATCATGTCGGCCTGCTCCTGTGCATACCCGCCCGAAAAATTGGCGGATCTCGCCGTACGTTATGCGGCCGGCGGAGACCTGACCGAAGTTCACCAAATGCTACAAGACCGATTCGATGAATTCTTGGAGCATGAACTTGAGCTTGAACATGAATTGATCGAAGAGATTCACGCGCGCGGCATGGGTCTGGCCGGCCTGCTGCAAGGAGATCGAATCTTGGCCACGAAAATTCCCGCCAGCGCCAATCTGCGCGCCTGGTTCGCGGAAACCGATGCGGGAAAACGTCGCAGCCTTTATTGCCATTGCCCCCGAGTGCATGAGGCTAGCGAAACACCGGGTTTGCTGGCGGATCTCTACTGTTACTGCGGCGCGGGATTCTATCAGGGTATTTGGGAAACCATCCTCGGCCACCCCGTGCGCGTGGAATTGCTATCGAGCGTGCTCCGGGGTGACGAGGTCTGTCAGGTGGCGATCTACCTTAGCGCTCCAGAATGATATCGAGAATATCGCCGAGGGTATCGCTGCCCTCGAGCACGCCTAGGTTGTACATCTCGGTGTAGCCACACTGGATGCAGGACACGCTCATGAAGCGCATGTGCTGCAGGTCGATGAAACGGGATATGCCCGCGCCGGTGAAAGCCAGGCGATCCACCTTGGCTCCCGTGCTTTGACATTTAGGGCATGTGAATCGCGAAGACATTTCCAGATCGATATTCTTCTTGGACATTTCCGATCCTTATTGGGGAAAGCGCTGAAGTGAGCGCGCTCAATAAGTAAGGCTAAGCCTCCGAAGGGTTTCGATCGTTGAGGGAATTTCACCCTATTGTGGAGTTCCGAGTCTCACATCCTGTTTAATATCAATATTTTACACAGATATTCCTGTCTTATCGAAAGTGGGAATGCTACAATATATCCGAGTTATCGAAACTGAGCGGGAGGAAGCGATGAAGCGTCTACTATTATTGATGTTCAGCCTTGCCCTAATCTCGACGGGCCAAGCCCTTGTCTGGGACACCGTGCCAAGCCCTGGGACCTTCGACAACATCGAATTATTCATGTCCGGTGAAGACATGCTCTACGCGGGGGGCATTAAGAGCAAGGTCTATGGCAGCACTGATCATGGCGAAACTTGGACTGAAATCGCCGGCGGCCTTGAAGAGGACTATTCGCCGATTTGGGACATGATCATTGTGGACGACTGGTTCATCATGAGTCGCGACGGCTTCGGCGATTACAACTTCCGATCCCGGCGCGTGGCCGGCGAATGGCAAGCCTGGGAGGCGACTCCCGTGCAGGAGGGACGCATCGACCACCTCTGTGCCATCGGCTCCAGTGTCTTCGGTGTCTTCTACGGCGGCGGCATCCGCCGCACTGACGACTATGGCCTCAGCTGGACGCCCATCGAAGTGCCCGACGCCGAAACAATCTGGAGGATCTTTGCAGAAGAAGGACGCCTCTTTGTCAGCGGCAACGAGATCAATGGCGGTTCGATCTGGCGCTCGGACGATCTTGGCGCAAGTTGGGTCGATGTAGGCACTTCGCTGAACTCGTCTTTCCTCTGCTCGGAGATCTACTGGAAGGGCCAACTGCTCATTTGCGTCTACAACGGCGGTGGAGATGGCACCTTCTACACCTCCACGGACTTCGGCGAAAGCTGGATGCTGGTCACCACTCTTCCCACCGACGACAATGTGAACGCCATGGCCATCACCGATGGTGGGCTTCTGGCCATTGGCGATTCCAGCGGCCACGATGGCGAAAGTATGTGGCTCACCCACGACCTGGTGAACTGGACAAACTACAATGGCAATCTGAGCAGTTACGCTGGCGCATTCGGTACCCTCATCTGCCATGATGGCTGGTTCTTCAAGACCGGAGGCGTCCAGGGAGGCCAACGCGCACCCCAGCCCGAGCCCACCAATGTGGACGATACGCCTGCCAGCTTTCCAGGTGAGTTGGTTGCCTGGCCCAACCCCTTCAACCCCAAGACCACCCTGCGTTTCGTGACCGATTCGTCGGGATGGGTGGAGCTGGATGTTTTCGATCTAACAGGCCGGCGCGTTTCGAAGGTCTTCGGCGGTCATTTACCGGCCGGACCCCATGAATACAACTGGCTGGCCGAGGATCTGGCGTCGGGCGTCTACCTGGCTCGAATCAAAACCCAAAAGGGCTGGAGCGCGGAGAAGCTGGTGCTTCTGCAGTAGCTAGGGACATAGAGAGCAGTTAGGAAGCCTCCCCGCTCAGGGGAGGTATCTTTTTAGCTAGCCCTTGCCCCGGGCATGGGGGCGCAGTAGTCTGGATGCTTAACACACAAAAATTGGCCCCTCGGCGAGCGAAACTGGCGCCGCATTGGGCCGTAATGGGCTCGATCCAACAAAACCCAACGAGGGGGTTCGCATGACGAGACTGAGTATGTCCAGGGCGATGCTGATCCTGGTCCCCATATTAATCATGGCCACCGGGGGCGCCGCCTGGGCGAATCTCGGCAGTCGCTATTTCGTGAATTCGCCGAGTTCTTCGGGAAGTCTGGGCGCCGGCCTAGTCAATCCCGCCGCATGGAGGGTGCAGGGAAGCGGAGGCACGTATTTAGCCGTTCAGCATCCCGACGAAACGGAGGAGTTCGGCGATCTTGGCTGGACCTACATCGGCTCGGGCGAGGGCATCGCTTTCGCTTATCAGAATTTCCCGGGTCTCGATGATGACCGCATCCAAAACTTCACGCTGGGTTTCTCCGGCGGCAATGAAGGCGGAGGATTCGGCGTTTCCTACAAGTGGATGGACGATGTTCT
>JACKQG010005015.1_pt1 | contig 14928 bp, 10 predicted proteins | sample 8237621 | NCBI WGS metagenome assembly JACKQG01 (sample SAMN15677084, study PRJNA649215) | marine metagenome | biome: marine; feature: Black Sea; material: saline water; isolation source: suspended particulate matter (SPM) from the Black Sea western gyre | collected 2013-06-09/2013-06-10 | depth... | reverse complement strand
CTTTGACGATCCAAACAGGACGTCTGGAGTGGTCAGGATTTATATCCTATACTTCGAGGGATGCAGCTGTTTCATTTGCTGATATCGCCCTGGATGCGCCCACTTTCAGTTCCTTTACTAAATCGGGTTATCACAGGAAGTATTCTGAGATTTCCAGGAAAAACAAGATCAGGGAGCTGGTGTATGGTGGTCATTGCAGTTACCGGGGGAAATTTTTTATCGTAGGTGTAACAGGATATTATGGAGCATGGAACGGGATTTTCCAGCCGACCGAGAAGTTGTATCGCAAGTTCTCATTACAGGATTCAAAATTTGGGGCAATTGGTATTGATGCCCGGTTCAGGGTTTCCTTTTGTCAACTTTTTGGCGAATACAGCATGAGTTTGAATGGCGGCAGAGCCTGGAATGCCGGTATCACTGTTACACCTTTTCCCGGTGTTGATTTGCTTACTATCATTCGCAGTTACCAGCGGAATTATCAGAATCCATTCTCCACAGCACTGTCGCAGAACTCCCAGTCAGCCAATGAACAAGGCTTATTTATCCGGTTGCATATGCAACTCTTTCCCAGAGTGGCTATTACATGTTACGCCGACCTGTATCGCTTCCCATGGATCACTTACAGGTGTAGCTCCCCTTCCGAAGGAGTGGAAGCAGGTATCCTGGCAACATATCAGGTCTCTCCAAACTGGTCGCTCAGCCTCAGGTATTCACTAAAACGGAACCAGGTAAATCGCAGTGAAACAGCATATAAGATCAAACCCGTGACTTCCGGAAAAACAGATGATCTGAGGATTGAAGTCAGAGCCTATGCTACTCCGGCGTTGAGGTTAAAGAGTTGCTTTAACTTCAAAAGCTATCGTGTGGATGGGGAAGAAAGTCCTCCCGGTTATCTGATCAGCCAGGAGGTCAGATACAAACCGATCAGGTATAGCTGGGCGGTGACGATTAAGTATGCTCTATTCGATATTCCAGCTTTTAATACACGCATCTACTCATATGAACCGGATGTTCTGTATGGGTGGTCGGCCCCGGCATATTACGGAAGAGGAGCCAGAGCAGTAATAGTTGTGTGCAAAGATCTTGGCAGGCATATTGAGTTGTGGGGATGGTTCGGGATCTGGAAATATGATGACCGGGTAACCATCGGGAGCGGGATGGATGAGATAGAGGGGAGTATGAAGTCTGAGGTGAAAATTCAGCTGAGGGTGAGACTATGAGAGGGATGAGGGATGAGGAACGAAGGAGGAGGGTAATAAAAAAGGCCGTCGTGGTGGGACGGCCTTAAGGCATTGTTTCGGATTACTATTTGTCTTAATCGTCATCTTCTTTGCTCACCTTTTCCAGTTTATCCATACCGTGGATTTTCATGGTTCCGGAAAGTTTTGAGATAGTAGACATATCAATGTTCCCTACCAGGCTTAACAGAGTTACTTCATGATCATCTTCTTCGGCGAGCATGACCATCTCCAGAATCTTTCCGTTATCTCCCTGCTTAGTCAGAAACCGGATATTAGATCCATTCTCTTGAACAGACATCAACTCTGTATAATCTGCGGTTGGGAAAAGTGCATTGAACTCCTTGTAGAGAGATTTTACTTTTTCCGGATTTTCGTTGTTCTCGTATGTTAAGACCTTTAAACCAGTCAGCTGCTCCATCATCTCCTGCACCTCTTGTACTTTTTCTGTGCCTTTTCCGTTGATCTCCATTTTCATGATCATCTCGAAAAGTTCTTTTGTAATATTGACGGATGTAAATCCTTCTTCACCGGCATATTTCTGATAGGCTTTTTCTGCCGGGCTTTGATACTGCGCCATTGCAAGGAATGGTACCAGCATAAATAATACTAACGTAGTTCTGATTGTTGTTTTCATGTGATTTGGGATTTTATGGACGTTTTGTTTGGGTTTTGTCCGTGGTTAACATTATGGGTTGATTTTGTTGGTATACAAAAATGTTTATTTTTGCAAAGCCCTTTTCGAAATTCAACTTAACTATTCACAAATAACTAGAACATTATGTTTAAAGGACATCCAAAAGGACTTTACGTAGCTTTCTTCGCAAACATGGGTGAGCGTTTCGGTTTTTACACCATGATGGCGATCCTGGTTCTATTTCTGCAGGCAAGATACGGACTTCCTGCCGATCAGGCCGGTTATATTTATGCCACTTTCTATTTTTTGATATATGGATTAGCCCTATTAGGAGGATTCATTGCAGACAGAACCCAGAACTACAAAGGGGTTATCATGGTTGGCCAGGTCGTTATGTTTCTGGGATATGCGTTACTGGTCATTCCCGGGATGGATTTGGTTTTTACTATCATTGGTCTCTTTACCATTGCATTTGGTAATGGATTGTTTAAAGGGAACCTCCAGGCGCTTGTAGGTCAGATGTACGACAATGAGAAGTATTCAAAACTCCGGGATTCAGCATTCAGTGTATTTTACATGGGTATCAACATCGGTGCTTTCTTTGCTCCGAGTGCAGCCCGGGCTATACGTTCCTGGTGGCTCAGAACCAACGGTTACTCATACGATCCGGATCTCCCTTCTTTGTGCCATCGGTTGATTGATGGAAATCTAACAGAACCCGATACCCTGCAGGCACTTGCTGATCAAGCTACGATTTCGGGACAACCAGTTACCGACCTTTCCCAGTTTGCACATAATTATATCCAGGTATTCTCCACCGGATACAACTATGCCTTTGGGATCGCTGCTATTGCCATGGTAATCTCCCTTGTCGTCTACCTGGTTTTCAAAAAGCATCTTCCTGACCGGAAGAAAATGGTTGCAAAGGATGCTTCGATCATTAAGATGCCATGGGCTCAGGAGAAGAAACGGCTTATCGCACTTGGGCTTGTATTCCTGGTGGTTATCTTTTTCTGGATGTCATTCCATCAAAACGGACTTACGCTGACTTTCTTCGCACGGGATTATACAGATAAGGAGGTGGGGCCGTTTACATTTATCTTCTTTTACCTTCCGGCATTTCTCTCATTGATTGCAATGATTATCGGGTTCGTAATGCTTGTCCGACAAAAGATCAAATTGATCATGCGAGGGATTGGAGTCATATTCATTGTTGCGGGCGGGTGGTTGCTCTGGTACTTCTACAGTAATTTTGGCTCAGCAAATCTTATTGAGCCTGAAACATTCCAACAGTTTAATCCTATCCTGATCGTATTTCTGACACCGATTGTCGTAGGCCTGTTTGCCTGGCAACGAAAGAGGAATAAAGAACTATCTACTCCACGTAAGATTGGCACTGGAATGGTCCTTGCCGCTGTAGGATTTGTATTGATGATGGTTGCATCATTTAGTCTTGTCTCACCGGCTGATCTGGCAGGAAACCCGTCACCCGACCGTGTTTCACCATATTGGCTGATGGGCACCTATTTTGTTTTGACTGTTGCTGAGTTGTATCTCAGCCCGATGGGGCTCTCATTTGTTTCGAAGGTTTCACCCCCTCGATTCCAGGGTCTCATGCAGGGTGGCTGGCTGGCAGCTACGGCTATCGGAAATGCACTTCTCTTCGTTGGAAGCTCATTGTGGATGAAGCTGGAACTCTGGCAGGTCTGGATGGTATTTGTCATCTGCTGTCTGCTATCTGCTGCGTTCATCTTCTCAATCATGAAGCGACTCGAAGCAGCGACAAAATAACCATAATCTATTACAAGAAAACGGCATGGAGAAAACCTGTGCCGTTTTTTTTTTAACTTTATAGACTGGTGAGTTAGTGAGTTGGTGAACTGGTGAAATGGTGAAATGGTGAAATCGTAAATCGTAGATCGTAGATCGAAAGTGTATCCTTGGGGTCATAACAGACGATTTAACAGTTATACGGAGTATATCCGTAACATCTTTGGTGAACGAGTGCAGAAGGTGATTGTTGACGCGGGCTTTACTTGTCCGAATCGCGACGGGACTAAAGGTGTTGGCGGCTGTACCTATTGCGACAATGTGGCCTTCAATCCCACCTATTGTGATCCGGCAGAGCCATTGCATGTACAAATTGACAAAGGGATCAGTTTCCACTCTATCAGGTATCGCCGGGCCACCCGGTTTCTGGTTTATTTTCAGCCATATAGCAATACCTACGCTCCTCTATCCCAACTGAAAAAGCTTTTTGAAGAAGCCCTGAAACATCCGAAGGTGATCGGGTTAGTGATTGGTACCCGGCCCGATTGTATGGATGAAGAGAAGCTTGCCTACATTTCAGAGCTATCGAAAAGCTACTTCGTTCAGATCGAATATGGTGTGGAATCTTGTTACGATAAGACCCTGCAACGAATTAACCGGGGTCATGATTTTAAGATCAGCCGGGATTTAATCCGGCAAACTCGTGAGATGGGGATCCTGACAGGTGCTCATTTTATTTTCGGTCTCCCTGGTGAGAGCTTAGAAGAGATGCTGGAAGAAGCAGAAATCATCTCAGAACTCCAGGTGGATATAGTTAAATTTCATCAACTTCAGATCGTCAGGGGCACTGAGATGGAGAAGGAGTATATTGAAGATCCGTCATCATTTCATCAATTCAGCCTTGACGAATATATCGACTTTATCATCCGCTTTCTGGAGAGATTATCTCCAACGATCGTCGTCGAACGGTTTGCCGGAGAAGTTCCTCCGCAGATGTTACATCATCTGAGCTGGGATCTGATCCGATACGATGGGGTGCTAAAGCGAATTGAAACAGAATTGGAGAGGCGGGAGACGTTTCAGGGAAGGCGTTATCAGTGAGCCGCCATGAATGGCGGCTGTACGAGTAGAGCCGCAATTTATTGCGGCTCGGTTAGCAATCGTTGAATGAAATCTTCGACGTTGATCCCTTCGGCTTCGGCTTTGTAGTTGCGGACGATCCGGTGACGAAGGACAGCAGTAGCTACTGCTCGTATGTCTTCGATATCGGGCGAGTATTTCCCACTTAAAACAGCATGACATTTCGCCCCTATGATCAGGTATTGCGAAGCCCGAGGGCCTGCACCCCAGGTTAGGTATTCGTTCGTCCATTCCGTCGCATGGGTCGTATTGGGTCGTGTTTTAGCTACCATAGAGACTGCATAATCATATACATTCTCAGGGACAGGAATTTTCCGAATGAGGTTTTGAAAATAGAGGATTTCATCCGTTGTAAGTACCACCTCAGTAGAGACTGTTTTCTCTGTTGTAGTTTCCTGAACAACTTTGATCTCCTCTTCGAAAGATGGATAGTCGAGCCAGATGTTAAACATAAACCGGTCGAGTTGCGCTTCAGGCAATGGATAGGTTCCTTCCTGTTCGATCGGATTCTGTGTAGCAAGCACGAAAAATGGTTCATCCAGTTTATATGATGTTCCGGCTACGGTGACTGCTTTCTCCTGCATCGCTTCCAGTAAGGCGGATTGCGTTTTAGGCGGTGTTCTGTTGATCTCATCTGCCAGGATGATATTGGCAAAGACCGGACCTTTGATGAAACGGAAATGTCTCGACTCATCAAGAATTTCTGTTCCGATGATATCAGAGGGCATCAGATCAGGAGTAAACTGGATCCGGCTATATGAGAGCCCAAGAGATTTTGACAGTGTATTTACCATCAGAGTTTTAGCCAGGCCTGGCACCCCAACAAGGAGGCAATGCCCTTTGCAAAAGATGGAGATCAAAAGATTCTTGATCACATCATCCTGTCCGACAATCACCTTGGCGATCTCCTGCTTCAAAATGTCATACTTTTGGACCAGCGCACCAATCGCTTCAACATCAGTGGAGTAGTTCATATCTTGTCGTTTATTCAAGAGGATTCTATTTTGTTACCCAATCTCTATCGAAGGTGCAGTCAATATATGGAGACATAATTTGTACAAATGATTCATCAACCTTCTTATCGACCCACTTTTCAATCTCCTTCATCTTCTTTTCATCCAGCTTCCACTGTTGGATACGTGCATAATCGTCACTCAGGTTAGCGTAGTGAGGTGTAGATCTCTCTTTGAGATAGTAGATCCTGAAAAACTCTTTTCCACGTTCTTCCCATTTAACCGGTGCAGATATCTCCCCTACTTTGAGTTTATCAATGACGAAAAAGATCTTCGGATCTACCTGCTCAATTTCGAACCTGGTGTTTCCAGAGACCTGGTTGATAAGCATCCCTCCATTATTTCTTGATGGGTCGTCAGAATATCTCAACACAGCATTTGCAAAGTTCACCTCTTTGTTTTGAATTTTGCTTGCGATGCTATCCAGGAAGAGCTTGGCATTATTCAGTTCGATTGGAGATACTTTTGGCTGTACCAGAATATGTCTCACATTGAAGAAATCACCCCGTCGTTCGATCATCTGAATCAGGTGGAATCCATCAGGAGTCTCAACAATATCTGAAACCTCCTCCGGCTTCAGCTTAAAAGCTGCAGCTTCAAACTTCGGTCGCATATCCCCCCGTTGAAACATGCCGAGTTCTCCGCCCTGTTTTGCTGAAGCAGGATCTTCGGAATAGAGAATAGCAAGCGTCGCAAAATCATCTCCATTTTGAACCCGCTCTTTAAATCCCTCCACCTGTTCCCTGGCAAGTTGCATTTGTTGCTCACCAATTTCCGGTCTTCTGGAGATGATCCCAATCTCCACTTCTGCACTGATTTCCGGGATACTGTCCTTCGGGATTTTCCTGAAGAAGGCTTTCACTTCAGCAGGCGTTACCGATACATTTTCGGTGATCTTCTGCTGTTCCTGCTCCACCATCATCTGTTCCCGAATAATTTCGCTCATCTCTTCTTTGATCTCCATCAATGATTTGTTATACATCTCCTCCAATCGTTCCGGAGAACCGGCTTGTGAAATAAAATAACGCATTCTCCTGTCTATTTCGCTCCCTACCTGAGAATCCGATATTATAATGCTATCTACGTCTGCTTGATGATAGAGTAACTTCTGGTACAAAATGTTCTCCAGAATCTGGCACTTGACACGTACTGGACTTCCGGTTATATTTCCTTGTGCACGATATTGCAGGTACTGTGCTTCGACATCAGATTTGAGAATAATTCGGCCACCAACGATCGCGACAATGCCGTCAACGACAGAGTCCTGTGCTGTTGTTGAGAAATGCATCAACGAAATAAACAGGATGAGCAATAAATAGCGGATTGGTTTCATGTCGGTTTGTTTTGAAATTACTCTCTTAATAGATTTCTACCTCATTTTTCTGGAACGCTTCATTATAGACATCCTTGTGCATAGATTTGAGCAGACTAATTTTACGTTTATTGATGATAATGCTGCTAATCCTGTCCCGTTCGAATTGCAGCGGAGAGACTCCCTCTTTAATCTTAAAGTCAATAAATCTAGCAAGATAGAGGTAGAGTGAATCCTGGATCTCCAATGATCTCCTGTACTTGAGAAACGCCTCCTGGTTGTATGTTCGGATCGGGATCTCTTTCATTACATTATCAAAAACCATCCAGGTATCATCATCCAGATAATATTCCGCTTCATGTTGATCACACAGGTCTGCCAGTTCATCCTTGTCATCCGGATCATCTGAATAGAATAACCGTCTTATCTTTCTGATCGTTTTTGAGTTAACTGGTATTTTAACATAATTGATCTTTACGATATTATTCTTTAAAAGGAAATTGCTCTGATTTGCCTGGTAATAGTTATCGATCTCCAGGTCGGTTACAACTGTATCGAGTCGTTGTGCCACCAGAATGTTTTCGTAAGCGTAAACCACCAGTGAGTTTCTGTAATCCTCTAACTGACTCGAAAAATCCAGTTGATCCTCCGTCAGATTTTTTTCAGCCTGATGGATCAGGATTTTCCGCTGAATCCAGCTATCGATATAGTTATGCACAAGATTCAGACTATCCGTTGGGGATGTCCCGGCAGCAACCAATCCTGTCAGATCCGATTCATTTAGATACTCATCGTCAACCCTGGCTACCGGTCTGTCGCCATTATTATTGAGATAGGAACAAGAGGTTACCAGAAGCAAAAGAAGATAGAGCAGGCTATTTTTCAATGGTTACTTGATTTTGTTATAGACCTCTTTGTTAACCACGATAGGATACGTTTTCTTCAGTTCTTTGATCCAGGCCTTTTCCAGGAAGTTTTGATAATCAGCTGTGATCAGGCCACGAGCTTCATTCAACTGCTTTGGCTCTGGGTTTAACACTTCACGGATGTTTACAAATACGACACCAATGTCAGTTGTGAACTCCCTGGAGACTCCGACTTCCCACGTTACTTTCTCGATATACAAATTATCTTTCCTGGAGAATTTTCCACCTTGAATTGTCAGTATCTGCTCATCATCTGAATTGATCTCTTTCAGGATGTCTTCATCGGAGAGGCCTGTTGAAATAAAACTTCTGACAGCTGTCGCTGCTTTCGGGTTTTTCAATGTATAGATCGAGGCATCAACCCGTGGGCCCCACATATACTCCGATTTATGCTCTTCGTAAAAATCTTTCAGTCCGGTCGTATCCTTTACGGCTTTGGACCAGACATTTTTATCTGTCAGGTCAAAGAGAAGAATCCCATCGCGATATTCACTCATCAGTGCTTTGAATTCAGGATATTTCTCCTCCAGGTGCATATTTTCATACATCAGGAGAGTCTCATGCAGAAAATCTTTGTATTGCTTATTCACAAATGATTGAATATTCTGCTTCGCCTGTTTCTTCTGGTTCTTCGCCAGGTATTCAGCAAATTCTTTCTGGGAAGTGACCTGATCATTGATCATAAAGAGGGGTTTCTCCAACCCTTCTGCCATTACTACATTCCATTTCCCCTTAAAAATACTATCGGTTACGATTGGATAGAAAGCCTGTTTTTCTGTAATGTACTGTTTCAGGCCGTATTCATCAATGATTTTATCAATCACCACCTGACGTCCAGCTTGTGAACGACTGTCTTTGATCACCTTTTGTTTCAGATCGCCTTTTATCTGTTCGAAATCAGGTTTCGCATCCCGTTCTTTGAGTTTGATGATGTGCCATCCGTAGGATGTCAGAACAGGTTTAGTATAATCTTCCATTTCGTCAAGATTATAAATGGCTTCGATAAATTCAGGTACCATGCGGTTTACACCAAATTTCGGCAGAATTCCTCCGCGTGATGAAGATCCTTTATCATCCGAGTAGAGCAAAACCAGTGAGTCCCAATCTGCTCCATTCTGCAACATGGCATAGATGCTATCAATCTTCAGCGCCTTGTTGAGTGAATCTTCTGCTGAAGAACCTTTCGGGATAGCCTGATATAGATGTGCTACAGTGACTTTACCCATAGCCGGTTGTTTCTGGTAGACCTTAATCAGGTGATAGCCATAATCGGTGTGTACAGGCTCCGAGATCTCTGCAACCTCTAATGTAAAGGCAGCAGTCTCAAATGGGTAGACCATATCAAAAACAGTAAAATAACCCAGGTCTCCTTTGTTTCCTTTAATGAAAGGGCGTTGAGAATTGGCTTGCCTGTCGCGTGCGGATGGGTCTTCTGACAGTTCAATGGCAATCTCTTCAAAATTCTCACCTGAGATCAGTCTTTCCCGAATCTCTTTGATTTTTTGCAGGGCAACCATTGTATCTGCTGGCAGAGCGTCCGGATTCAGGCGGAGAAAGATGTGGCTGGCACGAATATCGATAGTTGATCTGTCGTAGGCTTCCTGCACAAGTTGGTCGATCGTAGCTTTATCCATAAAGTAAGGCTTAGCAAGTTGTTCACGATAGCCAGCTAATTCTGTGATAAACGAAGAGACGGTGTCAAGTCCCATGTCTTCGGCTTCACGGACCTTTAATTTGAAGTTAATGAACAAATCAAGATATTCATTCAACGATTGCTGATCGATCGGTTGATTCTGGATATTGTTCTTTTGATAAATAGAGATGAATTCTCTCACTGTTATGTCACTATCAGCAATCGTCATCAGCACCTCATCGTAGTTGGTCTGAGCTTGAGTTCCCAGGAGAATACCCAGGAGTGATAATGATAATAGAAATCGGAATGTCATACGTTTCATTACTTATTCTGTGTTTAATTTTGAACTACTAACGATTCTTATCTGGAAAAATTTTATCTGCTGTAGTTAGGCGCTTCACTGATGATTTCAACATCGTGAGGGTGGCTTTCAGACACGCCGGCTGAAGTAATCTTGATAAACATGGCTTTCTGCAGGTCACTGATCGTAGATGATCCGGTATACCCCATCCCTGATCTCAGGCCACCTACCATCTGGTGGATCACTTCAGAAAGAGCTCCTTTGTAAGGCACTCTGCCTACGATCCCTTCCGGTACGAGCTTTTTAATATCATCTTCAACATCCTGAAAGTAGCGGTCTTTTGACCCCTCCTGCATGGCTTCAATCGAACCCATTCCACGATAGGTTTTAAACTTCCTCCCTTCGAAAATAACGGTTGAACCAGGAGATTCTTCTACACCGGCAAATAGTGATCCCGCCATAACCGTATTTGCTCCGGCTGCAATAGCCTTGACAATATCTCCCGTATATCTGACTCCACCGTCCGCGATGACCGGTATGCCGGATCCTTCAAGCGCTGTTGCAACCATGTTGATGGCGGTGAGTTGTGGGATCCCGATACCGGCTATAATCCTAGTCGTACAGATAGAGCCTGGGCCGATACCTACTTTTACGCCATCTATATTAATTTTAGCCAGATCTTTTGCTGCTTCTGCAGTTCCAATGTTCCCAACGATAAGATCGATATCGGGAAATGCTTTCCGTACTCGGTTAGCCATATCCAGCACTCCTTTGGAATGTCCATGAGCTGTATCTATCACGATAGCGTCTACACTCTCATTGACCAGGGCATCCACTCGTTTCAGTGTGTCTGAAGCAATCCCCACAGCTGCGGCAACGCGAAGTCTTCCAAGTTGGTCTTTGCTGGCATTTGGACGGGCTTTCACCTTGATAATATCCTTGTATGTGATTAACCCAACCAGTTTGTTGTTCTCATCTACAACCGGTAATTTCTCGATCTTATGCTGCTGGAGAATATCCTCAGCTGTCTCAAAATCGGTGAATTCCGTGATTGTAATCACATCAGATGTCATGACTTCTGTAACAGGCCGGATCAGGTTTTTCTCAAACCGAAGATCCCGGTTCGTTACGATTCCTACCAGTTCGTTTTTCTTGTTGATGACAGGAATTCCTCCGATACTATGCTCTTTCATTATGGCGAGTGCATCGCATACCAGAGCATCCTCTGCCAGGGTAATAGGATCGAGAATCATTCCGTTCTCAGCACGTTTCACTTTTCGGACCTGGAGGGCCTGTGCTTCGATCGACATATTTTTATGCAACACACCAATGCCTCCCTCCTGTGCCATCGCAATCGCCATGGCTGCTTCAGTCACCGTATCCATAGCTGCGGATACGATCGGTATGTTTAATTCGATACGCTTGGAAAGCAGCGTAGTGACGTTGACATCACGCGGTAACACGTCAGAATAACCGGGTACCAGAATCACATCATCATATGTCAATCCTTCTCCCTGAAATTTATTTTGATCTGCTAACATAAACGGCCTCCTTTTTGAGTGTGCAAATTTATGAAATTATTTGAAATGATTCTGTAGAAATCAATTGTCAATAGTATGGTTTTATAGATTGTCGGGTGAAGATATTTATCCGTTTATTAAATTCGTTTCAATAATTTTCAATATTTCTATTTATTTAGCTTTTAGAATTTGAAGGTTAATCATATACAGACAATCATGAATACAAAGGGACCACACCTCCCGATAATTCTATGGCCATATCCAATAAGGGACATATTGTGAGCGTAACCAATTCTCACAATGAGACTGACTAACAGGTAATGATCTGTTTCCTTCGAGTCAGCTCCACCATATACCCAAAGGTTCGTGTGGTTTACGTCAATCATGCCGGGGAGTGGTCCAGTTCATCTCTTGTCAAAGAGGGAACAATATACGGAGATGTGCCTGGAAGCAACGGTGTGGCAAAATGGGGCGACTATCCGGGTATCTCAAAAAAGCATAATCCAGTCAGACAAAATCATCGGAAGCTGGAACAAGATCAAAAAATCCAGGAGCTATTCAGCATCGTGGGCCGAATCAATATGAGACTGACAGTATAAAGAGAGCGAGAACAAAAGGGAAGAAATAATCCCCTGGTTATGCCAGTCAAAAAATGGGTTATTAATCCGATTATGGAGTTGGTGAGGCGATAAACGCAGCAAATATTAATCACTCAGCTTGTCTACTAATCGAGAATGAGATAGACCTTCTCTCCATCAGAGAACCCAGGACCAGGGGTACAACGTCCTAAATGATCGCCACTCCCGCCAGATTTTGTCATTTTCCACACGGTGACACCTCCCCCGGCACTTGGTGGAGCCGGAATGTCATTATCACTTTCGAGCCTGGAAATGAGTCCAGCAACCGTTTCAGTTGCCGGGTTAACGTCTTTGGTAATAGTATAACCCATTTGAACTACATGAATGTTTAAAGTTGCCATGTTTGATTAATTTTATGTTAATATCAGGGTGTTAAAGTACAAAAAACATTTGCATAAAGCAATCTTTTGTTGCAGATTTTGAAAAAGATGTAAATTAGTTTTAATTTTGATCGAGTCATGTTTTAATTACCATGTCCATGTCAAGAAGGATAGATCGCGTTATCTACATACTGATTATGTTCAGTATACTCTTTCCGTTAACTGGATTTCCCCAGCAGTTGAATCTCCTTCCCATTCTCAGGGAATATCAGATCAACTCATGGTCACTTTCCGAAGGAGTCCCACCACATCTGTACATCATTACACAGACACCGGATGGCTTTCTCTAGCTTGGATCTGACCAGGGAGTTTACCGCTTCGACGGGATTGAATTCCTGGCGCTGGATGCAGATTCGATGAGAATTGGAAACGAATGTCATTCGATAATTGCCCTGCACGATAGCTCGCTTTTGTGTGGTTTCATCGGAGGTAAACTAATCCGATATCACAAGGGTATTTATTCAACCCTGGGTACTCCTGAAATCTTTAACCATAAGACCATCACCTCCTTATGCCAGGATGAAGACAAAATCATCTGGATCGGGACAGATGGTGCCGGATTATTCAGATACAGTGAAGGGACTTTCACCTCATTTACTATAGATGACGGGATCCCTTCCAATCACATTACATCTGTTGTTTGCGATGCCTCTGGAGTCGTTTGGACAGGCACCTGGGAGGGACTCATCCGTCTCCAAAACGGGGAGCATAAAACCATCAAGCAGCCTGGAGGATTATTACGGAATAGAATTCTCTCCCTCTTTTTTGACACCAGTGAGAGGCTGTGGATCGGAACCCGTGGAGGCCTGAATTTAATGGAAGGAGATCAGGTCCAAATGGTTGAGTCAGATCTGCTCTCGAGTGATGCTGATATCACTGCTATCACCGCGGACCCATCAGGGGATATCTGGTTCTCCTCCAATGGGGAAGGGCTTTACCGAATCTGCCAGTCTACCACAACCGTTCAACGAATCACTGATCAGCAGGGTCTTCCATCCAACCTGATCAAATGTCTTTTCGTTGACCTGGAGTCGTCGATCTGGATTGGTTTTGAAGGAAATTTTGGCCTTAGTCATCTTCAAAAACGTGTGGTTTATATTTATACGAATGAACAAGGGCTGTCAGGCAATAATATCCTTCCGCTATTTACTGCCAGGGATAACAATGTATGGATCGGGAATGCAAAAGGAGGAGTCGACTGTTACGCCAACGGCACATTTACTCAACATGGTGATTCGGTTAGAATCGGGACCAATCCGGTTTTCACGATTTCAGAAGATAAAGACCATCAAATCTGGATAGGGGGTGTTGACTCACTTGTAATCATTAACCGGTTGGAAAGAGTGAGGTCACTTACACCAGCTGGTTTAGATGATAATCCTCTTTACCATGCTATCTTTACTGCTAATGATAGTACCATCTGGATTGGCACCAACCAGGGAATCGTTTTTATCAAGGATCAGGACACCATTATGTTAGGTATTGAGGATGGTCTTTCGGATAATAAAATTTTCTGTTTTGCCGAAGATGCATCCGGAGATATCTGGATAGGCACCCAGGAAGGGGGTTTAAACAGGTACCAGGATGGAGTTATCTCACAGATTTCCAAACGTGAGGGATTATCGGATGATATGATCCTTTGCATACACATCGATGCAGCAGGGATATTTTGGATCGGAACAGCCAACGGAGGACTAAACAGGATTGATATTTCGACAGGTGATATTATCTCATTCGGATCCTCAGAAGGATTGGATGACATCATTACCCAGATCTTTGAAGATGAGCTTGGGCACCTCTGGCTGGGGACTGGTAAAGGAATTATCTCCGTCGCCAAAAATTCACTGCAGCAACCTCTGGGCAGCGATCAGGAGAAACTTGATGTACAGGTATTCTCCTTTTCTGATTCGGATCAGTTCAGAAATTTGAATGCCGGCATCTTCCCGGCAGGCTGTAACCTGGCGGACGGCTCCCTCTGGTTTCCTACCAGTGACGGGATTGCTGTTATCCTCCCTAATGTTGCCCATAGAGAGGTGCCATTTCCTCATGTCGCAATTCAGCAAGTGATAGTAAACAGCACACCCCAGCCCCTGTCGGCATCTTATGTTTTTCCACCCGCGGTAATCCATCTTGAAATCACTTTTACAGCCCCCTCATTCCTTTCTCCAGAGCTCATTAAGTTCCGTTATAAACTTGTGGGATATGATGATGATTGGGTTACTTACGGTACCGACCGGAGGGCTCACTACACGAAAGTGCCATACGGGGAATATAACTTCCAGGTACAAGTGACCAATCACCTTGGCCAGTGGAGTGACGAGATAACATCCATTCCAATCAAGATCAAACCTTATTTCTATCAGCAGATCTGGTTTCTGGTTCTTTGTGGGATCGTGGGATTGTTTATTCTATATGCCATT
>JACKQG010005014.1_pt1 | contig 14928 bp, 20 predicted proteins | sample 8237621 | NCBI WGS metagenome assembly JACKQG01 (sample SAMN15677084, study PRJNA649215) | marine metagenome | biome: marine; feature: Black Sea; material: saline water; isolation source: suspended particulate matter (SPM) from the Black Sea western gyre | collected 2013-06-09/2013-06-10 | depth... | reverse complement strand
CACCGGCGGCGACGATGCAGTCTTGTGAATTTTCAGGGACCTCTGCGGCAAGCTCCGTTGCATGACCGGCGGATTGGGTGACCCGGATATCGATCCGCGCACCAAGGACAGTCAGGTGCGTCACCACAGCACCCATGACAACGGCGCTGCGACCGCCCGATGTCGGGTTATGGATGATCAGAATCCGTTTCCTGCTCATAAGATTTCAAAGCCTTGCGGAACGGGCAGGGGAACGTCGAAGACCTCGGCGAAGGTTACAAGCAAGTGCTCATCGATCTCGGCCATGGTGGTGTTCAGGCCTAAATCGGCCAGCGATGTGACGCCGTGTTGCTCGACGCCGCAGGGGACGATGCCGTCGAAGTGTTCAAGATCGGGGTTAACGTTAATGGCGATACCGTGGAAGGTGACCCAGCGGCGAACCCGCACGCCAAGGGCGGCAACCTTGTCCTCGCGACCACCGGGGCGTGTCACCCAGATGCCGATGCGACCCTCGCGGCGCTCACCCGTCACACCAATCCGCTCAAGGGTCCGGATGATCCACTCTTCAAGATCATGGACATAGGCGCGCACATCATTGCCGCGTCCTTTAAGATCAATCATGGCGTAAGCGATCCGCTGGCCGGGGCCGTGGTAGGTATACTGGCCGCCGCGCCCGGCCTTGTGCACGGGGAAGCGTTCAGGATCGAGCAAATCAGAGGGGTCGGCGCTGGTCCCGGCGGTGTACAGGGGCGGGTGCTCAAGCAGCCAGACGGCCTCCTCGGCGTCCCCGGAGCGAATCTCTCCGGCCCGCTTTTCCATAAACGCCAGCGCCGCCGCGTAGGGCACCTGGCCTTCTGTGATCAACCATTCCATAAGGTTGTTTACCATGGTGCTTGATTGCTGTGCGAGTATTTGCTATTCCCCCGATCAGGAAAAGGCAATCCCCTGTTAATTTACCTCAAAAGAGGGGGCTCCAGCCACAAACACCATGCGGTCGTGGCGGAACTGGTAGACGCGCAGCGTTGAGGTCGCTGTGGGATAATATCCCGTGGAAGTTCGAGTCTTCTCGACCGCACCAAAAACACTCACCCCGAGAAGTCGGGGTGGGTTTTTTTATGTCGCACCCTGCGGGTGGCGCGGTCTCTGGAAGTCAAGACACACATGGGGAGAGGGGCTTCGTCCATTACTCTCTACATCGTCATTCCCGCCTTGGCGGGAATGACTGTATTATTTTATTCAGGCCTGTCCACGCCAAAAGCCCTGACGGAAACCTCTTCCGTCAGGCGTAACGCAAGCGATCTTTACCGCTCAGTCGGTTCTTTACTTTTTCGGTGTGTAGTAGACGCGGTCGCTGAAGTCCTGGGTAGACATGCCCAGGGCGTAGGTGATCATCAGGAACACGGCAAATAAATATTTCATTGTCTTGCGCTCAAATTCGTTTTCCCGAAAGGCACCCTGCCTTTCGTGCGCGCGTATTTATGCCTTTATGGCCATGCTGGGTGTGATGGCCATCACAAGGGCATAAAAAAAGTTCGCGGCGAAAATAAACGAATTTAAAGGGAACCTGACGGGCATGACCCCCTGGTCGCGGGCTTTGTCCTTTAACAGACCGCGTGACCGGCGCTTTTCCAGCCCATGATGCCACCAATCAGGTGGTAAACGGCGCTTGCCGCCGGGGTTGCGGCGTGCAGACCGGGGCCGTGCATGGCTGTGCGCTTGCCGCCAACGCAGTGATAGACAACGATTTTGTCATCATGATCGGGCAGATGATCCGTGCTGAACCGGGACAGCGGTACGTTATGCGCTTCGGAAATCCGTTCCCGGGCTGCTTCTTCGGGTTCACGGACATCGACCAGTATTGCCTTGCCTTCATTCATCCACTGTTTCAGGGTTACCGGATCGATTTCTCTAATACTCATTATTTCTAAAACTCCATGTGTGAGACTTGATTTGATGTATATTAGGATTATCTAATGGACATGCAAGTGCCAATGTTCATTTATTGAGGATTTTTTCATGACGCCCACCGTTAAAGCCTTTTTTGACCCCGAAACCTTCACCGTCACTTATCTGGTGTCGGACCCGGAGACCTCCGCTGCGGTGATTATCGACCCGGTTCTTGATTACGACGCCAAATCCGGGCGCAGTCATACGGGCAGCGCCGATGTGCTGATTGATTATGTGGAAAAGCACGGGCTCAGCGTTGACCTGATCCTGGAAACCCACATCCATGCAGATCACTTAAGCGCCGCCACCTATCTGCGCGACAAGCTGACCGCAAAAATCGGTGTCAGCGACCAGGTCTACAAGGTCCAGGAAACTTTCAAAAAATTGTTCAACGCAGGGGATGATTTCCAACCCGATGGATCGCAGTTTGATGTCCTGCTGGCGGATGGAGACAGCATCGCCCTTGGCACGATGGAGGGACGGGTTATGTATACCCCCGGCCACACCCAGGCCTGTATCAGTTTTGTGTTTGGTGACGCGGTGTTTGTGGGTGACACCCTGTTCATGCCCGATTATGGTTCCGCCCGTTGCGATTTCCCCGGTGGTGATGCGGCCACCCTGTACGCCTCAATCCGGCGCATTCTCGAACTGCCCGCCCAGACCCGGGTTTTCACCTGCCATGACTACGGGGCAGAGGGCCGGGATTTTGCCTGGGCTTCCAGCGTTGCCGAGCAGCGCCAGAGCAATATTCACATCCATGAGGGTATTTCGCTGGAAGATTTCGTCGCCATGCGCGAAGGCCGCGATGCGGACCTCGCCGTGCCGGTGCTTCTGCTGCCTTCGGTTCAGGTCAACATACGGGCCGGAAACATGCCTGCCCCCGAAGACAACGGCATCAGTTACCTGAAAATCCCGCTCAACACGATTTGACGCTAATCTCCTTGTTGAGTAGTTTGTTGCAGCATTTCAACAGAGGACGGTGGTTATGACCGCAACGGCAGACGAGCAGGGCGAAGACATCGCCGCCGAAGACGCTGTCCCTGAACTGGAAAGCGGCCTCGAGGAAGAAATTGTCCTGGCTATCGAAGCCGGCAATCTGGGTGGCGTTCGCGATCTGGTTGCCCAGCTTCATTACGCCGATGTCGCCGATTTACTTGAACATCTTGACGCGGATGGTCGCGATACCCTGATTGAGGCCTTTCAGGGTGTCCTCGACCCGGACGTGTTCTCCGAACTGGATGAAAGCGTTCGTGACGATCTGGTTGAAAAGCTGGGTGTCGCTTATGTTGCCAGCGTCGTCTCCGAAATGGATACGGACGACGCCGTCCAGGTTATCGAGGAGCTTGAAGAACACGAGCAGAAGCAGATTCTCGACGCCATCCCTGTAGGGGACCGGACGCTGATTGAGGAGGGCCTTGCCTATCCTGAAGACAGTGCCGGACGCCTGATGCAGCGCGAAGTGATGACGGTGCCGGAATTCTGGAACGTCGGCGAAACCATCGACTTCCTGCGCCAACAGGCCGATGCCGAGGAAGCGGGCGAGGACAGCGGTTCGCTACCAGATTTGTTTTACGATATTTTTGTCGTCGATCCGTCTCACAAACCGGTTGGTTCCGTGGCCTTGAGCCGCCTGCTCAGGAGCCGCCGCCCGGTTCCCATCACCGACATCATGAGCAGCGAGATGAAACTGGTCCAGGTTGCAGATGATCAGGAAGATGTCGCTTACCTGTTCGGCCAGCGCGACCTTGTTTCAGCCCCCGTGGTCGACGCCGCTGGTCGACTGGTCGGCGTCATCACCGTTGATGATGTCGTTGATGTTATCCACGAAGAACACGAAGAAGACATCATGCGCCTTGGTGGCGTACGCGAGGATGATTTGTATGAAGCCGTCGGTGATACCACACGGGCACGCTTTTCGTGGTTGTTACTGAATTTGGGGACGGCCATTCTGGCCTCGGTCATTATCGGGTTTTTTCAGGGCACCATCGAGCAGATTGTCGCCCTTGCGGTGCTCATGCCGATTGTCGCCTCCATGGGCGGTAACGCCGGCACCCAGACCCTGACGGTTACCGTGCGCGCCCTCGCCATGAAGGATTTGACCGCCACCAACGCCATGCGGGTGGTTGGTAAGGAAGTGCTGGTCGGCTCCATCAACGGCGTTGTCTTTGCGCTACTGACCGGTATTGTCGCCTGGGTTTGGTTCGACTCCCAGCTTCTGGGACTGGTGATTGCCCTGGCGATGATTATCAATATGGTTATCGCGGGCCTTGCCGGAACAACCATCCCGCTGATCCTTGAGCGTAATGGCATTGATCCGGCAGTCGCCTCCAGCGTCTTCCTGACGACCATTACAGACGTCGTCGGTTTCGCCGCTTTCTTGGGCCTGGCGGCCTGGATTTTATTATAGTCGTCATTCACTATGTGACGGACGTAACGTATTTCGCTGGAAAATCAAGTTTGCTGAGTGCCTTCCTCAAACGTGCCGCGTATTCCGTATTGGTCTCATTTGGCCCTGGGGCTTCACGCAGATTGAAACACAACGCAGGTATAATGTTTCCTTCCAGTGAGTGGGCAATGACGGCTTCGGCTCGATACTGTTCTAAACCTGGGCCAGAGTAGAGCCTTTCAAACTCGTCATGGGTGAGCGCAAAAACCATTCCGTAGGCCCGAACTCCGGGTGCTGGAATGAGTGTTGCCCGTCTGCCGATTCTAAGTTCATAGTCCTCAACATAGGCTCGGCGTGGGTTCCTTGCCTCAACCTTGTTTTCGAGAAGCACATCGCTGTCCATAAACAGGCCGTAAAAGAAACCATCAATTTGTCGGTCCATCATGTGCTGTCAGGCTCCGTGTTCAGAACAAATCAGTATATGGCGTGTTGAAAATAAAACGCGATCCAAAATCTATTTCCTTTTGCTTCTCAATGTGCTCGCACAATAGGTAAATCCGACCAATTGGTGGTGTAGTTGGGCGAGCGGCGGTTTTGTACCGTATAGACGCCGCGTTTGCCGCGCTCCGCCACGCCGACAGCTCCATATCGTAACATCCCGCGGCCGATGCGGGTGTTGATGGCGTCGAACGCCGTCATCAGGGCCTGGGCGCGGGTGTCCCTTGAGGGGTCGGGCGGGGCGAACAGGTTTCCTTGCGCGTCCCCGGCCCGCGCCAGCCCCAGCATCATCACCCCGGCGCCCTTGAACTGAAGACCCGGTTTGTAGACTTGCTCGAAGGCCGCCATCGCCGCATGGGTGATGGTGGCGGTGTGATTGGATGGGGCAGGCGGCGCGCTTGAGGCTGTGCCCCGGTAATAGTCGCCCTGGGGGCCAAAACGGTTGGTCGCCGCGAAGACGTTGACGACCGAACACAGAAGCCCGTCCCGGCGCAGTTTTTCGGCGGCCCGGGCGGCGAAGGCGGCGACGCTTTCACGGATAACCCGGCGGCTTTCAACGGGTTTGGCGAAGGACCGCGAGACGCGGATGGTTTGCTTGTCCGGGCTCTGGCTTTCAAGGTCAAGGCAGGCTAGCCCGCGCAGTTCCAGCAATGTGCGCGCTCCGGTCACTCCCATGCGCTTTCGCACCCACGGTTCGGGTGTGTCGTGGAAGTCGAGCGCCGTTTCGATGGACCGTGACCCGAGCATTTTTGCCCAACGGCGGCCGATGCCCCAGATCTCGGCAACCGGGATTTTTGCCAGTACGTCGCGCCGGGTTGCCTCATCGGCGATCACGAAAGTGCCGTTTGCTCCCGGGAATTTCTTGGCCACATAACCGGCAATCTTGGCCAGGGTCTTGGTCGGGGCAATGCCGACGGACACCGGAATGCCGGTCCAGCGTTTGACGGCGGTGCGGATGTCCTGACCATAATTGTCGAGCCCGCGGCCCTCAAAGCCGGCCAGATTGAGAAACGCCTCGTCGATGGAATAAAGCTCGATGTCGGGTGTAAAGGTTTGCAGGGCGCTCATCACGCGGGCCGACATGTCGCCGTACAGCGGGTAGTTGGACGAATAAACCTGGATGTCATGGCGGCGGATTTCAGCGCGCGCCTTGAACAACGGTTCACCCATGGCGATGCCCAGGGCCTTGGCCTCGTTGGAACGGGCGATGATACAGCCATCGTTGTTGGACAGCACAACCACCGGGCGGCCTTCCAGCGCCGGATCAAAGACCCGCTCGCAGGAAACGAAGAAGTTGTTGCAATCGACCAGCGCGAAGACTTGTTTCATTTTTAAAGCTTCTCGAAACGCCTGACCGAACCTGTGACCACACCCCAGATGGAGCACTCCGCGTCTGTTCCAAGCGGGGTCGGCGGATAGTCCGGATGTTCGGCTTTCAATATCCACCCGGCACCGACTTTAAGCAGCCGCTTGACGGTCATTTCGCCGGCCACAACGGCAACGACGATATGGCCCGAGCGGGTTTCAAGCGAGCGGTCGACGATCAGAAGATCGCCTGAGAAAATCCCGGCCCCGCTCATCGACGAGCCCTCGACACGCACCATAAAGGTCGCCGCCGGGTGGGCGATCAGGTGCTCATTCAGATCAAGCGCGCCTTCGATAAAATCGTCGGCGGGGGAGGGAAACCCTGCGGCCACGGCACTGGCATACAGCGGCGGATGGGGGATACCATGTTTTTCGTCGGGCAGGAACATAACAAGAACATTATCGTGGCGTTCTTGTCAGGTCAATGTTTTCCAGCTTTCATCGGCCTGATGGGCCAGCAGTTCACCGGCTTCAAGGTCGAAGCACCAGCCATGCAGTGTCAGTGATCCGTCTTCAACCCGGCTGACCACCCAGGGAAAGGAGAGAAGATTTTTCAGCGAGATTTTTACGGCCTGTCGTTCGACGTGGCGGAGCTGGGCTTCGCCATCAAGACTGTCGTCACGGGCATTTTCGACAATGGAGATCCAGTCATGAATGAATTCGCGGTTTTGAGCGTCTTCATGGCCAGAGCAAAGACACTTGATGCCGCCGCAATGGGTGTGGCCAAGCACGATGATGTGCTTGACACCAAGGTCGCGTACCGCAAATTCGATGGCGGCGCTGGTGCCGTGATAGTGGTTATCGGGTTCATAAGGCGGCACCAGATTGGCGACGTTGCGGACAATGAACAGTTCTCCCGGTTCGGCCTTGGCGATGATTGAAGGGTTCACCCGGCTGTCGGAACAGGCGATAACCATAACGTCCGGAGTTTGCCCCTTTTCAACCAGGGAACGATAAAAATCCGGCTGTTCATCGTAATAGGTTTCGCGGAAGGCCTTGAAACCTGCAATCAGTCTGTTAATTGGCATTTGCGGTCTCCAAAAGTGGAATAAGGTGTTCGAGCAACTGATAGGAATTGCGGCAGACGACATGCAGATTGGCCTCGAAATCATCTGATGCGCTTTCACCGGCGGTGTCAGAAAGGCCGCGGACAACGACGAAGGGCAGGCTGCTCAGGCGACAGGTGTAGCCGACGGCGGCCCCTTCCATTTCGGTGGCAAGGGCGGCGAATTCCCGCTGTAACCAGCGCAGGGTCTCGGCGTCGGAGATAAATTTATCGCCCGAAACAACGGTGCCGAGCATCAGGTTGGGGGCATCGTCGACGCCATCGAAAGCGGTATCGAAGGCATCCGTGGCTTTTTGCACCAGTTTCGGATCGGATTCGACCATCCGGTCTTGTCCCGGAACCTCGCCATGTCTGCGGCCAAAGGCGGTCAGGTCCATGTCGTATTGAATGAGGTGGCTGGCGATGACCAGATCGCCGACCTGCATGTTGGGTAACAGACCACCGGCGACACCGCTAAAAACAAGGGCATCCGGTTTGTAAAGATCGATCAGCATTTGCGTACAAATGGTGGCGTTGACCTTGCCGATGCCACATTGGGCAAGGGCCATGGGGACATCCTGGAAGATGTCCCGGTAAACAGTGATGCCAGCATGGACAGCTTGATCGCTGATCGTCATTTTATCGCGAAGAAGCGTCACCTCTTCTTCCATCGCCCCCATCAATGCCAGCATTTTTGTTTTTCCGTTTCTTCTTTACGTTTACGTCAACGTCAATTAGCATTTATTGATGATTGATATCTATGGCATAGCCGAACTGGCGCGGGAATTCAACGTCACCACCCGGACCATTCGTTTTTATGAAGACAAAGGACTGCTAAGCCCTGAACGACAGGGCCAAAGGCGGGTATACAGTTCGCGCGACCGGGTCCGTCTGCGCCTGATCATGCGTGGCAAGCGGTTGGGTTTTTCGTTAAGTGAAATCCGCGAGATGATTGACCTGTATGACGATGACCCCAGCGAAGTCGCCCAGTTGAAGCTGTTTTTGAGCAAAATTCGCGAACGTCAGGCGGTGCTTAACCAGCAGCAGGCGGATATTGCCGCCATCGTCAAGGAACTGAACAAGCTGGAATCTGAAAGCGCTGCACTGCTGGAGCAAAAGGAAGCGGCACGATGAGCGAACTGCCGTTGACCTATCGGGGCGCCGTCTACCCATGGCACTGCGACCATGTTGGCCATATGAACGTCATGTACTACACCGGCAAGTTCGACGAGGCGACCTGGAATCTGTTTGCCCTGCTTGGGGTCACCCGTAAATTTCTCACTGAAAACGGCCGCGGTATGGCGGCGATCGAACAAACAACCAAATACCTGCGCGAATTACACGCGGGCGATATTGTGACCATCCGTTCCCGGCTGATTGTGCTGGAGGGCAAGAAAATTCACTTCATCCACGAAATGGTCAATGGCGAGACGCAAGAACTGGCGGCGACCAGCGAACTGTTTGGGTTGCATCTGGATACGGAAATCCGTAAATCCTGCCTGTTTCCGGATGATATTCTGGCCAATGGCCGTAAGATGATTGCTCAGCACCTGGATATCGAGACACCCGCAAGTGGTTGAGTTCAAAGCCAGTAATCCGCAATTTGAGACGATGCTGCGCACAAGCTTTGCCAAACAGGGAGTCATGGCCCACATCGGTGCCCAGATGGGGGCCGTCAGCCCCGGTTATTGTGAAATCAAGCTGCCTTACAGCGATGATGTCTCTCAGCAGCATGGCTTTTTTCATGGTGGTATTGTTGGCACCATCGCCGATTCCGCTGGCGGCTATGCCGCCTTTAGTCTGATGGGTGAGGGCGAGGGGATTTTAACCGTCGAATACAAGCTCAACCTGATGGCCCCCGCCGATGGCGACATGCTGATTGCCAGGGGCGAGGTTGTGCGGCCGGGGCGTAGTTTGAGTGTCTGCCGTGCCGATGTTGTCGTCGTCAAAGACGGCGTCGAAACAGCCTGTGCCGTGATGCAGCAAACCCTGATGCGGATCGTCGGTCGAACGGATGTTTCAGGGTAAAGTCTCAAGTTGACGTTTACGTAAACGTCAACTATCGTTCTTGACACATTTATGTTGAATCAAAATTATAGAAAATGGGCGTAACGCAATGATTCCAAACGAATTACCATCACTTGATTTTGACCTTGGCGAAACCGTCGATATGCTGCGCGCTTCGGTTTTGAGCTTCTCATCCGATGAAATTGCGCCCCGCGCCGCCGCTATTGACGAAACCAACAATTTTCCTGCTGATTTGTGGAAAAAGCTTGGTGACCTGGGGGTGCTCGGCATTACCGCCGATGAAGACTATGGCGGCGCCGGCATGGGCTATCTTGAACATGTGGTGGCAATGGAGGAAATCAGCCGCGCTTCGGCCTCAGTGGGTTTGAGTTACGGGGCTCATTCCAATCTGTGCGTCAACCAGATCAGCCGCAACGGCAACGCAGAGCAGAAACAAAAATACCTGCCAAAACTGATTTCCGGCGATCACGTCGGGGCTTTGGCAATGAGCGAACCGGGAGCTGGCTCCGATGTGGTGTCAATGAAACTGAAGGCCGAAAAGAAGGGCGACCGGTACGTCCTCAATGGCAATAAGATGTGGATCACCAATGGCCCTGACGCTGACACACTGGTGGTTTACGCCAAAACCGACCCGCAAGCAGATAGCAGGGGCATCACCGCCTTTATCATTGAAAAGGGCTTCAAGGGTTTTTCGACGGCGCAAAAGCTCGACAAGCTGGGTATGCGTGGCTCCAACACCTGTGAACTGGTGTTTGAAGATTGCGAAGTGCCGGAAGAAAATGTCATGGGCGGCATCGGCAGGGGTGTCAACGTGTTGATGAGCGGCCTTGATTACGAGCGCGCCGTCCTCGCCGCCGGTCCCCTTGGCATCATGCAGTCCTGCATGGACGTGGTCGTGCCCTACATTCACGAACGCCAGCAATTCGGCCAGCCCATTGGCTCATTCCAGCTTATGGAAGGCAAGCTGGCCGATATGTACACAACCATGAACGCTTCCAAAGCCTACGTCTATGCCGTCGCTCGCGCCTGTGATCGGGGCCAGACAACCCGCAAGGACGCCGCCGGGGCGATCCTTTACGCATCAGAAAAGGCTACCTGGATGGCGTTGGAAGCCATTCAATGCCTGGGCGGCACCGGTTATATTAACGAAGCACCGACCGGACGCTTGCTGCGCGATGCCAAGCTTTACGAAATCGGGGCCGGAACGTCGGAAATCCGCCGCTGGCTGATCGGCCGCGAGTTGTTTGATGAAACGCGGTAACAAAAAGTACCAAAAAACTTGACACAACAATAGTTCATACTATAATAAAGGATAGTATTCATAGTTGTGTGAAAGTGAGATTTTAAAATGAATCAAGCAGCAAAGCTTAATCAACGTCGAGCGATGGAGGAGGTGGTTACCTCACTGGAATCGAAGTCATCCAAGATGCGGGCCTTGAATGAGGAAGGTTATTCACGTTCCGAGATAGCTAAATTTCTTGATGTCCGCTACCAGTTTGTCCGTAACGTTCTTGTCCGTGAAGAAGAAAAAAAGGAGCGTGACCCCATCTCCGATCAGGTGAGCGTTCCGGTTGGACCCGGTGGTCGCATTGTCGTTCCAGCGCCATACCGCAAGGCCATGGGTATCGTTGAAGGCGAACAGGTGATGCTGCGGCTGGTCGGTGACGAGGTCCACATCGGCAGCCGGGCGGCGGAAATCAGGCGGGCCCAGGATTTGGTGGCCAAGCATGTTTCTGCCGACCTCTCTTTGGTTGATGAGTTGATTGAAGAACGGCGACACGAAGCGGACAGGGAAGACTGACATGGCGAAAGTCGTCCTTGATGCTTCGGCCATTCTGGCGTTGCTGCACCGGGAAACCGGGGCCGACATTGTCGCCGAAAATTTGGCCGGGGCAATTATCTCGGCAGTCAATGTGGCCGAAGCCGGTAGCCGTCTTATCGACAATGGGATGTCCGACACCGATGTCCGCTCGGTGTTGGCCGCACTTGCCCTGGACGTTGCCGTTTTCGATGCCGAAATGGCTTTTCAGTCAGCAAGTCTCAGGACTGGGACGAGAGACAAGGGTTTGTCTTTGGGGGATCGGGCGTGTTTGGCCCTGGCAGTAACAGAAAATCTGCCAACACTTACGGCTGACAGGGTTTGGGCCGAACTGGATGTGGGGGTCGAGGTGCGGCTCATTCGTTCATGAAACGCGGTAAATGGTTGCTTTTGATCGGTTTTGGCGCTCTCGCCGTCTCGCCATTTTTTTTGTGGGAACGGGCCCGTGAACCAGCCCCGGATTTTTCCTATTACCTTGAGGCTCCGTCAGCCATGCGTCTGGTTGAAGTGATGAGTGGCCGCCTTGACCTTGAGCGCCGCGATGTGGTCAAAAAGGCTCTTGATGCCGCCGGGATCAGCTATCGGGAGGAGCACGTCTCAAACAGGATTTTTAACGGCGTCAATGTCATCGTTGAATTGGGTGAAGGCTCGGAAACGCTGGTTTTTCTCGCTCATACGGACAGGGTTGCCGAAGCGCCGGGCGCAAATGACAACGCATCCTGCGTGGCCGCCGGTATCGACGCCCTGAAAATCTTAACCAAAGAACAGGCAACAAAAGGTAAGCGTCTGCGCTTCATCTTCAGCGATGGCGAGGAAAAAGGCCTGCAAGGGGCCGCCCATCACGCAAACAACAATGATTTAAGCACCGTTTACGGTGTCGCCAGTTTCGAGCTTTGCGGTGTCGGTGACGCCTTCGGTATCTGGGATGTGGTTGGACCGGCCCTGAATTCACCGATTGTCGCGGTTTTGCAAAAGGCTGGCCAGAATCTGAATATTTATAACGCCACCCATGGTGCGGTACCGCGTTTTGGCAGTGATCATCTGGCTTTTTCAAAAAAAGGACTGGCCGCCGTCGGGGTTACAATGTTGCCCCGGGATGATGAAGAAAAACTGCGTTCTTACGTCGATGATCCAAATAACCCGAAGTGGTTGCTGAATTTCGTTCGTCCGACCATCTTTCGGACGTATCATACTTCCGGTGATGGACCAGAAACCATCCAGCCCGTGGCTCTCGATATGACAACCCGGCTGATGGTGGAAACGGTGCGGGTTGCGGACCAGGCAAAATAGGCGAAACAGGTATGGAAACAGAGACAAAATTATCCGGCAAGGCAATTGTTGCAGAAGCCGTTTCGTCACAGCGTGGAACCGATTATCCGGAACCTTTTGCCGTCAACATTGTTGAACGCTCCAAAAGAGCTCTGGGTGACGCATTCGGCTTAACCAATTTCGGGGTCAATCTGGTGCATCTTCCAGCCGGAGAAATATCATCGCAACGACACTGGCACAGCAAGCAGGATGAACTGGTTTATGTGCTGGCCGGCGAACTGACACTGATAACCGACGAAGGGGAGCAGACCATCGGTCCGGGGATGACTGCCGGTTTTGCCGCCGCAGTGGAAAATGGCCACCAGCTCGTCAATCGCTCTGAGGTTGAGGCGGTCTATCTGGAGGTCAGCGACCGTAGCCAAAATGATATCTGCGAGTACCCGGACATCGATATGCGGTGTGTCAGTCAGGACAACGAAGACATTTTCATCCACAAGGATGGAACTCCTTATTAACAATTGCTTATAGTGAAGGCTTGAGAAAATGAATGAAGACCCTATCGTCATTGTCGGCGCAGCGCGCACTCCCATGGGCGGTTTCCAGGGGGACCTTTCGGAGGTCGATGCCCCGGCCCTTGGGGCCGCCGCCATTACCGCTGCATTGAAAGGTTCAGGCGTCTCCCCCGAGGCCGTCGATGAGGTGCTGATGGGCGTGGTTTTACCCGCCGGAATGCGTCAGGCACCGGCCCGTCAGGCGTCGTTCGGGGCTGGCATTCCTGCTGCCGCTGGCTGCACAACGGTCAACAAAATGTGCGGATCGGGGATGAAGGCGGCCATGCAGGGCCATGATGCCTTGCTTGCCGGGTCAAGCAATATTGTCGTGGCCGGTGGCATGGAAAGCATGTCCAACACCCCTTACATCATGACCAAGGCGCGTGGCGGGTATCGTATGGGCCACGGCCAGGTTTACGACCACATGTTTATCGACGGTCTTGAAGATGCCTACGACAAGGGCAAACTGATGGGTAATTATGCTGAAGATACGGCAACCCAATATCAGTTCACCCGTGAACAACAGGACGCCTTTGCCATTGAATCCCTGACCCGGGCCAAAAAGGCGATTGAGGACGGCACCTTTGACGGTGAAGTCGTGCCGGTGACGTTTTCGACCCGCAAGGGCGATGTGACTGTTGACAAGGATGAGCAGCCCTTGAAGGCAAATCTCGAAAAAATACCGCTTCTGAAACCTGCTTTCGTCAAGGACGGCACCGTCACGCCAGCCAATTCCAGCTCAATCTCCGATGGTGGGGCGGCGCTGGTGATGATGCGCCGCAGCCAGGCCGAAAAGCAGGGCCTGAAGCCTTTGGCGGTCATTCACGCCCATTCGACACATGCCCAGGCCCCGGAATGGTTCACGACTGCCCCCATTGACGCGATCAGGAAAGTCCTGGAGCGGGCAAATTGGGACAAGGATGATGTTGATTTGTTTGAAATCAACGAAGCCTTCGCCGTCGTCACCATGGCGGCCATGCGTGATCTGGACATCGCTCACGACAAGGTCAACGTTCACGGTGGCGCCTGTGCGCTTGGCCATCCGGTCGGCGCATCGGGGGCGCGGATCATTGTCACCTTGATGGCGGCGTTGGAAAAATACGATATGAAAAAGGGCGTCGCCTCGCTTTGCATCGGTGGTGGTGAAGCCACCGCCATGGCCATTGAACGGGTAAATTAAGGAAACACCATGCCAACAATGCTGATTACAGGGGCCAACAGGGGGCTGGGCCTGGAATACACCAGACAGTACATTAATGATGGTTGGCGGGTGATCGCCACCTGCCGTGATCCGGGCGCGGCCACGGAACTTGCGGCTATTGATGGTGATATTGAAATCCATGCACTTGATGTCACCGATCATGGGCAAATTCAGGCCCTGGCCAAAACCCTGCGCAAGGAAACCATTGATCTGTTGTTGAATAACGCCGGTATTTATGGCCCCCGTCCTTCCAAGCTGGGTGGTATCGACTACAATGCGTGGGAAGACGTTATGCGGATAAATGTTATGTCGCCGCTTAAGGTCTGTGAAAGTTTCCGCAGTCACGTTGCCGACAGTGATTTAAAAAAAATTGCCATCATGTCCTCTAAGATGGGTTCCATGGGCGATAACGATTCAGGTGCCAGTTACATATATCGTTCATCGAAAGCGGCGCTCAATGCGGCCATGAAAAGTCTCGCCGTTGATTTAGCGCCGCGTGGTATTTCCGTGGTTATCTTGCATCCAGGTTGGGTCAGGACTGATATGGGCGGCCCCAGTGGCCTGATCGATGCCCCTGAAAGTGTCAGTGGCTTGCGTCGGGTGATCGAGGGTCTGTCCCTGGAAACAACCGGTCGTTTCTATAATTACGACGGTTCGGAAATTCCCTGGTGAGCAGATGATTCTCAACGAAGAACAAACCCTTATTCGTGATACGGCCCGCGCTTTTGCCAAGGACCGTCTGCTCCCCAATGACGCCGCGTGGGACCGGGAAAAGAAAAACCCGCGCGCCGTGTTTTCAGAAATGGGCGAACTCGGGCGGCTCGGCATTCTGGCGCCCGG
>JACKQG010005013.1_pt1 | contig 14929 bp, 10 predicted proteins | sample 8237621 | NCBI WGS metagenome assembly JACKQG01 (sample SAMN15677084, study PRJNA649215) | marine metagenome | biome: marine; feature: Black Sea; material: saline water; isolation source: suspended particulate matter (SPM) from the Black Sea western gyre | collected 2013-06-09/2013-06-10 | depth... | reverse complement strand
CAGCTGCTCAAATTCCTCGGGAGGCAGGTAGCGCTGCACGGCCAGGTGGCGACGGGTGGGCTGCAGGTACTGGCCGATGGTCAGAAAATCAACGCCGGCTTCGCGCAGATCGTCCATTACGGTGAGCAGTTCATCGTGGGTTTCGCCCAAGCCCACCATCAGCCCCGACTTGGTAAACAGCGCGGGCTCGGCCCTGGCTGCCAGCGCCAGGAGATCGAGCGACACCCGGTAGTCGGCGCCCTGCCGCGCGCTTGGGTAAAGGCGCGGCACGGTCTCGAGGTTGTGGTTAAAAACGTCGGGCTGCGAACGCAGCACGCGCTCGCCCGCCCCCGGCTTGCGCAGGAAGTCGGGCACCAGCAGCTCAACGGTGGTGTCGGGGCAACGCTCGCGCAGGCGATCAACACAGTCCACGAAGTGCGACGCACCGCCGTCGGCCAGGTCGTCACGATCAACCGAAGTTATAACAACGTGGCGCAGGTCCAGCCGTTCGGCCATGCGCGCCACCCTTGCCGGCTCCAGGGGGTCGGGCGCCCGTGGTCGGCCGGTAGCCACGTTGCAGAAGGCGCAGGCCCGCGTGCAGACCTCGCCCAGTATCATCACCGTGGCGTGCCCCTGCTGCCAGCACTCGCCAAGGTTGGGACAGGCCGCCTCCTCGCAGACAGTGTTGAGGCCCAGCTCGCGCAGCGTTCTACGGGTGGGAGCAAGCAGCTGGGCAGCACCCAGCTTTACGCGCAGCCACTCGGGCTTACGCCGTGGCAGGCTGCCCGACGAGGGCGCGCCCCGTCCAGCCGCAGCGGCATCGGCCACGACCTCAGCCACCCGCCCCGGCCTCCAGCGCGTCCTGCGCCGAGGCGGCCAGCGCCTCCGACAAGCTGGGGTGGGGAAAAATTGTGCGCGCAAGATCCTCGGCCGTGCCTTGCATATCCTGCAGCAGCACGAGCCCGCCCACGAGCTCGGTCACGCCCGCTCCGATCATGTGCGCTCCCAGCAGTCGCCCGCTGGCCGCGTCGAACACGGTCTTGACCAGGCCTTCCCTGTTACCTGTTGCGGTGGCCTTGCCGTTGGCTGTGAAAAACGAACGTCCCACCCTGGTTTCGTGACCGCGCTGCTGGGCCACGGCCTCGCTCATGCCCAGGCTGGCTATTTCCGGGTGGGTGTAAACGCAGGCCGGAATTCGTTCGCGGTCTACCGGGCGCGCGCCAGGCAGCCCGGCTATATGCTCAACGCAGGCCCTGCCCTCCTGCGCGGCCTTGTGGGCAAGGCAGGGCGGGCCCGCAAGATCGCCGATGGCATAGATACCCGGTTCTCCCGTGCCTCCCCACTCGTTGGTGGCCACGAAGCCGCCGTCGAGCTTTACGTCGGTATTCTCCAGGCCCAGTTCGTCACTGTTACCAGTCACTCCCACCGCCACCAGGCCGCGCTCTACCGACACACTGCCGGCGGCCTCCCCGGCCAGTTCAAAAACGAGCCCGTCGTCATTCTTTTCCAGCGATTGCACGCGCGTGCCGCAGCGAATCTCCAGGCCGCGTTTTTTAAACGCCAGGCGAACGAGTTCGGATACTTCCTCGTCCTCGCCGGGGAGCAGGCGTTCTTCGAGCTCGACCACGGTCACGCTGCTTCCCATGTCGGCATAGAAGCTCGCGAACTCCATGCCCACCGCACCCGAACCCAGCACCAGCAGCGAAGCCGGCACCGAGGCAGCGGTCAAGGCGTCTTCGACCGTCCACAGAAGGCTACCGTCGGGCTCCAGTCCCGCGAGCCTGCGCGGGTGAGAACCGGTGGCAAGCAACACCGCCTTGTCGGCGTGTAGTTCGCCGTTGCCCTCGGGGCCTTGCAGCTCGACAGCAAGCCCGCCCGACAGGCGGGCGCTCCCCACCAACACTTCGACGCCTGCGCTCTTGAGCAACTGCTTGACGCCACCCGACGCGACCCGCGCAGATCGCTGGGCGCGCCGAACGACCCGGGCAAAATCAAAACCGGCCTGTTCCAGCTGCACACCGTAGTCTCCCGCCTCGACGACGGCCCGCCGGGTGTCGGCCAGGTGCAGCAGGGTCTTGGTGGGTATGCAGCCACGGTTGGCGCACACCCCGCCGAGGTTTTCGTGCTCGACCAGGGTCACCGACATGCCCAACCCGGCCGCCCGCAAGGCGGCTTCGTAGCCGCCGGGTCCACCACCGATAATTACCAGGTCTCGTTTTGTCACCACGCTGTTGTTCCGCCCGCTGCAGCCGACCGCCTGGCCGGTTCATGGCCATTTTCAACAGCATACGCGGGAGCTTTTCAAAGGGGGACTGGCGACCGGTCAACGTACAGCGACTACGCTGATCCTGTAATCACTGAAGCCAGGCAGATCACCGGCCGGTACCAACATGCGAAACGAGTCGGTGGCACCGCCCGCGACAGGCTTTACCGACGCCAAAGTGCCCTCTGGATCGGGGTCGCCCTCTATGGGCAACATTCCCTCGGCGCTGCGATTGTAGCCGTCGGTGCGATACCGCACCCGTCCCTGCTTATCGAGCAGTTCGTATCGCAGCACGACGTGGTGAATCGGATCATCTGAACGATTGCGAAGCTGGCCAGCGATCACGTACAGGCCGGCTTCGGCCGTCGCCTCACCCGCCATCGAAAACCCCAGCCCCGGCGAGGTCCAGTAAGCCCTGCGCTCCAGGATCTCTACCTGGCCCGCGCGGTTACCCTCGCTGTCTATCGCCGTCTCCGGAGGTGCCGCGTCCAGGGGCCACAACGAGGTCTGCTCGTTGAAGGCCGACCAGGCAAACCAGTAAGCCACGGTCGAAGCCAGTTCGCGGTCGCCTTCTAACACGCGGGCGCCGTACTCGTCGACAATGACCTTCACCCTGTGCCCGCCCACGCTGTCCAGCAGGCCGCCGCCGGGAACCGCGCCGTCGGGAGCAGCGGCGAGGTCGGTCAAAGACCAGGCCCTGCTGGCGCCACCGAGTTGGAGGCCCAGCACCTTCTGCTTGCGGCGCAGGCGGCCGTCTATCATATCGACCGGAAACATGAGGTCGTCGGAAGTCTCGTAAGTAGCGTAAGGATTCATGGAATAGTCGCGGCTGTGACCGGTGTCGAGCGATAGCACGCTGCTGTCGGGGTATTGCCGCCGCCATTCTCCCCAGCGCACAACGCGCGAGGGCATAACCGTCAGCGTGCTTCTGTTCGACGGCCCGGCCACCGAAGCACCGCCCAGCTGCGACCACAGGCTCTCGCCGCCGCGGTCGTACATGAGCACGTTACCCTGGTACAGCAGGCCCGACACGCCGAAGCTGAGTTCGCTACCACCCACGCGTCGGTCAAAAACAACCGCGCTGGCCGTCAACGGACACCAGCTCACCAGCACCGGGGTGTCGCCAAGGCTGTCGTTCACCAGTTCGTGCCAGTTGAGCAAGCGCAGAGGATAAGCGCGGGACTGGCCGTTGATGACCACCCCGACCACGCGATCGTCATCGGCCAGCCAGGAGGCTTGCGACGCGGCTTCGGTGGCCGGCGCCGTCAGCGAGGGTATGCCACCGCGCGGGGGGCCGCCCGCCACCACCAGCCGCAGCTCCACCGACCGTTGGCCCAGGTCGAAGCCATTCATGAAAGGCCCGTCGGCGGCCGCAACCGGTGTCGACACCATGAAAGCGAAAAGAAACAGCGGGGCCGCGAAGGCCTGTGTTACGAATCGGGCAAAAGAGGCGAGGCAAACAACCATGCGCTATTATACGCAGTAGGCCTGCATTGGTTACCCAGGCGTTACAGCCGGTAAGGACAGCCGTAAAGGGAGATCAACAACATGAACAGCGATACTGAAAGCGCAATTAAAACCATGCGGGCCGGGATCAGCCTGGCCCTTCTCACCCTTTTGTACGGCTTCGGACTCGGGCTCTCCTTCGGTGCCGCCGAGGACTCGATCAAGGGACACCTGCACGACGAAGCGCAGGCGGTGCTTGCCCAGGAATACGGCGGCGAACAGGCTGCCGCCGACAAGGTCAGCAGCAAGTCCTGGATCTACTTCAAGCGCGCCCACCTGCACGCCAACGGGCTGGGGACCACGGCGCTGGCGCTCATAGGGCTGATGGCCCTGCTGCCTGTACCAGCCGGCCGTCGCCGTACGGCCGCCCTGCTGCTGGGAGCCGGCGCACTGGCCTACTCGATGTTCTGGATGTTCGCCGGACTACGTGCGCCGGGGCTGGGCAGCACGGGTGCGGCCAAGGAGTCGCTGGCGTGGCTGGCGCTGCCCGGCTCGGGCGCCTGCGTGGTCGGGTTGCTACTCGCGACCTTCTCGGTACTCAAGACAAGTTTCTCGTCAGCCGACTAGGATCAGGCTCTCGGGTTCCCAGTTCTTAACGCTCGATAGCAATGGCGGTGGCTTCGCCGCCGCCGATACACAGCGAGGCAACACCTCGCTTGACGTCGTACTTCTGCATGGCGGCCAGCAGCGTAACGATGATTCTCGCGCCCGACGCACCAATGGGGTGCCCCAGGGCACAGGCGCCGCCGTGCACGTTGACCTTGTCGTGCGGCAGGTCGAGCTCACGCATGGCGGCCATGGCCACCACGGCGAACGCTTCGTTGATCTCGAACAGTCCCACCTCGCCCTTGTCCCAGCCCACCCGCTCGAGCAATCGGCTGATTGCCTGCACGGGTGCGGTCGTAAACCAGGCCGGCTCCTGGGCGTGCACGACATGACCGCGCAAGGTCGCCAGCACGGGCAAGCCCAGCTCGTCAGCCCTGCTGCGACGGGCCAGGAGCAGGGCCGCGGCGCCGTCGGATATGGAGCTCGAGTTGGCAGCCGTCACGGAGCCGTCGGCCGAAAACGCCGGCTTGAGCGTGGGAATCCTTTCGGGCTGCGCGTTGGGCGGCCCCTCGTCGAGCTCGACCACCACGCTCTTTCCGCGGGCAGAGACCGTTACCGGGTTTATCTCGCCCGCAAAGCTGCCGTCCTGGACGGCGCGCGAGGCGCGGGCCAGCGATTCGAGCGCGTAGTCGTCCTGCTGCTCTCGCGTGAAACCGAAATGGCGCGCAGTGTCGTCGGCAAAACTACCCATGAGTCGGCCTGGCTCGTAGGCGTCTTCGAGCCCGTCGAGGAACATGTGGTCCTTTATTTCACCATGACCGAGCCTCTGCCCCTGCCGGGCTTTCTCAAGCAGGTAGGGTGAGTTGGTCATGCTCTCCATGCCGCCGGCCACCACCAACGATGCACTGCCGGCCGCTATGGCGTCGTGCGCCAGCATGGCCGCCTGCATGCCCGAGCCACACATCTTGTTAACCGTTGTGCACGGCACGTCACAACCGAGGCCGGCCCCGAGCGAAGCCTGTCGCGCCGGCGCCTGGCCGAGCCCGGCCGGCAACACGCAACCCATCAACACCTGCTCCACGCTGCCTGGATCCACACCGGCGCCCTGCAACGCGCCTTCTATAGCCACCGAAGCCAGGTGCGTGGCACTCACCGGCGAGAACACCCCCTGGAACGAACCCATCGGCGTGCGACTGTAGCCCACTATTACTACCGGATCATCGTTCATCGCTTCATCGAAGCGCGATGCGGCCGCAAATGAAAACCCCCGTCGCCCGGGTCAATCGCCCGGGTCAATCGCCCGGATCAGTCGCCCGGGTCAGTTGCCCGACGACTTACCCAGGAACTTGCCCGCCTTGTTCTTTATAGCCGGCGCGCTGTATGTCGATGTCCAGCAACCACCCTGTTCGTTAATAAACTGAACCGTGAGTTGGGAGTCCATCGACACGGGCAGCGGCAGCATGTCGAGACCCGCGCCCTTGATGTTGACCTTGATCTTGGACTGGAAGTCGCCGCCACTACGCAGCTTGATGTTGCGCACACCGGAGGCCTGGCTGCCGAAATCATCGCGGTAGACCAAGCCGTGCCGACGCTCACGCCAGCAGTCCGTGCCACGGCAAGTGCCACCTGCGGGCACCAGATGCTGCGATACCAGCGTTGGCACCCCGGCATCCTCGTCCCAGATGCACATCGCGTAGCCGAGCTCGCCGCTTACCGGGTTACCGAAATCAGCGGTGCTCACGGCAGGGCCGGGCAGCCATTTCCATTGCAACTTGTCTCGCGTATCACCGGGCCTGTCCTTGATCTCGAGCACGCTGCGGCCGGCCGACAAGGTACTCGTGCAGGCTTGGAGCGGCGCCGGCGAACATCCGAATGCCCCTGACACGCAGCCCATGTTGGCGCAGGTGTCGCCCAGGGTGGTAGCATCGCCGTCTTCGCAGGCAGCCGTGTTGGCAGCCTGCAAGCAACCGCTCGCAGGATCGCAGGAGTGGTCGCTGCAAACGTTGCCGTCCTCGCAGTCGGGAGACACACCGCCCACGCAGCCACCGGCAGCGCAGGTGTCGGCCGTGGTGCAGGCGTTACCATCGTCGCAAGGCAGCGAGTTGTCGTTGTTGGTGCAGCCAGTCACCGTGTTGCAGCCGTCGTCGGTGCAACCGTTACCGTCGTCACAGTCGGGCGGCAATCCGCCTACGCAAAATCCGTCCGAACAGGTGTCGGCCGTGGTGCAGGCATTACCGTCATCGCAGCTGATAGAGACGTTGACACTCTCGCAGCCGGTGGGCGACACGCAGGAGTCTGCCGTGCACTGGTTGCCATCGTCGCAGTCGGGAGCAGGGCCGCCCACGCAGGTACCGGCCGAGCAGCTGTCGGCCGTGGTGCAGGCATCGCCGTCGTCGCAGGCCAGGGTATTGGCGTCGTTGCGGCAACCGGTACCCGGATCGCAACTGTCGTCGGTGCACACGTTGCCGTCCTCGCAGTCCACCGACAGCCCGGACAGGCAGGCCCCGGCCGAGCAGGTGTCACCCGCGGTGCAGGCGTTGCCGTCGTCGCAGGGCGCGGTGTTGTTCGTGCTGACGCAGCCCGCCGAGGGGTCGCAAGTGTCATCGGTGCACAGGTCGGCGTCATCGCAGTCGGGAGCGGCACCACCCACGCAGGCCCCGTCCGAACAGGTGTCGGCCGTGGTGCAGGCGTTGCCGTCGTCACAGGGCAACGACACGTCGTCGTTCACACAACCGGCAAAAGCGTCGCAGCTGTCCTCGGTGCAAGGATTGGAGTCGTTGCAATCGAGGGGCATGCTTCCCAGGCAGTTGCCGTCCCAGCAGGAATCAACCGTGGTGCAGACGCTGCCGTCGTCGCAAGCCAGGGTGTTGGGCTGGTTACTGCAACCCAGGCCTTCGAGGCAGAGCTCGTCGGTGCAGCCGTTGTTGTCGTCGCAGACGACCAGGGGATCCTCGTCCATGCAGGTCGCCGAACAGCAGTCGCCATCAGTGTTGTTGCCGTCGTCGCACTGCTCACCGAGATCGAGTACACCGTTGCCACACACGTCGATCATGCGGCCAAGAACCTTGAACTCCTCGGTTATGAAATTACCAACGGGATCGGGGCCGTTGACCTTGAAGTAGTTGTCGCCGCAGGGGCTACCGGCTACGCGATGCGCTATAACCGGATTGCCCACAAAGCCCGGTGCCGGCGCGCGACTGGGATCCGGGTCATCAAAGACCAGGAAAGGGCCGACACGACTGTTGTTGATTCCCTGGAACGAGGCCGGGTTGCCGGGCGGACCCACGAGAAATCCATGAACGTCTTCTATCACCACGGTACCGTCGGAAGCTGCCGTGGCCTCGTCGCTGCCGAAGGGGTGCTTGAAATCGTATTCGCCACCAGGCACGAGGCCCGAAGCGGTCACCAGGATTACAGCCTCGGCAAACTGTTTGCCGTCAACAGGCAGGCCCCCGTCAAGCGCTGTTCGCAGGCCCATGACCAGTGTTGCCGTGGCCCCGGAAGCAGACGTGGCCGTGGCCTCGGCCCGCCACCACCAGGCGCTGGACGGCCAGTTGTCCGGAAAAGACGGCGCTGCCAAGGGATCGGGCAGCTCCGAACCAGCAACGTGATCAAGACAGTTGGCCGCGTCGAGGCAGAGGTCGAGCGCGAGGGCCCCGCTGTCCTGGTAGTAAAGCGGGTAGCCGTTGGCCGTATCAACCGGGCCCACGCTGGTCGTGCTGAACACGCAATCGTGATCGGCCTGGGCCGATGAAGCGCAAAGCATTACAAAAACGACCGGCAGCAGCGCGGTCAATATCTTGTTGATGTTCATTCTTTTACTCCGAGTCCAGGCGTACCGGCTCGCAAAGTCGACGGATACGGCGGACTGCCTTAGATTGAGAGGCATAAAACGAAGCTCAGCACCCCCACCGGCGGAGGAAAGACGCCGGTCAGCGTTTTACCCGGGCCTTGCCCCCTGCCGGGGGGGGAACCGCCCGCAAGGGGCAAGGCATGTGCTGAACCGGGGCCTGCCCCCCGAAAGGGGGTCGCTGTTTCTAGCGAGCTCGTTGCCCACTGCCCTCTCTTGGCCTTTGTCGCGCGCGCAATTTACAACTGCGCACGATGGCCTCGCGAATTGCACGCTACGACAACCCGCTGCGGGCCATGGAGTTCACACGCAAACCAGGCGACTACCGCATTGAGAGCCACGGCCTGACAGCTGCCGACTCTGGAAACTCACAAGCCACCCTGTGGCTACCCCGGGGCGAGCGGCCTCGCAGCGTGGTGTCGCTCATGCACCCCCAGGCCAACTTTACTCGTCACTACGCCGTACCGCCGCTGCTCGAGGCCGGCCACGCGGTGTTCGCGCACAACAGCCGCTGCCTGGGCAACGACTCGACCGCCGTCCACGAACAGCTGCTCATGGACGCGGCCGCCGGCTTGTTGCGCCTGCGCGAGCTCGGCTTCGAGAGAATAGTGCTGCTGGGCAACAGCGGTGGCGGCTCACTGTACAGCTACTACCTGCAGCAGGCCGCTCTGCCGCCCGAACAGCGGGTGGCCGATACGCCGGCCGGACGCGCGCCGCTCGGTGGTGCCGGGGGCGACTTGCGCGAGATCGAAATGCCCATGGCCGACGCCGTGGTCTTCCTGGCTGCGCACCCCGGCGAAGGCGAGTTCCTGTTGCAGGTCATCGATGCGTCGGTCAGCGACGAGTCCGATCCCGTGTCCTGCCTACCCTCGTTGGATCTTTACGACGCGGCCAACGGCTTTTGCCTTCCACCCGGAGAAACCCGCTACACCGACGAGTTTGTCGAACGCTACCGCGCCGCGCAGCGCTCCCGCGTGGAGCGGATAGACGCGCGTGCGCGCAAGATACTTGGCGTGAGAATGGCGGCCCTCGAGCGGCTGGCCGAGCAGCCCGACGACCGCGACGCCTGGCGCGCGGCGACCGCCGACACGCTGCTCAGCACCTACCGCACCGAGGCCGACCCGCGCTGCGTTGATCTCACGCTCGACCCCTCGGCGCGTGACTACGGCTCGCTGTTTGACCATCGGCCCGACCTCATCAATTACAACCCGCGCGGATTTGCGCGCACGACAACACCCGAAGCCTGGCTATCGACCTGGTCGGGGCTGTCTTCGCGCGCGAGTTTTGCCCGCTGCGGGAGCGGCGTGACCATTCCCGCACTGGTAGTCAACTACAGGGGCGACAACGCTATCTTTCCTTCCGAGGCCCAGGCTATTTTTGACTCGCTGGGCAGCGCCGACAAAAGATTCGTCGAGCTGCCCGGCGATCACTACGGCCACCCGCTGGCGGGCAGCGATGCCTGGGGACGAGACCTCGCGCTGGCCGAGATAACGGATTGGCTTGCCGGGCTATAGCTTTCCGGATGGTGTTCCGCGCACAACGTCGGCCAGGTTATCCACGTGCCCGTCCTCGTTTGAAAGCAGTACATCGTTAAAACCGCAGCCCTCTTCTATGACGTCGAGCACAGCGGGCTGGTAGAACGAGGTCACAAGCGAGCGACGCATGGAGCCGCGGCCCAGGGGCGCAGGCGCGGCGTGCATGGTGTCGCCCAGGTGCAGAAGCAGGTCGCCGGGCTCGCCCGTGACCGTGACCACGGGCAGGCCGGCTTCATCCTGGGCCGCGGGCGCGGAGCAGGCAAAGCGATGGCTTCCGGCCAGGAACTTGAGCGTACCCGTATCAAGGTTGGCGGGCTCAAGCAGCACGCTTACCTGTACCACCGGGCAGAGAAGGGCGTGGCCACCCATGCCGCAATCCACGTGCCACGGAAGATCCGACAGGCCATCGGCGATGTCGGGGTTCTTGATGATGATAGCTATGCCGTCAAGACGATCGGGGCCGGGCACGAGGCTGTCGTCAAAAGCCGCCACGAGGCGACGCACGCGGGGGTCGTCGCAGATGGTGGCTATGGCGGGCGAAGAAAGGTTGGCGTAAGTCACGCGGCACAAGCGCGCCTCGCCCGCTGCTGTACGCGCCCACCAACTACGGCGGTCACCCTGCCGGGCTGCCGCTGCCGCACTGTCGGCCTCGACTCGCAACGCGGCTATTTCGTCTTCAGAAAACACTCCGCGAACGACCGCGAAACCCGCCTCGCGGATAAAAGGCCCAAGCTCGGCGGCATCAACATCTACGGAGAATACCTGCTCGATATCCAGCCTACCGCCGTCCTTGTCGCGCAGGTCGAGCTCGCCGGGCACGAAAACCGGCAAGCCGTGATGCAACGCTCTTATCGCCTGCTCCCAGCGCAACAGCAGCTCGGCATCACCCCTGTCAACGCTGAGCAAGCCCGAGTACAGCAGCGAGGGCACAGTGCGCATCTGCTCGACGAACTCGCCCCAGGACACGGCACTCATGGCCACCACGCAGGCCGCGCGTTCGTCTCCCGCCACTACTTCCACCCCGTCGGGTCCGGGCAGGTAAGTGTAACTGGCCCCGTCTACCTCGAAGGCGATGCCTGCCAGGCCCACAGTGCCCGCGGCCGCCAGGCGGCCATTGCCCGCCCGCACCCGCCGGGTTAGCTCTTCGTTGTGAAATTCTACGAAGTCCATGACCGTTCATTACAGGGAGACCTGCTACCTTTTCGGCATAAGGTACGTCTTCCCGTTCCCGTTCAGCTGCGGGGAAGGTCGACCAGTTGGCGCGCTATGATCACGCGCTGAACCTGCCCCGTACCCTCGACTATATCCATGGCCTTGGCGTCACGGAAGAGCTTCTCGACCAGGTGATCTCCGCGGGCCCCGGTCTCGCCGAGTAACTCCATGCCAAGGCTGGCGGCTTCGAGCGCCACCGCGGGAGCCAGCGCCTTGGCCATCGAGGCCTCTGTGATGTTGGGCAGCTGCTTGTCTGCCAGCCAAGCGGCCTTCCACGCCAGCAGTCGCGCAGCCGCGAGCCGGCGATCTATACGCTCGAACCTGTCGCGCACCCTGGTCCTGTCGAGCAGGCCGTTGTCGCGGGCAAAAATCAGCGCCTCGTCCTGCGCCGCGCGACCCATGCCCACGGCCATCGCGGCAACCATCGGACGCATGGCGTTGAAGGTGCGCAGGGCACCCCTCGTGCCCTCGCGACTTTGGTAGTACTGTTCACCGCCGAGCAGGTTGGCAGCCGGCACGCAACAGTCTTCGAGCGTGAAAGACGTCGACTCGTAAGCCTTCAGCCCCATCTTCTTTTCTATTTTGAAGTTGCCCAGCCCCGGTGTTCCCTTCTCGACCACGAAGGCGCGGTGACCCCCGCGGCCCTGCTTTCGGTCGACCGTGGCCCACACCATTATCCAGTCGGCCCGACTGGCGTTGCCTATGAACATCTTGGCCCCGTTCAGGATCCAGTCGTCCCCGTCACGGCGACAGCTGGTGCTTATGGCCGAAGTGTCGCTGCCGGCGCCCGGCTCGGTCATCGCGAAAGATCCCCAGCGCGGCCTGTCGGGCTCAACGAAAGGGCCGAGAAAGCGCTGCTTCTGGTCCTCGGTGCCCATGCCCATTATGGCCGCCTCGCCCATGCCCGGGCCGGGAAACGCGACCGCCACGCCTCGGTCCCAGTACGACATCTCTTCCACCGCGCAAATCATGGCCAACGTGCCACCGGTTCTGCCTGCTTCCTGGCCGGACTCCCTGCCGCCCGATCCGTGCCCCGGTCGCCAGCGCGTGCGCCCCTGGCCCAGCTCTACCAGGCTGGCAAAGAACTCGTGGTCGGCCGGTATCGGCCTGCCCAGTCGGTCAGCCTCCAGTCCCAGCGGCCTGAGGGTGTCGCGGCCCAGGGCCGCCAGCATCGTGACCCTGTCGCGGCTCTGCCTGTCGAGCTCAAGATCCACCGGTTCGGGCCACCTCTACCCGGGCAGCCTCTACCAGTGCTGCACCGCCGTCATCGCGCGCGGCGTCCACGCCGCCGGCCATCAGTGACAACGTGCGCGCTTCGCGCATGAACTTTTCGACCGGGTGATCCTGCATGAAACCGTGGCCACCGAGCAATTGCAGCGCCGACGGGGTAACGAACATGGACTGCTCGCAGGCCTCCACAAAAGCACGCGCGCAAACGGCCGCCGCATCGCTATCGCCTCGGTCCAGTTTCCACGCCGCCTCGTGCAACAGGAGCCGACACGCCTCAACGGCCATGGCCATGTCGGCGATCATGAAGGCCATGCCCTGGTGATGAGCCACCGGACGACCGAACACCACGCGGTCCACGGCGTAGGCCCGTGAATACTCGCAGGCCTCGCGCATGACTCCCAGCAACAACGACGCGGTGTACAAGCGTACGCGAGCCAGGGCAGTGGCGGCCGCCGCTCGGTCGCTCCACTGCGACAGCACTTCGACACCGTCAAGGTTTACCGCCGAGGCACCGGCAGCGCGCAGCCCCGAGCCACGCAGTATTTCAAGCACTTTCGGAGCACCCGCCACGGCTGCACCCTCCCGGCTGAGCACGGCCACCACTGCGGGCTCATCGGCGGGTACCCAGGGCAGGCTGCCCGACAAGCGCCCGCCGGCCACCGTTAAGCGGGATTCGAGATCGCAGACCACCACTACCCGCTGCGCGGGGTGAATAGCAGACACGTAAAGACCGGTAGCAGAGCTGTCCAGGGCCAGGGTGGCGCCCGGGTCAGCGGCACCCAGTTCCTCGTTCACCAGCACCCTGGCCAGCGCACCGAGCCCCGCGCCGCCGTTCTCTCCAGGAAACTCCAGCAGTCCCAGCCCGGTGTCGCGCCACGCGCGCGCAGCAGCATCGGTCACCCCGCGCGCGCTTTCGTGCTCGCGGGCATTCCCGCGAAGATGATCGCTTGCAAAACGCGCAGCGGTGTCGCGCAGCAGTTCGAGCTCAGGGGCTGTAGAAAAATCGATCACCGAAAATTGGGCATCACGTGGTCGCGCATACGCTCCATGTGGGCCATCACCAGCTCGGTTTGCAGGCCACCGAGGCGGGTCCACATGAGGAAATGGCCAATGCCGTGCTCACGCTTCACCTCGTCTATTTTCTCGCAGACGAAGTCGGCGTCACCGCAGATCACCGCGCCTGCCTCGAGCAGCATTTCCCACTCGACCACGCCTGCCATGTCCCTTATATCGGTGTACATCTCGTAGCCCTTGATTGCCGGCTGCCCGAGCCTGGGCGCCACGTACTTACCGAAGTGGTGGAAGTACCACAACACGGCCTCGGCGAACTCCTCGCGCGCTTTCTCCACGGTCTCGCCCACGTACACCATCGTGAGCGCGCCTATTTCTTTACCGTTCTCGCCGTGCTCGCCTGCCGCCAGCGCCTCTCTATAGCTGCCGATGAGTTCTTTCGAACGGGCCAGTGATCCCCCGAAGACCGGCGAACAAAGCAGGTTCATTCCCATGCGGCCGGCCTTGGGAAAGGTCGATTCCGACAATGCGGCCATCCACATCGGCGGCCGCGGTTTCTGCAGGGGCTTGGGGCGCACCATGACGTCTTCGAACTGGTAGTGGTCGCCCTTGAAGCTGAACCGCTCCTCGGTCCACGCGCGCTGTATGATCTCGACTGCTTCGTCGAACATCTCGGCGCTACGGGTCTGGTCGACGCCGAAGCCGTCGAACTCCACGGGCTGGTAGCCACGGCCCACGCCCAGCTCCACGCGACCGTCGCTCAACAGGTCAAGCATGGCGTAGTCCTCTGCCACGCGCACCGGGTTGTAAAAGGGCAGCACGACCACGCCCGTGCACAGGCGCACTCTTTTGGTCGTGCGCGCGATGGCCGCCAGCGTCAGCGAGGGTGAAGCACAAAAACCGTACTCGGTGAAGTGATGCTCAGCCGGCCACACTGAATCAAAACCGTATTCCTCAGCCGCCTGCATGATGGCCAGCTGCTCGTCGACCAGCTCCTTGTCCTCGCGACCCCGCGGCGCCTCGAAAAGATGTAACATCCCAAATTTCATTTTTCTCTCCTTGTTTTTTGCGACCCCGGCCAATGGGCGGCCAGCCGGTCCGGTTCGTGGCTGTCAGTTGTCGTTCACTATCACCTGTCTTGCTCCTTCCGAGCGGGCCAATGCGTCAAGCGCGTCGGCGGCGCCCTCGAGGGCTACCTTCGTTGTGACCATCGCGCCGAGGTCGAGCTCGCCTTTTCTCGCCAGCTCCAGCAGGCGCGGTATGTCGCGCCGCGGATCCGCGCTTCCGTACACGCAACCCTCTATGCTGCAGGCCTGGAAGAACCGTCCGACCCTTAGTTCGACGCTGTCGCGCGCCGACGGCATGCCTATGACCACCACCTTGCCGCCGGGCCCGACCATTCTCCACGCGGCCTCGATCGTCGCCGACTTTCCAACGGCCTCTATGACCACGTTGGGGCCGAAGCGGCACAGGGCCTTGACCTGCTTCGCCACGTCGTCGGCCGCGCCGTCCACGGCAGCAGTGGCGCCGAGGATTGCCGCGAGTTCACGACGCTCGGCGCTGACATCCACCGCCACTATGATCGCAGCACCCGCGATGCGCGCCGCCTGTACCGCCGCCAGTCCCACGCCGCCGCAGCCGATGACGGCCACCGATTGCCCGGCCTTTACCGCGGCGGTTTTGAACACCGCGCCCGCGCCGGTCATCGCGCCGCAGCCCAACAGGCAGGCCTGCTCAAGCGGCAGCCCGTCGGGCACCGGGCTGCAACAGGCGGCGGTGTCCACCGCCTGCCCGGCG